>TARA_R110002051_G_scaffold96633_3_pt1 | contig 11077 bp, 9 predicted proteins | sample TARA_R110002051 | Tara Oceans TARA_R110002051 (sample SAMEA4397023) | marine metagenome | biome: Polar Biome; feature: [MES] marine water layer (ENVO:01000295) within the mesopelagic zone...; material: water (ENVO:00002006), including particulate matter (ENVO:01000060) such as......
GTTGCCAGGGCCCAGCCGAGATTGACGGGGAGCGAGGGGGCTGCCGGGGTGTTGTCCGAAGTGTCCATGGCACCATTTTAGCCTCCGGCAGCGCGCAAGTCGAGGATGGTCAGCCCCGCAGGCGTCCGGCCAGACGCCGGCCATTCTCGCCGGCCAGTGCGTGGGCATTTGCAAGATTTTCGGCGGCCATCCCGCGCAACGATTCCATGGCCGGGTTGACATCGGCCAGGGTGAGTTCGCATTCGACGAGTTCGAGATCGAGCATCCAGATGTCGGCGAGGATGCGCCGGTACCAGGCGGTGCCGTGATCCCAACCATGGCGCGGGGTGCCCGGGCCATAGCCGCCGCCACGGGCAACAATGAGCTGGGCGGGGCGGCCCTTTATCGGGCTCTCAACACCGGACGCCAGGCGCGGATCGGTGAGCACGATGTCGGCCCAAGTCTTGAAGTGCTGGGAGACGCCGAAATTGTAGAACGGAAGCGCAAAGACATAGGCATCGGCCTTTATGAGTTCATCGGCCAGCTCGGTTGCCAGCTGCAGGGACGAAGTCTGGCTGGCGGTGCGCTGGTCGGGTGCTGTGTGGGGCGCGAACACCGCATCGGCCCAGGCCGTGGAGGGCAGCGGGCTCAGGCCGATTTCGCGCCGGGAAAGGGAGATGTCTGCCCCATCGGAGACGAGTGCGGATTGGAGCGTATCGGCGATGGCGCGGGTGACCGAGCCCTCATTGCGAATGGAGGCGTCGAGGCGAAAGAGCGTGGGCATAAAATTACTTTCAGATGATAGAACTGAAAGATCATCTATTAGAAAGATCATATTTTGTAAATACGGTAATTGGATCTTCGAGCCGGCGGGCGATGCTGGGTGTCATCATCGAGCGTCATCAAATTGTGACCCGACGGCGTTAGCTCCTGCACCGTAGTTAAACTTGAGCGCGGCGCCCTGCCATCTCCTTGATGGGAGGCGCGGGCGCGCGCCAATTATCCGGGATCTTTCTTGATGACCAAGCCGTTGCACGCCCTCGCAGTGCTTTTCGCTGCCTACAGCGCGCTCGTTCCGACAATGGTGCTGGCGCAGTCCTCGGACACCGCCCGCGACACCATTTTCGCGGTTCAGCAGCGTTTCGCGACCGAACTCGACACCGAGACCCTCCGCGCGCTTGACGCTGAATCGGCCCTTGCCCTGCTGTCGCCATCCGAGCGCGAGGCCATGGGTCAGCAGTTCGTCCAGTTCGACGTCAACGTCCCGGTTACGGTCTATATCGCACGCGGTGGCGTCGAACCGTTCTGGTTCGAAGATTTTGGCTTCGAGCCGACCGATCTCGAACTCCAGATTCGCCACGAGACCAATTGGAAGGTCTGGAAGGCCGATTTCGCGGCCGGTGCAATCGGGCTTGGTGTCAATGGCCTGACCAGCGCGCAAATCGGCGACAGCGGCGAGCAATATGCCGTGATCGTCGCGCCGCAGAACCCCGAGGATACGCTCGAGATCACCGGACCGGCCGATCATTACGGTGTCGCGACCGCCGAGCTGGACACGCCCGCCTGGAAGGACGAGCCCAGCCGCTATTTCGAGATGCTGCCCGAGGAACTCGAAGGCCTGACGGTCGTCCAGCTTCTGCGCAGCCGTCGCCATGACGGCTTTCTTGTGGAGTTCGCACGATTTACCGACTTCCCCTCAACGCCCGCGCCCGACCAGGTCGTGATCAATCTGGGTGCCGATCCGCGTCGGCAGGTTTCGATCTCCTGGCGCACCGCAGAAGAGATCGCAACTGGCGAAGTGCACATCGCGCCGTCTGAAGCTTTCGATCCCGAAGGCGATTTCGAAACCGTTAAGGCCAACGCCGCTCCTATCGATTCTCCGCGCGACCAGATCATGGGCGACTACACGGCGATCGACGATTTCCCCGGCATGCTCACCGATCTCTGGCCCGAGCCTGCCAATGATCCGACAATCATGCGTCACACCGCGCGCCTGACCGACCTCAAGCCGGGCACACAATACACCTATGTCGTGGGCAGCGACGAAGGCGGCTGGAGCGATCCCTTCACGTTCAGCACGGCCCCAGACGAGCCAGAACCGTTCAGCTTCATCTATTGGGGCGACGTACAGCATGGGTTTGAGACCTGGGCGCCACTCGTCGAGATGGCCGCCGAGGCTGCCCCGGACGCCGCCTTCCATCTCATCGCCGGCGACCTGGTGGCGCGCGGACCGGAGCGGGACGACTGGGATGGCTTCTTTGCTGGAGCCGGTAACGCCTTCGCGGCGACGCCCATTGTGCCCCTGCTCGGAAACCATGAGTACAACGGCACCCCAAGCCCCTCGGTCTATCTCGATACCTTCGATCTGCCCGAGAATGGGGCCGAGGGCCTGACCGAGCGCACCTATGCCTTTGGCTATGGCGATGCGCTGTTTGTCGTCCTCGACGCCAACCGCAAGAGCGAAGCCGAACTCGCGGCCCAGACGGCGTGGCTGGAAGATCAGCTCGCCAATTCGGAGGCGAGCTGGAACATCGTCGCCTTCCACCAGCCTGTCTATCCAGGCCGGGGCGGCCAGGACGAGCCCGAGTTTCGCGAAGCCTGGACACCTCTTTTTGACGCGTACAACGTGGACCTGGTCCTCCAGGGGCACCACCACATGTACCAACGAACCCCGGCCGTGCGCGCTGGCGCGCCGGACCCGGAGGGCACGATCTACGTCATCGCCAATGCCGGCAACAAATACTACGAGGCAGATCGCTTCGAGGAACGCTTCGGGTTTTCTCCCCAGGTGCTGGTCGAAGAGATTCAGACCTACCAGCTGGTGACCGTGGGTGACGATGTGCTGAGCTTTAAGGCCGTCGATCTTGCCGGAAATGTCGTCGACAGCTTCGATATCGCTGCCGACTAGCAAAAAAGGGGCCCGGTCGCTTTGGCGCCGGGCCCTGACTGGCCGCCAGGCTAGACCGTGTCCAGCAAAAGCATGTCCTCGACCCGATCGGGGATGGAAACGGTTTTGCGGTTTGGACACGCGATAAAACAAGGGTTTGGAGCCAAGGATTTGATTCAATCAAATCCTGAACGGCTCTAGGGATCGTTTTCTCGGAACCATCCGCCCACGATATCGCGATAGGTGCCCGTCCGGGAGAGGCGCTCGGTGAGGGCGTCGAGTTCGGCTTCGGTCCAGCCGTCGGGATCGGTTATTTCGATCCAGGCCTTGAGATAATGCTGGGGGGCGTAAACGTGTCCGTAGCCGACCGGGGAGGTCTGGGCGAGGACCAGATCGAAGGTGACCTGGAGGAAGGTGACGACCGGATACCAGGTGAGGTCGGGGGAAACGTCGGGTGCGCGGCGGCCCTCGAGCCATGCGGGGCGGCGATAGATCGTGCCGGGGTCGAAAAACACAACCGGGTCGGAGCCATATTGCAAATAGAACAGGCGCAGCGGCCCCCAGCGCCCTCCATCCGATTGCAGGCCTTCGAACTGGTTGGCGTAGCGCACGATGGAGCCGTCGCCCACCTGCGGCAGCCAGGCGGGGCTTAGGGGATTGCGCGCGCCGGTGACGTCGCGCCAGATCTGGCTGGCAAAGGGCGGACCGACCCAAAGCGCGCCCGCTATGGGATTTGAGAGGACATCGAAGAGGTTGATCGATGCCTGGGAGGAGTAGGCGCCAAGGCTGAGGCCATGCAGGTAGAGCTCGGGGCGGGTCCGGGCCGGCAGGGTGTTCCAGTAATCATAGACGATATCGAACAGGGCGCGCGCGGCCTCGACCCCCACATTGGGCTCGGACACCAAAGAGAGCCAGCTTGTGAGATAGGAATATTGCAGGGCGACGCTGGCCACGTCGCCGCCATGGAGGAATTCGAGCGTATCGATGGCGGGGGGCTGCACCCAGCCGGTGCCCACGGGCATGATAAGCACGAGCACCGAGCGCTCGAAAGCACCGACGCGCAACAGTTCGGCAAGCGCGAGGCGGGCGCGCTGCTCGACGGTTTCGGCCGAGCGCAGGCCGACATAGACGCGTAAGGGGTCGATGGCGGGTTTTTGGGTGATCGCCTCGATTTCGGCGGCGGTGGGGCCGGACTGCACATAGACGCGGGCGTCGAGCCCGATGGTCGACCAGTCGATGAGCGAGGCGGCGCTGCCCGAGCGCAGGGGATCGGTGGGTTGCTCCTCATAGGCGCCGGCCAGGGTGTCGAGGTTTGCATAGAAGCGGTCGGCGGCGATAAAGGCCCAGCTGCCCAGCACGCCGTTGACGGTGATATTGGTGACGATCATCACCACAATGATGCCGCCCACAAGCGCGACGCGGGGCGGGATGATGAGCCGAAGCCAGCCAGAAACCAGCCGGACCCCCGAAACGATCAATGTGCCGAGCGCGATCAGGATCAGGGCGGGCACGATGGCGATGGCGACGACATAGATGGGCTGGTTGGATTCGACAGAAGCCATGTCCATCACGGCGCGGATCGAATTCTGCCAGCCGGTGGAAAGCCACAGGCACACGAATGCAAAAGCCAATCCGGCGCCGATCATCGTCCATTGGGCGTATCGGATCCAGCGGCGCGATGGCGGCCGCAGCCCCATGAAGTTCCAGAGCCATTCGAGAAAGACGCCGATGCCATAGCCGGCGGCGAACACGCAGCCCGACAAAATGCCCTGAATGAGGAAATGGCGGGGGATGAGCGAGGGGGTGAGCGAGAGGGCGAAAAACACAAGCCCCAGGAACACCCCGCCGGCGGGCAGATGCAGGATGAACCGGCGGACCGGCCGTATGGGCCGGAAAACGGGCATCATTGCACGGCCCCGACGGCGGCATTGGCCAGATGCCAGACGCCCCAGATGGCGGCGCCGGCGATGGTGAGCCCGACAAGAGCGAGGACGATCCCGGCAATGATGACCACGGCGTCACGGTTGATCCAGCCCAGACACAAGACGCAGATGCCGGCGTTGGGGATGGCGTTGATGAAGGGAATGGGCAGCATCATGGGCAGGCTGACCGCGATGATGAACAGCGCCAGCACGGGTTGGAAGACGGGGGCGGAGATCAAGAGATAGCGCGGCCGCGAAACCCGGGCCATGGCGGCGGCCATGCGGGCAAAGAGTTTGGTCACGCGCATCAGTGCCTTGGCCGGGAGCTTGCGGCGCCGGATCCAGCCGGGAAGCGTCAGCGGCGCGCCAAGCAGCATGGCGATGGAAAAGCCGATGATGGCAAAGGCGATGGTGCCGCCATAACCGGGCGGGCCGGGCACCATGTTGAGGACGGAAAAAACCAGGATCACAACGATATGGGAATGAACGCCGAGCGCGGCGATCAGGCTGGCGACCGTGAAACGCGGATCGGGCTTTTGCTGGGAGGCGTGGAGCGCTTCGAGCAGGCCACCGATCTGAACCTCCACGGGTGTGGGTTCGGCTTCGGTGGATGTCATGGGCTGGCCTTGCGAAACGAAGAAGTGGCGGGTGGGGCGATCATGCCGTCATGGGAGGATGCGATCAACTGGCAAAGGGTGCATTGGCTGTCCCTTGCCGGAGGCGATTGCTTTAAGGTGAGCCATTCACTATGGTCCGCGCGGCCCCGTAACAGGGGGTACGCCCAAGCCAGTCTATGTGAAGCGCCATGAGTGACAGACCCGTTCCTCAACCGGGGATATTGACCATTGCCCCCTATGTGCCGGGCCGCTCGAGCGCGCCGGGCAAAATGGCCGGCGACACGATCAAGCTCTCGGCCAATGAGTCCCCGCTGGGGGCGAGCCCCAAGGCCATCGCGGCGGTGAAGGCGGCGGCCGAAAAGCTCGAGATTTACCCCGAGGGATCCTCACGCGAACTCCGCGCCGCGCTGGGGGAAGTGCATGGCCTCGATCCCGAGCGTATCGTGGTGGGCGCGGGATCGGACGAAGTGCTGCACCTGCTGGCCCAGACCTATATCGGGGATGGGGACGAGGCGGTGATGAGCCAATATGGCTTCATGGTCTATCCCATCATCACCCGTGCTGCGGGCGGGACGCCCGTGGTGGCGCCGGAAACCGATTATTGCGCCGATGTGGATGCGATCCTTGCGGCGGTGACTGACAAGACGAAAATCGTTTTTCTGGCCAATCCCAACAACCCGACCGGCACCTATCTGGACGCCGAAGCTCTCGACCGCCTCCATGCCGGGCTGCCGGCGAACGTCTTGCTGGTGATCGATTCGGCCTATGCCGAATATGTGACAGCCCCCGATTACGGGGTGGGGATTTCGCTGGTCGAGCGCAGCGAGAACGTCGTGATGGTGCGCACCTTTTCCAAGATGGGGCTGGCGGCGGCGCGGGTGGGCTGGCTTTACGGTCCGGCCCATCTTGTCGATGCGGTCAACCGGATCCGCGGTCCGTTCAACGTCTCGGTGCTGGGGCAGGTGGCGGCGGAAGCGGCGACGCGGGACGTGGCGTTCACCAGGGCGCTGCGCGAGCACAATGACAAGTGGCGGGTGTGGCTGAGCGCCGAAATCGGGTCGAACCGGCTGCGGGTTCTGCCCAGCCAAGGCAATTTCGTTCTTGTGCTGTTTGACGATGCGGACACGGCCAAGGCGGCCAATGGTGCGCTGCTCGAGCGCGGACTGGTGGTGCGGGAAATGGGCGGGTACGGGATCGCCAACGGCTTGCGCATTTCGATCGGCAGCGAAGCGGCGATGAGAGCGGTGGCTGCTACACTCAAAGACTTCATGGACTCAAAATGATCGAGAAACTCGCCCTTATCGGTATCGGGCTGATCGGGTCGTCGATCGCGCTGGGCGCGCGGCGGGCCGGGCTGGCCAAAACGATTGCCATTTCGACGCGGCGGGCCGAAACGCTCGATGAAGCGCGGGCCCTGGGGCTGGGCGATATCTATACGATCGATGCCGCCGAGGCGGTGAAAGATGCCGACCTTGTGATTCTGTGCTCTCCCGTAGGGAGCTACGAGGCGATTGCAGCCAGAATCGCGCCCCATCTCAAGGCCGGCGCGATCCTGTCGGATGTGGGTTCGGTCAAGGGCCATGTTGTCGATGTCGTGGGGCCGCATGTGCCGGCGGGCGTTCATTTCGTGCCCGGCCATCCCCTGGCGGGGACCGAGCATTCGGGGCCATCGGCGGGGTTTGCCGATCTGTTTGAAAACCGCTGGTGCGTTCTGACCCCGCCCGAGGGGACCGATCCCGAGGCTGTGGAGCTGCTGAAGGCGTTCTGGAAGGGGCTGGGGTCCGATGTCGAGGCGATGAGCCCGGCCCACCACGACATGGTGCTGGCGATCACCAGTCATGTGCCGCATCTGGTGGCCTACAATATCGTGGGGACCGTCGACGATCTCGAACAGGACACCAAATCGGAAGTCATCAAGTTTTCCGCGTCCGGGTTTCGCGATTTTACCCGTATCGCGGCGTCCGATCCGGTGATGTGGCGCGACGTGTTTCTGACCAATCGCGACGCGGTGCTCGAAATGCTGGGGCGGTTTTTAGAAGACCTTTCGGTGCTTCAGCGCGCGGTGCGGGTCGGGGATGGCGAGGCGCTGGAAACGCTCTTTACCCGCACGCGGGCGGTGCGCCGCTCGATCATTGCCGCCGGGCAGGAAACCGAAGCGCCCGATTTCGGCCGTCCGCATGGGGATCCAAAGCCTTCCGAGCCGGCTTCAGAATAGCGGCGGCAGGCTGGCGACGGGGATGATGCCGACAACGACGGTGCCGTCATTGACCCGCAGGGTCTGACGCGAGACGCCGTCTTCGCCGGGGCTGCCGAGCACGATCTGGGCTACGGACGGGTCGCCGACAAGAGCGGCGATGCGATCGGCAACGCCCTGGGAGGCGATGTCGAGATTGCCGTTGACCAGCCCGGCATCGGTGAGGTTGGCGGCCCCTTGGGCGGTCAGCGAAAGCCCGTCGGCGCTTGCCTCAATGCCGCGCAGGACCAGTTCGCCTCCCAGTGCCTGCCAGAAGCCGAGCACCTGCGGGTCGCCCCAGAGCGCGGGATCGGGCAGGCCGGACAGGCGGGCATCGATGACGAGGCTGCCGTTGGCGATGTCGTTGTCTTGGCTCGTGACATCCTCGAGCGTGGCGTAGGCGTCGAACACGGTGCCGGTTCCCGGCGGGGCATCGGCGGGCGTGGCGTCGAGCAGGTGGAATTCGCCATGGGTGGCGGTACCGATGATTGTTTCCCCGATCAGCATGTCGGCATAGACCAGATCGTCGGCCAGGGCCGAGAAGCGCTCGATCATGGCGTTATCGAGCCGCAGGCTGGCGTGCATGTTCGACCAGCGCACCTCCTGGGTGGCGCCGGTGAACGCATCGGTGATCTTTGCGGGTCCGGTGGCGAAGAGCTGAATGTGGGTGGGGGTGTAAAACAGCGCCGTGCCGGTGATGGCGGCCAGTTCGATGGTCATATCCCCGGAGGTGATCTGCGCATCTGTGCAGCGGGGCGAAAACGAAAAGGGTGCGCCGCCCACATCGAGCCGGTCGCAGACCAGGCGCGGCTGGGTGATGCCATCGGCCTGGGCCAGATACAAAATTTCCCCACGGACCTGCCCGGCGATATAGAACCAGCCACCCATCCACAGAACCGAGACGGCGACGACGGCGACGATCATTATGACAAAGCGCTTCATAGGCGCTTCATATAGGGTTCGCGCGTGGCCGTCATGAGGCAATTGCGCCCTGGCTGCCGATGAGTGGGTCGCGGCCATCTTGCGCGCCGGGAATGCGCGTGCCAAACCTTGACCCATGTCAATGCCTTCTCAACCATCCTCGCGCTGGGTCTTCGGTTACGGATCGCTGATCTGGCGGCCCGGTTTCGTGTTCGAGCGCGCCGAGCGGGCCTTATTGCGTGGCGTGCATCGGCGGCTGTGCATCTATTCGCACCTGCATCGGGGGACAGCGGAGCGGCCGGGACTTGTGTTCGGGCTCGAGCGCGGCGGGGCGTGCGTGGGGATGGCGTTCAAGATCGCCGAGAGCGACTGGGACGAGGTGCGCGACTATCTGCGGGCGCGCGAGCAGGTGACCATGGTGTATGTGGAAACCCATCGTCCGGCCAAGCTGGCCAATGGCGAGATCGTGGAAACCCTCACTTTCGTTGCCGATCCTCATCATCCCCAATATGCCGGGCGGCTTTCGCTCGAAGAGCAGTTCACGCTGGTCGATGGCGCGGTGGGGGAGGCCGGATCCAATATCGAGTATGTGATCAACACCGCCCGGCACCTCAAAGAAATGGGGATAGCCGACCGGCAGGTGCAGGCGCTCGCGGCGATGATTGCCAGCAAGCACGCGCCGGCCGAAAACCAGTCGGCGGCCGGGTGAGAGGCGCCCCTTAAAAAGCCCGGGATCGGACAATAATGATGATTTTTGCCGCAATTGCGTGCACAGTGAACCAACAATCGAATCCGAAGCATTGCGGGGGATGCAGCGGTTCAGTCGCAAAATACGGCCGCCCTGGGGTGGCCCGGTTCAGAGGCCGAATTTGCTCAGACGTTTGCTCGTGACGACACTTCTCATGGCCGTGCCGGGCGTTGCGCCTGCCCTTTCCCAAAGCTGCGATGCGCTGGAGGCCGGGCCTTCGGGCCGGGTGGTCTCGATTTCGGACGGCGATACGTTCGATCTCGAGGGCGGGCTGACCGTGCGGCTGGTCGGCATTCAGGCGCCCAAGCTGCCGCTGGGGCGCGAGGGTTTCGAGGCCTGGCCGCTGGGCGATGAAGCCAAAGCGGCGATCGACGAGCTGGTGATGGGGCACGAGGTTTCGCTCTATTATGGCGGAGAGAATCGCGATCGGCACGGACGGGCGCTGGCTCATGTGATGGTCGAGCGCGACGGGGAAACCGTCTGGGTGCAGGCCGAAATGCTGCGCCGGGGCCTGGCGCGGGTCTATTCGTTTCCCGACAACCGCTCGTGCCTGGATGTCCTTTATGCCGCCGAGGCGCAGGGGCGGGCCGACCGGCTGGGTATCTGGCGCGATCCCTATTATGGGGTTCGTAACGGCGCCGATCCGGGGGCGCTGCTCGATCGGGTCGGCGGGTATGAACTTGTGGAAGGTCGGGTGCTCAACGCAGAGCGCGTTGGAAACCGAGTCTATCTCAATTTCGGGCGCGTGTGGCGCGAAGATTTTACCGCGGTGATCGAAGAGGCGGGATTGCGGGTTTTCGAGCAAGCGGGTATCGATCCGCTCGGCCTGGACAATAGCGTGATCCGGGTGCGCGGCTGGATCGAGAGCGCTGATGGACCGCGCATCGATGTCACCCATCCCGAACAGATCGAGGTTCTGGCAAGACCATGAACGAGAGGACCTTCACACGTCGCGCCTTTCTGTCGGGCACGGGCCTTGTGCTCGTTTCCGCGGTCGCGGGTTGTTCAGGACTGCTGGGCGGGTCGGATATCGCCACGCGCCAGACGGGCGGTTCGGCGCCGGCGGTGCCGGCCGGAACGGACCCCGAAGATGCGGTGATCGGGCTGCGCGAGCACCCACGCATCATCGCTTCATATGGCGGGGTTTACGAGCACCGCGCGACCGAGCTGATGCTGGCGCGCATGGTCTCGAAACTTCTGGCGGCAGCGGGCCAGCCGGCCACCCAGTTCACGATCACCATTCTCGATTCCTCGGAAGTGAACGCCTTTGCCTTGCCGGGCGGGTTCATCTATGTGACGCGCGGCATTCTGGCGCTGGCCAACGACATGAGCGAATTGGCGGCGGTGATCGCCCACGAGATCGCCCATGTGACCCTGCGTCATGCGCGGGCCCGCTCCGCGCGGGTGCGCACCACCGAAATCGTCGACCGGGTGATTGCCGGGGTTCTGGGCGGGGTGATCGATGCCAATGCGACCGCCGAGCGCTCGGCGCAGAACCTTGCCGCGTTCTCCCAGAACCAGGAACTCGAAGCCGACCGCGAGGGCATCAAGATCGCGGCGCGCGCCGGTTACGATCCCCATGCGGCGGCGCGGTTTCTGACCGCCATGGGACGGTTCGCGCAGTTTGTCAGCGCCGCTAACGGGGGCGAGGACTTCCTGTCCACCCATCCCTCGACGCCAGACCGTATCCAGCGGGCGATCGATGAAGCGCGCAATTACGGCGAACCAGGCGTGGGGATCACCGACCGGCAGGGGTATCTTGCGGCGGTG
>TARA_R110002051_G_scaffold20467_8_pt1 | contig 11075 bp, 10 predicted proteins | sample TARA_R110002051 | Tara Oceans TARA_R110002051 (sample SAMEA4397023) | marine metagenome | biome: Polar Biome; feature: [MES] marine water layer (ENVO:01000295) within the mesopelagic zone...; material: water (ENVO:00002006), including particulate matter (ENVO:01000060) such as......
CAGTCCCATGTCGGCGATCACGCTCTCTAGCGGTCCCGCGACGGCTTCCATCATTTTCTCGCGATCCATTTCGTGCAGGGTGGCACACTCTTCAACCAGCAGGTCGAGCGCTTCGGCATCTTGTTCTAGTTGCACGCTGCGAGCGTAGCTAGCGGATTCGGTGGCAGCCTTCATAACCTGCTCTTGCTGGGATTCGTCGAGACGATCCCAGGTTGCCTGAGAGAGTGTCAGCAGTCGCACCGTAATATCGTGCTCGGAGAGGCCGATGTGTGGGGCAACTTCGTGAAAGCGCATGCGGTGAATCCACTCTGCTTCATTGAGCAGTCCGTCAATGGCGCCCAGTTGCAACCCGGTGTAGATCTCGCTCCACTGCATGACGGTGGGGTCCGCGCCGAGTGCCTCCCAAGCAGTGATCAGTGGTTGGGTGGGGTTCGTGCGGATCTTTAAGCCTTCGAGATCATCAAGGCTCTCCAACGGCTCGGTGCTAACGACCTGGCGCTTGCCGCCACCGTAGAAAGCCAATACGCGCACGTCGGTTTCCGCAGTGATCTGGTCAGCAATTGCGCGGCCCACTTCGCCGTCAAGCACCTGGCTCCAATGATCTTCATCACGATACAAAAAAGGAATCGAGAAAACGTTGGCGGTGGGAGAAAAGTCGGTGATCAGGCCGGGGTTGATGATCGACACGTCCAGTGCGCCAGCCATCTGCTGTTCAAACATTTCAGTCTCGTGGCCGAGCACTGAATTCCCCATGATCTGGACGCCCATCTCGCCATCGCTGGCCTCGGCAAGCAGCTCTTTGAAGCGCTCGGCGCCCAATTGGTAAGCGGTGTCTTCGGTACCGCCGTGGCCGAAGTGAAGATCTAAGGCCTGGGCCGTGCCAGCGAACCCTAGAGCGGCCGTCGCCAGCAGGGCGGAGCCTAACAATCCACGAGTTGAGGTGTTTTTTAGATCGATCCATTTCTTAGTCATAATTCTACCTTTTTGTTATCGCCGCTTTGAGCGGCGTTGAGTTGCAGCATGGGACAGAACGCTAGGCGTGAGTCCCAGCAGCACGGTTGGGCAGGGTTGAGTCTGACGTAGGCCTGGCGGCCCCGCAGGAGTCGCGAATCTGCAGTCGGGGCGCTAATACCACTTGCTCCCGTGCGCCTTCCGGGTTGGCGATGCGTCGCAGCGCTAAGCGTGCCGCCTCTTCGCCGATTGCATAAGGATGGGTGGCGATGCTGGTCAGTGACGGTTCGCTCAGGCTGGCTTCTTCGACGTCATCCGTGCCGATCACCGCGCAGTCGACGCCTGGCACTAACCCTAGGCGCTTCAGGCCAAGCATGGCACCGAAGGCCACCATGTCGTTGTGGCAAACGACCGCTGTGGGCGCTGGCGATTCAGCCATTAGCTGCGTAATCATGTCGACGCCATCGCGGCGAGTCACGGTGGAGCGCAGCAGGCGCTGGTAGGTGAGCTGATGGTGTTCTAATGATTCCCGGTAGCCTTGCCAACGCTCGCGGGTCGCCGAGTGCTCGCTGTGACCGCCAAGGAAGGCGATGCGTTGATGGCCCAGTCTCACAAGGTGATCCATGGCTTGGCAAACCCCTTGGTGAAAGTTGGCGCCAGCATAGTCGAAGGGCGGCTCGGCCACGTGGCGTAGTACCTGCACGCAGGCCATGCCCCAATTGTCGAGAGTGTCGATCAATCCTGGGTCGGTGCCCTCCGCTGGGCATAACAGGATGCCGTCGACGCTGTGTTCGCGCATGCGCTCCAAAAAGCGCTGTTGGCGCGCTGGTGAATCCTCGCTGTTGGCCAAAAAAGAGACATAGCCTTCGCGGTTCAGTGCGGCATCAATACCCGCCACCATAGCGCCAAAGAAGGGATTGGCGATGTCGTAAACTACCACTCCAAGTGTCGAAGTGCGGCTGCCGCGCAGGGCGGCAGCGCCGCGGTTATAGACATAGCCCAGCGCTTTGATGGAATGCTGCACTTTTAGACGGGTTTGCTCGGCGACCAATGGGCTCTCGCGCAATACCAATGACACCGTAGAGCGGGATACCCCAGCGTGGGCGGCGATATCCTTCAGAGTCACACTAGCAGTATCGCGCTGGTTCTGATGGGGTAAGGCATCAAGGTGCATGGTAGCTACCTGTATAGTTGTTTTTAGATTGATCTAAAAGTTAGCTGAGATGATGAGCTTCTACCAATCGTCTTTAGTCTAAGAGTGCCCAATTAAGCACCCCGGCGCGCCTCCCAGGCCTCTTCGTTGACTAGGCTAATAGGTCGGCTGCCGGATAGTGCCAAGGTGAGGTTGTCAACCGCCCGTTGAGCCATGGCGTCGCGGGTTTCGTGGGTCGCCGAGCCGATGTGCGGCAGCGCTACCACATTGTTCATGTGAGGTAGAGGTGACTCCTGCGACAGCGGTTCCCGAGTGTAGACGTCGAGGCCAGCGGCGCAGATGCGTCCTTCCTCCAGCGCCTCAATCAGCGCTGCCTCATCCACTACTGGGCCACGGGCAATATTGATCAGAATCGCCGAAGACTTCATACGGCTGAGCTCATGAGCGCCGATTAGATGATGGGTGGTGTCGGAGAGTGGGACAGTAACGCATACGAAATCGGACTCGGTGAGCAACTCGTCAAGTGTACGGCGTTCGGCGCCCAACTCTTCTTCCAGGGCTGGCTTGGGCGAGGCCATGGCGTAGCGCACCTGCATACCGAAGCCCAATGCGCCGCGCCGGGCCACAGCTGCGCCGATGCGCCCAAAGCCCACGAGGCCGAGAGTCTTGCCGTGTACGTCGCTGCCGAAGTGCTCAGGTCCGATACTCTTCTGCCAGTCGCCGCGCCTGACAAAGTCGGCCAGTTCCACAACCCGGCGGGCGGTGGCCATGATCAGCGTCTTGGGCCCGATCAAGCATGGTCTCGGCGAGCTCGCGGGCGCTCGATGAGAGCGCTGTCGGCGTCCGTCGGTGCCAAGTGGCTGGCGGCACTGCCACGGCGATAGTATTCCACGTGAGGATCTGCACCGCCTTGGGCAAGCTCCTTGAAGACAAGGCCTGTGGGGTGTTCGGGGTCGGTGCGCAGATGGCGGCAGTCGAGCCCCTCGGCCTCCAGGGCTTGGCGAATGAAAGGCCCAAAGCCATCGTCGCCGACCCGGCTCAACCAGCCCACATGAAAGCCTAGGCGGGCTAGGCCGATGGCCACGTTGGTGTCGGCGCCTGCAATGCGACGCTGAAAGTATTCGACGTTGGCCAGCTTACCGGGCGCTTCGGCGACGAGCATTGTCATTGCCTCGCCGAAAGCAAGAATTTCGGGAGCGGCATAAGGTCGAATCATGACGATCTCCTGTGTCGTGGGTGGAAAGTTAGAGGTGGCGCAGTCGCGACAATTGTTTAGCGGTAATGGTCGTCAAATCCTGACCCTGTAAGGGGTATTCGATAGCGCGGGGGACTTGAGTTGGTAAGTGGGCTAGCAACGTATGCCAAGCAGCGAGTTCACCATCGTCGGGCACGCTAGCTCTGAGGTGTCCTTGATCGGACACGACTCCCTTGCAGTGTAGATAGCGCACGAAAGGCCCCAGGCGCTGCGCCGCGGCCAACGGGTCATTGCCAGTCCAGTGCCAGTTGCCAATATCAAAGGTCATGCCTAGCGGGCAGCCCGCTGAAGCGGCGTCTTCCAAGCAGGCGGACAAGGGTTCCAACGTGCCGCCTTCGAGGGTCTGGTCATTTTCTATCAGTAGCGGCGGGGCGGCCGCGAGGCGTTCCCGCAGCGCTGCCCAATCGACCTGACTCCCACCGGGGTAGTGGCCCATGGGGATTTTGACCGCGCCCGCGCCAAGTTCGGTGGCCTCGATCAGTTGCTTATCCAGACACGTAGCGAACCGGTCGACCTCCCAGAGCCTTTCGGGTGCGGAGTAAACGATGGCAAGGCCTAGGTCGGCGCAGGCCTGACCTAGGCCGATGAAGTCCGCGAAGTCAGGCGGCAGCAGCTCACGGCGGATCTCTACGCCGTCGGCGCCAGCCGCGGCGAGCCACGACAGCACTGCGGTATGGCCGTGGGCAGCGATGGCCTCGTGGCCATAGGCAGAGGTGGCGACCAGGGTGGCGGGTGAATCTGTAGTGCCAGAAAGCAACAGTGGGAACGATACCATTCGAGAGCGAGAAAATTGAAGGGACATGAGGAGTCCTGAATGAGTGGATTAGCGGCAGGTAGAGCCACGTGGAATCAGACTGGCCTGAAAATGTACGCGGCGTGCTGGCATGGTGCGGCCACCGGTGTCACGGCGACGCATTAGGCACTCGACTGCAGCACGACCGATCGCCTCGGTGGGCTGGGCCAGCGTGGTGATGCCGGGGCCAACGAGTTCGCACCAGTCGAGCTCGTCGATGCCCAGCAGCCCAGTCTCGCCAAGTCGGGCGCCTAGGGAATGTAGTGCCCGGGTAGCGGCCAGGGTGGCGTTGCCGTTGGCACAGAGCAGCGCCTTGGGTAGCGTGCCGGGACGTGCCAAAAAGTTGCCGATAGCACGGTTCAGAGACTCAGTCTCGCCGAGTGTCTGGCAATGAACCTCACCGGCCAGGGCGCGCGCAGCGACCCCTTGCTGGAAGCGAGTAAGGCGTGCCTGGCGTGGACTGGCCAGGCCCGGGGGTTCGCTCAGGTAGAGCAGTTCTCCATAACCCCTGGCTTGGAGGTGGTCTAGGGCTAAGTCGAGCGCACGAGCGTTGTCTAGGCCCACCACTTCAGCCTCTACCTGGCTCAACTCTCGCTCAAGGAGGACTAGAGGCGTGCCCTGTTCAACCAGCGCCTGCAGTTCGCGGTCCAGGCTGCCGACAGCGTTCATTACCAGACCCTCTACTCGGTAAGAGGTGAGTAGGGCGAGATGTTCGCGCTCTAGTGCCGAGTCATTGTCGGTGTTGCAGACCATCAGTGAGAGGCCGCGCTCGCGGCAGGCTTGTTCCACACCGTGCATCACTGCCACCGAGAACGGGTTCCGAATGTCTGCCACAAGCATGCCTATGATCCGCGAGCGACCACCCTTGAGGCCACTGGCCATCCGGTTGGGGTGGTAGCCTAGGCGCTGGGCCGCGGCGGCGATGCTCGTCTGCAGGTTCGGAGATAGCCGCTCACGTTCTCCACTGAAGTAGCGGGAAACGCTGGTCTTGGAAGCCCCTGCCTCGCGTGCAACCTCAAGGATTGTCGCGTGTTGATGAGTAGGTGTTGTCATTTTATCTCTACTTATGGGACCGTTCCCATCGTAGGCTCCAGATGTTAATAAGGCAAATGCACGTTGTTTAAGTCGTTCGAATGAAATTAGGATTGCATCAGCGTCTTAATGGAGTATTAGCTCTGTCCTCTCACACGTGATAATGATAATCTCATTATTATTAATAGTTTATAGCTATGTAGCAAGGTAATCCCCCGAAAAACCAGGGTGCTCAGAAGTAGAATGTTCCGTAAGCTAAACGAAGGGAGATTCTGCATAAAAAAATCACGTTTTTCAGACAGCCAAATACTGTCGATCCTTAAGCAAGCCGAAGGCGGTGCCCCGGTTCCGGAGCTATGCCGTAAACACGGTATGAGCAGCGCGACCTTCTATTAAGTGGCGAGCTAAATTCGGCGGTATGGATGCGTCCATGGTGGCACGGCTGAAAGAGCTAGAGGATGAAAACCGACGGCTCAAGAAAATGTATGCCGAGGAACGATTGAAAGCGGATATCCTCAAGGAAGCGATCGAAAAAAGTGGTGAAGCCGTCTCGTCGCCGTGAGATGGCGCAGAAAGCCGTCATGGAAAAGCACGTCAGCATCCGCCTGTCCTGCTGGATGTTTAGCCTCAGTGAAAGTTGCTATCGATACCAAGCGAAGCTCAGCGGCGAGAACGATCAAATCGCCGACTGGTTGATCACGCTGACGCATAACCAGAGAAACTGGGGCTTTGGCTTGTGCTTCCTGCACCTGCGTCATGTGAAAGGCTTTCGTTGGAACCATAAGCGGGTCTACCGAATTTACCGCGAGCTGGAGCTGAATCTTCGGAACAAACCGAAGAAACGGTTAATCCGCGAGAAGCCTGAGCCTTTAAAGGTGCCCGAAACGATTAATGACAGCTGGCCTATGGATTTTATGCATGACCAACTGAGCGATGGTCGTCGCTACCGCCTACTGAATGTGACCGACGACTTTAACCGAGAAGGTCTTGGTATCGAAGTAGACATCTCGTTGCCCACTGAACGAGTTATCCGGGCGCTAGACCAGATCATTGAATGGCGTGGTAAACCACACTCTATTCGTTGTCACTACGGGCCAGAATATATCAGCGGTAAGTTATCGGCATGGCCTGAACTCTACTTTTGAAACCCTCTGAAAATAGGGGGATTACCATTGTCTTGGTTTCTCCTGTGAAGTTAAACCTTCTGTGAAGTTAAAACAGTATAAATGTCCTTGGCCTAGCTGCCTTACGCGATACACGATGACTTGACGGTCATCATGGTTCGTTTAAATAATTTCAAGTTAAATTTTATGTAGCCATCTCGGTATACTTTATTAGATAGTCGTCTTGATGTTTTTTCGATGCAAGGCGTGAGAACGGCGATTTAGCTGTAATATTTCTTCCTTAACTAACGTTGATGAACGCGCAGCATACCGCGCTGACCTGCCATTGCTAGACGGAGATGTTTAATGTCAATTCGCAATTTAGATGCGTTGTTTTCTCCCACCACGATCGCTTTGATTGGTGCCAGCAATCGCCCAGGCTCAGTAGGTGCTGTGCTGGCGCGTAACTTGTTTGATGCCGGATTCGAAGGGCCGATCCTGACCGTGAATCCAAGAGAGCGGGCTATCCGCTCGGCTCTCAACTACCACACGGTAAGTGAGCTGCCGCTAGCGCCTGACTTGGCCATTATTGCGACGCCACCAGATACGGTCCCCGGGCTTATTCGCGAGCTTGGGGAGCGTGGGTGCCGGGCTGCAGTGGTGATTACCGCGGGCTTCGGTGAAGGTGAGCATGCCGATGGCCAAGTGCTCAAACAGGCGATGCTTGATGCGGCAAAGCCTTACTTGATGCGCATTGTTGGCCCTAATTGCTTGGGGGTCTTGGCACCGCACCGGGGAATCAATGCCAGCTTTGCGCATATCATGCCCCAAAAGGGGAATGTCGCCTTTGTGACGCAGTCAGGCGCGGTGGCTACTTCTATCCTCGATTGGGCGTCAGCGCGGGGGGTCGGCTTTTCGCATGTGGTGTCCCTCGGTTCGATGAGCGATGTCGATTTCGGCGATATGCTCGACTACTTGGCCCTCGACCCCAAGACGCATTCCATTCTGCTTTATGTTGAGGCCATTACCGAGGCACGCAAATTCCTATCGGCGGCCCGCAAGGCCTCACGTAATAAGCCTGTGGTGGTGGTTAAAGCAGGGCGCAGCGATGCTGGCGCCAAAGCCGCACTGTCACATACTGGGGCGCTGGCGGGTGCTGATGCCGTTTACGATGCAGCGTTTCGGCGCGCAGGTATGCTGCGGGTCAATACACTTGATGAACTGTTTCAAGCCGCAGGCACCCTGGCCACCGGTATTCACGTTAAAGGCGACCGGCTAGCTATTCTCACCAATGGAGGGGGAATCGGTGTGCTGGCAGTGGATGAGCTGGCCGAGATGCAGGGTCGCTTGGCCGAGCTTTCTGAAGCAACGCTAGCGCGTTTGGATAGTGTGCTGCCACCCACGTGGTCGCATGCCAATCCGGTCGATATCCTCGGCGATGCGCCGGGGGAACGCTACACAAGCGCACTTGAAGCCTTGCTTAACGAGAAAGAAGCGGATGCGATTCTTGTTATGAACTGTCCCACCGCGGTCGCAGATAGCCTGGACGCTGCCCAAGCGGTGGTTGATACCCTGGGGTCGCAACGTCCGGCCGTTCTTACCTGCTGGCTGGGAGAAGGGGCGCCAGCTAAGGCCCGCCATTTGTTTGCGGCACAAAAAATTCCAACCTACGAAACGCCTGAGCAGGCCATCCGGGCCTTCTGGCACTTATCCAGCTACTGGCGAAACCAGCAAACGTTGATGGAAACGCCACCGCCCATTTCCACTGACGGTACCATCGATAAAGCCAGCGCGAACGCTATTATTGACCAAGTCCTTAAAGATGAGCGCAACGTGCTGACCGAGCCAGAGGCCTCGGCAATATTGTCGGCTTATGGGATTCCAACCGTCCCTGCCATTGCTGTGCATACACCTGAAGAGGCGAGTGAGGCAGCAACGCAGTTGGGCTTCCCGGTCGTGCTGAAGATCCTCTCGCGTGATATTTCGCATAAGTCTGATAGCGGGGGCGTGCAGTTGAACCTGGCCTCGCCCGGTGCGGTGGCACAGGCGGCCGAGGATATGCTGGCGACGCTGCGCCAAGTGGCGCCTGAGGCGCGGTTAGATGGTTTTAATGTGCAGCCGATGATTCGTCGCCCTGGGGCGCATGAGCTGATTTTAGGTGTCGCGGAAGATAGCGTTTTCGGGCCGATTATTATGTTTGGCCAGGGAGGCACGGCAGTAGAGCTAATCGGTGACCGGGTGGTGGGTCTCCCGCCACTCAACCCGCTGCTAGCACAAGAAATGATCCAGGCGACACGTATCTCACGTTTGCTGCGCGGCTACCGTGACCGCCCTGCGGCCGACTTGGAAGCGATTTCTCTCACGCTCATTAAACTGTCACAGTTGATCAGCGATCTGGATCGCGTGGTTGAACTGGATATCAACCCGCTACTGGCCGATGCTACCGGAGTGATTGCCTTGGATGCGCGCATCGTGGTCAGGGCCGACCGTGAAGGGCGGCCTCCTTTTGCCATCCGACCCTATCCGCAGCAACTTGAGCAAACTATCGAAACACGCATTGGCCAGCATTATTCACTGCGCCCCATTCGTCCCGAAGATGAGGGTGCGCTGGTGGATATGCTTCGTCATTCCACGTCCGATGATGTGCGCCTACGCTTCTTTGCCGCCATCCGGCGGTTCGACCATGCCTTCGCCGCCCGGCTGACTCAGATCGATTATGATCGGGAAATGGCGTTTATTGCGATGCCACAAGGTAAACAGGAAATCGTGGGTGTTGTCCGTTTGTCTGCTGATCCCGACAAGGAAAAGGCGGAGTTTGCGATCATGGTGCGTAGTGACATGAAGGGCACCGGGCTTGGCTATCGGCTTATGCAGCAGATGATCGACTATGCGCGTGAAAATGGCCTTCAGCAGGTCTTTGCCGATGTTCTGCGAGAAAACCATGCCATGCGAGAAATGGCGAAAGAGTTTGGTTTCGTGGTCCAGTCAACCAAAGATGAAGCAGATACCGTCATGATTGTGCTTAATCTGTAACGCCGCTATCCGGCAACTGCCTGAGTTGGTAACCCAGGGAGCTATCTTGGTCATCTGCTCTGACACCCCGGGTTATGTGTGTTAATTAACGATGGTCTGAATGTTCAAGGTTTCGCATTCTGTAGCGCTTGTTCTTCGATGGCCCTATCGACTGAAGAGACATAGTACTCGTCGTCGAAAGCGCCTTCTGGTTCCTTGAGCCACACTAGGCAGATCACCCAACTGATGAAGGCACCCGTCGCGATGATGTAGAAGAACTGCGAGGGTGTGACAAACGTAAAGATGGTTAGGTAGACCACCGCGCCAACATTACCGTAAGCGCCCGCCATGCCCGAGATCTGCCCAGTGATGCGGCGTTTGATGGAGGGAATGATACCGAAGGTTGCCCCCTCAGCCCCTTGCACGAAAATCGAGGTGCCGATGGTCACCGCAATGGCCAGAATGAGTGGCCAACTCGAATTGAGCATGGCCATCAGCAAGAACCCAACGCTAATGCCAAACATGTAGCACAGCATTACGAAACGCCGGTTACCCATGCGGTCGGAAACCATGCCGCCCATGGGGCGTGCGACCAGATTGACGAAAGCGAAAGACGCCGCGATCAGGCCGGCCGTGGCGGCATTCAACCCCCAGGTCTCCTCAAAGAACATGGGCAGCATCGATACCACCGCCAACTCAGCGCCGAAATTGGCAAAGTAAGTGCTGTTAAGCGCGGCCACGCTGTTGAATGAGTACTTATCATCCTCAGGTACACCCTTGCGTAGAATCGGCAGATTGACCCGTAGGATTTGTACTATCTGATAAATGACGATCGCTACGATGGTGAGGTAAGCGATGACCGCACCAGTGACCGATAAATAGCCCATGTACTGGATGCGCCAGACCAGAATCGCGAGTACGCCGACCAGCGGGATTGTCCAGATAATCAGCTTGATCATATCGCCCCAGGAGCTCACTTCCATAGCGGCGGTTTTGCGTGGCTTGCGGTGGGCTTTAGCGTCCGGGCCATCGGTGATCGCGAACCAGTAGTAAACGCCGTAGGCTGCCATCACAATAGCGCTCTGGGCAATTGCCCAGCGCCAGCCATCGGGGCCGCCGTACATGCTCAAGGCGATGGTCGGCAGCGACATGGCCGCGACGGCGGAGCCGAAGTTACCCCAACCAGCGTAAAAGCCCTCGGCGAAACCGATGTCTTTCGGCTTGAACCACAGCGCGGTCATGTGGATACCGACCACAAAGCTGGCACCAATCGAACTCAGCACCAGGCGCGCCACCAGCAGTTGCGTCATGCTGTTACCGAAAGCGAACGCCAACGCCGGTAGCGCCATAGTGACCATGAGCACCGAGAACACCCGTCGCGGGCCGAATCGATCCAGCGCCATGCCGACGATGATGCGGGCGGGAATGGTCAAGGCCACGTTGCAGATGGCGAACAGCTTGAGATCATCCGTGGTCAGCCAGTCGACGCTCTTGAGCATGCTCGACGCGAGCGGCGCCATGTTGAACCACACGTAAAAGGTAATAAAGAAGGCAATCCAGGTCAGGTGCAAGGCCCGAATCTCGGGGCTGCGAAACTTGAATACAGCGGAAACTTTCATGGTCGTATCGTCCTGTGTCCCAAAGGTGGTTTGTACCAAAAAGAGGGGGAGGGGCTGTTCAAGGGCTGGGTAGGATCAACAAGGGACACTCGGCGCGCCGGGCCAGGAACGAGCTGACGCTGCCGAAAGTCATGTAGTCGAGTTCATCAACAAAATA
>TARA_R110002051_G_scaffold10079_14_pt1 | contig 11069 bp, 10 predicted proteins | sample TARA_R110002051 | Tara Oceans TARA_R110002051 (sample SAMEA4397023) | marine metagenome | biome: Polar Biome; feature: [MES] marine water layer (ENVO:01000295) within the mesopelagic zone...; material: water (ENVO:00002006), including particulate matter (ENVO:01000060) such...
CGGCTGCGACAGAAGCAGGCGGCAGAGCGCGATACGGCGACGCTCACCACCGGAGAGAACCGAGACGTCGGCATCCTTCGGCGGGCAGCGCAGGGCTTCCATCGCCATCTCGACCTGCTGTTCCAGGTCCCAGAGGTTCTGGCTGTCGATGACGTCCTGAAGCTTTGCGCCCTCTTCCGCTGTCTCGTCGGAATAGTTCATCATCAGTTCGTTGTAGCGGTCGAGCACGGCCTGCTTGTCGGCCACGCCTTCCATGACGTTCTCGAAGGCGGTCTTCGTCTCGTCGAGATGCGGCTCCTGCTCCAGGTAACCGACGGTCGCGCCTTCGGCGAGCCAGGCTTCGCCGTTGAACTCCTTGTCCTGGCCGGCGATGATGCGCAGCACGGTGGACTTACCGGCGCCGTTTGGACCGAGGATACCGATCTTGGCGTCCGGGTAGAAGGAGAGGCTGACGTTCTCGAGGATCTTCTTGGCGCCGTAGGACTTGTTCAGTCCCGACATGTGATAGATGAACTGGCGTGCCATCGTGAAATTGCTCCGGGCAGAATGGGAAGTTGCCGCTATGTAGGCGAATTGGCGCCCCGGAGCAATGCGCAGGCGCCTAAGGGAGGGGTAATGTTCAGCGAAACGAGACGATTCCAGAGCCCGACGGGCGCCGACCTTGCCTATCACCACCGCGCGTCGGGGCCAGCTGCTGCGGGCATTCTCCTGATCTGCCATGGACTGGCCGAGCATTCCGGGCGCTACCGCGCATTTGCCGACAAGATGGCCGATACCGGCTTTCACGTCTATGCCCATGACCACCGCGGCCACGGTGAAACGAGGGCGCCGGATGCAGTCCCCGGACGCTTTGCCGAGCGCGATGGTCTGCGCAAGGTGATCGACGATGTCTGCGCCATGCGCGACATGGCCGCCGCGGCGCACCCCGGCCTGCCCGTCATCCTCTTCGGTCATTCCATGGGCGGCCTCATTGCCCTCAACACCGCCGTCGATCGACCCGATGGCTTCCAGGCACTCACCATCTGGAACTCGAATTTCCACCCAGGACCCGCCGGGCGCCTCGCGCAGGCTGTGCTTCTGGCGGAACGGGCGTTGAAGGGTTCGGACGTGCCGAGCACCATCCTGCCGATGGCGACATTTCGCGCCTGGGGCCGCTCGATGCCGGAAAAGCGTACCGAGGCGGACTGGCTGAGCAATGATCCGGCCGAGGTCGATGCCTATCTCGCAGACCCCCTGTGCGGCTTCGACGCCAGCGTTTCGCTGTGGCTCGACCTGTTCGAGATGACCTACCGTGGCCCGACGCTCGTCGACAGGCTGCGCAAGGACATGCCGATCTACCTCGTCGGCGGTGAGAACGATCCGGCCACCAACGGCGGTCGCGAGATCACCTGGCTCGCGCGTCATCTGAATGCACACGGATTGCGTCGTGTGACGAGCAGGATCTGGCCGAAGACCCGCCACGAGACGTTGAACGACAGCGTCCGCAACGAAGCGACCGCGGAGTTCGCCGCCTGGGCCCGCGAGGCCGCCGAGCTTCGAACGGAATGAAGTGATGACATTTCGTCAAGTGCGGCCGCAACCGCGCTTGGCTATAGATGACCCGTGGCCGGAACTGATTGCCCTGCCGCGCCTTGCAAGAGTGGATCAGGATGACTTCCCCAGCCGGCGGCCTTGCCGCCACCCATGCCCCGTCCGCAAGCATCGTCAACGGCCTCCTGCTGATGCTGCTCGCCATGCTTGTGGCGCCGCTGATCGACACCTTCTCCAAGCTCGCCACCGACACCACGTCGCCGACCATGATCACCGCCGGCCGCTTCGTCTTCCAGGCGATCTTCATGCTGCCGATCGTGATCTGGCACGGCCTGTGGCGCAGCTTCTCCTGGCGGATGAGCACCTTCCACGCCATACGCGCAGCCCTGATCACCGTCGGCATGATCTGCTTCGTTGCGACGCTCGCCGTGATGGAAGTGGCCGACGCAGTCGCCATCTTCTTCGTCGAGCCCATGATCCTGACGGTGCTGTCGAGCATCTTCCTGAAGGAAGTGGTCGGCTGGCGGCGCTACACCGCCTGCGGCGTCGGCTTCATCGGCGCAATGATCATCATTCAGCCGAGCTTTGCCGACATCGGCTTCGTGGCGCTGCTGCCGATTGCCACCGCCTTTTGCGTCGCGGTCTTCGCGTTGATGACGCGCGCGCTGGCGCGACACGAGAACCCCTGGGCCATGCAGTTCCAGATGGCGCTCTGGGGCATCCCGATTTCCGCGGCGCTGCTGGCGATCGGCAGCGGGAGCGGCATCGCGTTCATGGCCCCCTCCACGCCGGACGTCACGACGGTGGTGTGGCTTGTCGGCGTCGGCTTCTTTGCCACCCTGTCCGGCGTCCTCGCGGTCTACGCCTATCGGGTCGCGCCGGCCTCCATCCTGGCGCCGATCCAGTATTTCGAGATCGTCTCGGCAACGCTTTTCGGCTGGCTCATCTTCGGGGATTTCCCCGATGGCACCAAATGGCTGGGCATCGGCATCGTCGTCGGCTCCGGCCTCTACATCATCTGGCGCGAACGCCGCGCTGCCTCCAAACCCGTGACAACGGCCGATCCCGTCGTCACGCCCTGAACAGGGACACCATGAACGAGACCACAGCGAAGAAACCGCCCCTCACCGGAATTCGGGTCATCGAACTGGCCCGCGTCCTTGCCGGCCCCTGGGCCGGCCAGATGCTCGCCGACCTCGGCGCGGACGTGATCAAGGTGGAGAACCCGGAAGGTGGCGACGACACGCGCGCCTGGGGACCGCCCTTCGTCGAAGGCGAAGACGGCGAGAACCTTTCGGCCGCCTATTACCATGCCACCAATCGCGGCAAGCGCTCGGTCGCCGTTGATCTGAAGACCGCAGACGGACAGGAGATCGTTCGCCAGCTGGTGGCCACCGCCGATGTGGTGATCGAGAACTTCAAGCTCGGTGGACTGAAGAAATACGGGCTGGACTACGAGAGCCTGAAGGTCATCAACCCCAAGCTGGTCTATTGCTCGATCACCGGCTTCGGCCAGGACGGCCCCTATGCCAATCTCGCCGGCTACGACTACATCGTCCAGGGCATGTCCGGCTTCATGTCGATCACCGGCGAGACCGACGGCCAGCCGATGAAGGCGGGCGTCGCCATCGCCGACATCTTCACCGGCATCTACGCCGTGGCGGCCATCCAGGCGGCGCTGATCCATGCCATGAAGACCGGCGAAGGCCAGCTGGTGGACATGGCTCTCCTCGACGTGATGTCGGCGGTGCTGGCCAACCAGAACATGAACTACCTGGTCTCCGGCACGCCGCCGACCCGCCTCGGCAACGCGCATCCGAACATCAGCCCCTATGAGGTCATTCCCGTCGAGGACGGCCATATCATCCTGGCCGTCGGCAACGACGGGCAGTTCCGCCGCTTCTGCCGTGTCCTCGGCATCGAGGCCCTGGCCGACGACGAGCGTTTTTCGACCAACCAGGCCCGCGTCGCCAACCGCCTTGCCCTGCGCCCGCTGCTGGTGGCGCAGACGCAAACCTGGCCGAAGGCGGCCCTGCTCGCCGCCTGTGGCGACAACGCCGTCCCGGCCGGGCCGATCAACTCGGTCGCCGAAATGTTCGACGATCCGCAGGTGAAGGCGCGTGGGCTGCGCATCGACCTTCCGTCGTCCGACGGGACCATCATTCCGGGCGTCCGCACGCCGATCGTGCTGTCGGAAACGCCGCTTGCCTATCACCGCCCGAGCCCGAAGCTCGGCGAGCACACGCAAAGTGTGCTGTCAGAACTGAACATCAAAGACACCAAGGGGAAAGACCGATGAAGACCGGAGGACAGCTGATTGTCGAGGCGCTGAAGGCGAACGGCGTGGAGCGCATTTCCTGCGTGCCGGGCGAAAGCTATCTTGCCGTGCTCGACGCCCTCTACGAGAGCGGCATCGAGGTTCTCGTCTGCCGCCAGGAGGGCGGGGCAGCGATGATGGCCGATAGCTGGGGGCGGCTGACCGGCCAGCCCGGCATCTGCATGGTCACCCGCGGACCGGGCGCCACCAATGCCTCCGCCGGGCTGCACATCGCCAAGCAGGATTCCATCCCGATGATCCTCTTCATCGGCCAGATCGGCCGCGACATGAAGGAGCGCGAGGCCTTCCAGGAGGTCGAATACCGCCGCGCCTTCACCGAATTCGCCAAATGGGTAGGCGAGATCGACGACGCCCGCCGCATCCCCGAGTTCGTCACCCGCGCCTTCGCGGTGGCGACCTCCGGCCGCCCCGGCCCCGTCGTCCTGACGCTGCCGGAGGACATGCTGGTCGAAGAGGTCGAGGCCCCGGCAGCGCGCGCCTATATGCCGGTCGAATCCCATCCCGGCCCGAGCCAGATGCGGGCACTCGAGGCGATGCTGAAAGAGGCCCAGCGGCCGATGTTCATCCTCGGCGGCACGCGCTGGAGCGAAGAGGCCGTCGCCGACATGCAGGCGTTCGCAAGCCGCTTCAAGGTGCCGGTCGGCTGCTCCTTCCGTCGGCAGATGCTGTTCGATCACCTGCACCCGTCCTACGCCGGCGATGTCGGCATCGGCATCAATCCGGCACTGTCGAAGGCGATCAAGGAATCCGACCTCATCGTCCTCGTCGGCGCGCGCATGTCGGAAATGCCTTCCTCCGGGTACACGCTGATCGACATTCCCTACCCGGCCCAGAAGCTTGTACATGTCTATCCGGATCCGGAGGAACTCGGCCGCATCTACCGCCCCGATCTCGCCATCTGCGCGGCACCGGCGGAATTTGCCGCGGCGCTGAAGCACATCGAGCCGCCGGCGGCGCCGCTCTGGGCCGAGCGCAAGTCGGCCATGCACGACGCCTATCTGAAATGGTCGACGCCGCCGCAGACGGGTCCGGGCGCCGTACAGATGGGGCCGATCATGGAGTGGCTGGACGCCAATACCGCGACAGACACGATCTTCACCAACGGTGCGGGCAACTACGCCACCTGGGTGCACCGGTTCCACCGGTTCCGCAAGTACAACACCCAGGCAGCCCCGACCTCCGGCTCCATGGGCTACGGGCTGCCGGCCGCCGTCGCGGCCAAGCAGCTGTTTCCCGAACGCGAGGTGATCTGCTTTGCCGGTGACGGCTGCTTCATGATGCACGGCCAGGAGTTCATCACCGCCGTGCGCTACGGTCTGCCGATCATCACGGTGCTGGTCAACAACAGCACCTACGGCACGATCCGCATGCATCAGGAGCGGGAGTACCCCGGCCGCGTCAGCGCCACCGATCTGGTCAACCCGGATTTCGTCGCCTTCGCCAAGGCCTATGGCGGCCACGGCGAACTGGTGGAGAAGACGGCTGACTTCGCGCCCGCCTTCGAACGGGCCCGTGCCAGCGGCAAGCCGTCGATCATCGAGATCAAGCTCGATCCGGAAGCCATCACGCCGACCCGGACGCTGACGCAGATCCGCGAGAAGGCCTGACAAAAAAAGCCGGCGCATCAAATGGATGCGCCGGCTTTCGGATTCAGATTGTCACCGCTCAGATGGCGGCGGTCACCGTGAACTCGACCTTGTACTTCGGTGCTGCAAGCTTGGCTTCGCTGGTGGCACGAGCCGGCGTGTTGGCCGGATCGACCCAGGCTTCCCATGCGGCGTTCATTTCAGCAAAGTAGGACATGTCCGACAGGTAGATCAGCGTCTGCAGGATCTTGGACTTGTCAGAGCCAACGGCGGCCAGCAGGCGATCCACTTCCCGCAGGGCATATTCGCACTGCTCCGTCACGGTCTCGCCCTCACCCACCTGGCCAGCCAGATAGACGGTGTTGCCGTGGACGACGGCGCCGCTCATGCGGGCGCCGGATTCGATGCGCTTGATGCTCATGGATACTCCTGGAGATGTTTAAGCTGCGGATGATGGGCCGGCAGGCTGCCGGCCGTGGAAGTGTCAGCCACGCAGATGCTGGCTTTTCTCATAGATGGCCGTGGAGCGGGCGCCCGAGCGGCAGTAGGCAAGCATCGGGCGCGGCAGTTCGTCCAGAGCATCGACCATGCCGTTGACGGCTTCGGCATCGACGCCCATGCGACCGACCGGCACGTGCTTGACCTCTAGGCCGAGTGCCTCTGCCTTGGCCGCGATGTCGGCAAAGCTCGGCTGGCCGGGATCTTCCTCGTCCGGCCGGTTGCAGACGATCGACTTGAACCCCATCGCCTTGACCTGCTCCAGGTCTTCGACCGTGATCTGTCCGGTAACCGCGTACTCGTCGTTGATCTGTCGGATATCCATCGCTTTTCCTCCGGCTGGAATGTGGCAACCCCAATACGCTGCCACCGACGGAGCGTCAATCGACGCCCGTGTCAGACGAAGCAGAAGCGCAGACCGTAGTCGATGCTCTCGCCGGGCCCCAGGAGGGACAGCTCCCCCGCTTCCTCGAGCTCGCGACGGCCCACCCAACGGTGCGAGACCGGCTCGATGCCGAGCACATGCGCCGGCGACTGCTGGTTGCGCCAGATCTGCAGATGCGGGAGTGTGTCGGTGCGAAACTTGACGCTCAGCGTCTTGCCGCCGATCGCAGCAATCGGCCCGAGATTGACCTCGGCCCAGGCAGCGCCTTCCGTTGCCGCCGGCACGCAGAACACGCCCCCAGGGTCCTCGCCGAAGTTCCAGGGCAGGCTGCCGTTCTCCAGCATCGCGCCGTTCAACCGCACCTCGCTGTCGAACAGCCAGGCGCCAATGTTCATGTGGTACATGTGAACGGGCGAGAAGGGTTCGGGCCCCGTGTTCGTGACCTTGTCGGCAAGCCAGACCTCCCCGGACTGGCCGTCGATCCGCCACTGGCGCTCCAGGAGCGCCGTGCCGCCGTCGGCAAGCTTCACCGGCACCTCGGCATGGCATTCCACATCCTCGCCCTGCCCGTCCCAGAAGACGAGCTTGGCCGGGTGCGACGAGAAGGAACCGTGCAGCGGGAAATGCCTGCCGTCCTTGCGCCCGGGTATCGGTTCAGGGTGGCGGATGTGATCCGGTCCGCAGGTGAACAGGAAGCCCTCGAGGGAGTGATCGATCCGCGGATCGCCGTCGTCGGGTATTGCGCGCCCAGGCGCCAGGTCTACCTCGCCGACGAAGCATGAGCCGATGTCGAGCACCGAGCTCTCATCGAGCATCAAGCGCGGTCCGACGGCTGCGGAAAAAGCTTTCATTTCAACTCCTCACTCCCCTGCAACGACTCTGTTACCAGAACGTGATAGAGAATTTAACGCTGTGTTCACGATGAATTCAGCTAATTCACACTAGCGTCAAATTTAGCTTGTCTGTGGCAGCCAATACACCGGGCGGAACGTTTGGCAGTCTCGGCAATTTCATCCGTGTTCAACAACAAGGTCGGTGACAACGTGAAACGCCTTTTTACCGCTAGTCTCGGTCTCGCAATTCTGGTGACCCAGGGCATCTCGACCACATCGGCGCAGGTGATCTTCGATCCCTATGCCGCAGACACCATGCTTGTCTCCCCCGATGGCAGCATCCTCGACTTCGTGCCCGAAGAAGGCGAAGTCAGGATCGGCTATGACCGGGCCGGTCAGCGCGTCCTGATCGACCGCTACGGAGAGGTGGTTGCGACGGAAGTCCGTCGCGACGCGTATGGACAGCGTCGCGTGGATCAGTACCCGCCGGCCCCGGGCGGTTACCGTGACGAAGCGGGCTACCGTGACTATCGCGAATACCGGCCGGGAGAACCCGGCTCCGTCACCGGCTCGATTGCAAGCCCCGGCTCGATCACGCGGATGCCGCTCGAGGAGCAGGCCTACCCCGAGGCGCCCCAGCCGGACGGGGACTATGCCGCGATTGACCGGGAACAGCAGCCTGTCCAGCCGATGCAGCAGCAGGAGCCGATCATCACGGTGACCAAGAAGCCGGAAGCCGAGATCGCGGCGCTCCAGGTCTTCCTCGACCGCGAGGGTATTTCCCCTGGCGTCATCGACGGCCATCTCGGCGAGAACGTCAACAAGGCGATCGCCGCCTGGCAGCAGATGACCGGCGAGACGCTGGATCCCAACAACTCCGAGGACATCCTGCAGCGCCTGACCTATTCGGACGGCCTGCCGATCGTCGACTACACGATCACTGCGGCCGATGCCGCCGGTCCTTACGTGGCATCCATTCCCGAGGACTATGCGCACAAGGCGCAGCTGCCGGCCTTGTCCTATACCTCGACGAGCGAAAAGCTGGCCGAGCAGTTCCACATGGACGAGAACTATTTGAAGACGCTCAATCCCGGCGTCGACTTCTCCATCCCCGGTACGACGATCAAGGTCATCAACCCCGGCCAGCCCAAGAAGGGCGCGGTCGCGCGGATCGTGGCCGACAAGAGCAAGGAACAGGTCCTCGCCTATGGCGAAGACGGCGCCCTGATCGCGGCCTATCCGGCGACGATCGGCTCGACCGACACACCCTCGCCGGTCGGCACCCATACGGTCCAGCGCATCGCGCTCGATCCGGGCTATACCTACAACCCGAAGATCAATTTCAAGCAGGGCGACAACGACAAGGTTCTCGAGATTCCGCCAGGCCCCAATGGTCCGGTCGGAACCGTCTGGATCGCCCTGTCGAAGCCGAGCTACGGCATCCACGGCACGCCCGAGCCGTCGAAGATCGGCAAGACCAACAGCCACGGCTGCATCCGCCTGACCAACTGGGATGCGACGGAACTGGCCAAGATGGTCAAGCCCGGCGTGACCGTCGAATTCGTGGAATAAAAAAGGCGCCTCCGGGCGCCTTTTTCTTGTGCGTTATCCTTCTGCTTCAGGCCGCGTGGCGACCGAAGGGGAAGACGCGCAGGCGCGGCGAGCGGATGACATGCGCCGGCATCAGGCGGATGACCTCCTGCGCGAAGGCCGCCGCATTCTCCTTTGCCTTGTCGACGTTGCTGACCTTCGCAATATCCAGCGTGTGCAGGGTACCGCCCACCTCGAAGATCTCCTTGAAGGCGTTGCGCTCGCCGATCGGCGTATTGAGGACGTTGACGCCACGGGCGGCAAGCAGACCCTTGATGGCGAGCAGCGCCTTGGTGGTCACCATCGAGGAGACCCGGGTCAGCACCACCGAATGAGCGATGTCGAGGTTGGCCTTGTCCCTCATCAGCGCCAGGAGATCGAGGATCTGCGCTGCGCCCTTGGCGTCCATCGCCGATCCCTGCACGGGGATCATGACGTGATCCGAAAGACCGATCGCCGTGGTGACCAGGGCATCCTTTGCGCCCGCGAGATCGACGATGAAGAAATCGACGCGCGACGCCAGATCGCGCAGATGACACTGCAGCGATGCGACCGACGCTTCCGAGATGACCTCGAGATTGCGAATCGGACCGGAAATCTCCGCCCACTGCGTGATCCAGTGCTGCGGATCGCAGTCGATGATGGCGACCCGAAAGCCCCGGTGGGCCAATTCGGTCGCGAGCAGAAGGGCTGCGGTGGTTTTTCCGGCACCACCCTTGGCGTTGGCAAAGGAAATTACGGGCATTCTCGGTCCTCAGGAGGGATATGAGCCGCATCGCTCGAAGGGGCACCGCAGCGGCATGGTGCATTGCCCGCATCCTGCTTAATCATGGTTAATGGACGGTTAATTCAGATGCCTGTCATATGACCGATGAGATATGAGAGCGCGACGAAAAAAGCCCCGGATCCAGGCTCCGGGGCTTGTCCGTCCGTTCCGCATCAATTGCCTTAGAAGCAGTCGAGGAAGAGCTGCCGGGTATTCTCCAGCGTCATCGGCACCGGATTGCCGCCGCAGCTCGGATCCTCGATCGCCATCGCCGCAAGCTCGTCGATCCGATCCGGGGTGATTCCCATCGCCGTCAGCGTGTCCGGCACGCCGAGTTCGGAGCGCAGCGACAGGACATAGTCGTAGAACCCGTCGAAACCGCCAGAAATGCCGAGGTAGGCGGCAGCTCGCGCCAGCTTGTCTTCGATGGCCGGCCGGTTGAAGCGCAGCACAGGCGGCATGACCACGGCGTTCGTCATGCCGTGGTGGGTGTTGTAGACGGCGCCGATCGGATGCGACAGCGCGTGGATCGCGCCGAGCCCCTTCTGGAAGGCGACGGCGCCCATGGCGGCAGCCGCCATCAAGTTGGTGCGGGCCTCGATGTCGGTGCCGTCCTTGTGGGCGCGCGGCAGGAACTCCTTCACCAGCCGCATGCCCTCCAGTGCGATCCCCTGGCTCATCGGATGGAAGAAGGGCGAGCAATAGGCTTCCAGGCAATGGGCGAAGGCGTCCATGCCGGTACCGGCAGTGATCACCTTCGGCATGCCCACCGTCAGCTCCGGATCGCAGATGACGACGCCCGGCAGGAACTTCGGGTGGAAGATGATCTTCTTCACATGCGTCTGGGAATTGGTGATGACCGAAGCGCGTCCGACTTCCGAGCCGGTGCCGGCGGTGGTCGGCACGGCCACGATCGGCGCGATGGCGTCGGCATTCGCCCGCGTCCACCAGTCGCCGATGTCCTCGAAGTCCCAGACCGGACGGGTCTGTCCGGCCATGAAGGCGACCGCCTTGCCGAGATCGAGGCCGGAGCCGCCGCCGAAGGCGACGACGCCGTCATGCCCGCCTGCCTTGTAGGCCGTGACACCGGCCTCGAGGTTCTTCTCGTTCGGGTTCGGATCGACATCGGAGAAGATCGCCCGGCCCAGCCCCGCCTCTTCGAGCACGTCGAGCGCATGGGCGGTGATCGCCATGGTCGCCAGTCCCCGGTCGGTGACAAGCAGAGGTTTCTTGATGCCGAGCGTCTTGCAGGCCTCCGCCAGTTCCTTGATGCGCCCGCGGCCGAGTTTGACGGCCGTCGGATAGCTCCAGTTCGCGACGATGTTCATTGGGTGACCTTCTTCAGATGGTAGGACTTGGGTCTTGTGAGGTTGTGAAAGCCGAGTACGGAGAGCGAGCCGCCGCGGCCGGTTTCCTTGACGCCCGTCCAGCAGAGCGCCGGATCGAGATAGTCGGCGCGGTTCATGAAGACGGTGCCCGTCTCGATCTCGCGGCCAAGCCGCCCTGCCCGCTCAGTGTCCTGCGTCCACAGCGAAGCCGTCAG
>TARA_R110002051_G_scaffold217645_1_pt1 | contig 11059 bp, 7 predicted proteins | sample TARA_R110002051 | Tara Oceans TARA_R110002051 (sample SAMEA4397023) | marine metagenome | biome: Polar Biome; feature: [MES] marine water layer (ENVO:01000295) within the mesopelagic zone...; material: water (ENVO:00002006), including particulate matter (ENVO:01000060) such as......
TATGCACTATTTGGCTGCATCTTAGGTTAGTTTGCAACCTAATTGTACCGGCTCTTCCCTATACTGAACTTGTCACCCAACAAGACAATAAAGGAGAGACAACGATGGGCCCCTTCCCTCATGACGCACCCAAAGCAACCATAAATGATGCAAACCCAGCGGGCACAGATGGCTTCGAGTTTGTTGAATTTGCACACCCCGAGCCGGAAAAACTAGATAGTTTATTTCGGCAAATGGGTTTCGTTCCCGTTGCAAAACATCGTGACAAGTCGATCACCGTTTATCGACAAGGCGATATCAACTACCTTCTTAACAGTGAGCCTAACTCGCATGCGTCAGCATTTATTGAGGCGCACGGCCCCTGTGCTCCAGCAATGGCTTGGCGCGTCGTTGATGCTCAGCATGCGCTAAAACGTGCCGTCGACTTGGGTGCAGAAGAGTTCACAGGTAATAAGTCCATCGATGCGCCTGCGGTTATTGGCATAGGCGGTTCGCTGCTTTACTTTATTGATACGTATGGCGAAAAAGGCAGCTGTTATTCAAACGAATTTGAGTGGTTCGATGAGGTAGATCCTAATCCTAAGGGGTTTGGTTTTTACTATCTTGATCACCTCACTCATAACGTTATTCGCGGCAATATGGACACATGGTATAAGTTTTACCATGACACCTTTAACTTCCGCGAAATACGCTACTTTGATATCACCGGTAAAATGACAGGCCTTACCAGCCGTGCATTGACTTCTCCCGATGGTAAAATTCGCATACCCATTAACGAAAGTGCCGACGATCACAGTCAGATTGAAGAGTACTTGCGCGAATATAACGGCGAAGGCATTCAGCATATCGCCATTGCCACAAACGACATCTACTCCGGTACTGACTTAATCGCTGATGCAGGTCTCGAATTTATGCCTGGCCCGCCGAGCATCTACTACGAAAAGTCGCTAGAGCGTGTTAAAGACCACCAGGAGCCTCTCGATAAACTGCGCAGCCGTGGCATTTTGATTGACGGCGAAGGTGTCGTGGGCGGCGGTGAAACCCGAATTTTGCTACAAATTTTCTCCAAAACGGTGATTGGCCCCATCTTTTTCGAGTTCATCCAGCGTAAAGGCGATGATGGTTTTGGAGAGGGCAATTTTAAAGCACTTTTCGAGTCCATCGAAGAGGATCAGATTAACCGCGGCGTGTTGCAAAGTACCGCTGAATAGTAAAAGGGCACACCGTGCATGACGCTTGGCGTAACTATGAAAATGCCCCCCAAGAGGGGGCTGTTATTTGCCCTTCTAGCGCTATACCAGAAGGCAAAGCACGCTGCGTGGAAGTAATGAGCAGCAATGGATCTTTCCCGGTCATTGCAACACGCATAAATGGCACGATTTATTGCTACGTTAATGCCTGCCCCCACCAATATTTACCTTTAAACTATCGGTCGGACAGTATCATTTCATCAGATGGCCACCGTTTTCTATGCAGTGCGCATGGGGCGGCGTTTGACATTAAAACGGGAGACTGCTTAACAGGCGACTGTGACAAACTTGACGCCATACCTGTCGTTGAAGACTTAGCAGGCAACTTATGCATAAAGCATAGAGAGCCTTAACAGTATCACTTCATAAATTCTAACTTATTTTTATCTCTAGTTAAAAACCTGACAACCATGGCCAGATCGAATAAATAACCCACAATTATTCAGCCACATCATAAGCGAACTCAACGAGTTCGCTTATGAGCAATACAGCTCCTCAGAAACGCTATACTCACCAAAAGCCTATTACTGCCTAGATCAAGACTCCCTCATTCCGATACGTTTTGCCAATATATCTTTCTCTAAGCGAGGCAGCATTGACTGAATACGAGTTAGCACATTAAAAACACGTATTTTAGGCGTCTGGATCAACCACATCGTCAGCGCTCAGGCCTTCATCGTCGCCTGCGACAACCTGCAATTGTTCGAGAAAGAATGCGCGGGCGGCCTCTCCATCAACATCTTTCGCAGCGGCCACTTCAAACCAGTCGCTGGGGAGGCTGGCCGCCAATTGCATGAAGTTTTCGACCTCTTCAGAAGGCAACTCGATAAAGGTGTTGCCCTCCTCCTTGGCAAACTCAACGCCACGCACATCGACGGTATCCATCATGAAACCAAACAGACGGGACAGCTTTTCGCCTGAGACATCCATAATGGCGTTACGGTCTTGCTCGGAAAGCGACTGCCAGGTATCAGGATTGATGACCAGGGAAAAGCTGCCACGATAGAAGCCGCCCGGCATTTGTACCGTGTAGGGCAATACCTCGGCTAATCGAAAGCTCTTAAGTCCCTCAAGGGTTAGCATTGCACCGTCGATCACTCCTTGCGTGGCTGCTTCGTATGTCCCACCTGGCGGTAGTGCGACACCGGTGAGGCTTAGCGCGCTGGAAATATCTGCCATCACGCCGCCCCCTATACGCGCCCGTCTACCTTGCAAATCGTCAAGGCTTTCGATCGGTTCAGCCAGGAAGAGCGCCCCAGGGCCATGCACTCCCAAACCCAGGACTTCTACGCCGCGATGCTCTCCGGCATCGCTTAGGTATTCTTGGTGAGTACGCCAGTAAGCCACGGAGGCATTTTCTGATGAAAAGTCTTCAAAGGTGGGGAATTCCGGTAGTTTGGTCAGCTCAAAGCGCCCTGGCATTAAACCGTGGAAGAGCCAGGTGACATCGGCGACACCGTCTGCCACCAACTCCATTTGCGCGTTAGGCGGCCCAAGGTCGTGGGTCACATTGACACTGACGCGACCATCGGTCGCCTCTTCAACCCATTTCCCCCATGTGGGCCAGACGATGGTATTAACGCCGTGGTTAGGGCCCGCCCAGGTACTCACTTGAAGCACGGTATCGGCCGCTGCCGCGCCTTGAAAAGAGCTCAAGAGCATCAGGGCTGAAAAGGTGGTCAAAGTCGCCATTTTTTTCATTGTGATTATCCTTTTTGATGGTTCATGTACCCGATGGTGCCAGTGTAAAACAGAGGTTCTTTTAAGGGTGTTAGCGTTTAGAGCGCCAGAGTCAGGCGCTTGCCCGCTGCCCGCGAGCAGCAGGCCATCATGCGATCATTTGCGTCGCGCTCAGTACGGCTGAGCACTAGGTCTCGGTGATCGATATGCCCCTCGATCACAGCCACTTCGCAGGTACCACACAGGCCTTCGCAGCAGTCGCTCGGTACATCCACCCCCGCCGAGGTTAGCGCCTCAAGCAGGGTCTGGTGGTTACCGACCTGCAGCGTCAGGTCGGAGTCCGCCAGCACTACTTCGAAGGCGTGCTCGTTCTCAGGATCGAGGATGTTGGAGCGAGCGGTGAAGTGCTCAACGTGCAAGGTACCCTCGGGCCACTTCTCCGCCAGCGACCCAAGCGCCTCCAGCAGGCGCTCAGGGCCGCAGGCGTAGACCTGTTCACCTTCGGCTAGGCTGCTAAGTGCACTCGGTAGATCAAGGCGACACCCTTCATCACCGGCATGGAGGGTTAGCGCGGCGCTATGGTCACGTTCGACTCTCTCCAAAAAGGCCATGGTTCGCCGTCCGGCACCGCAGTAGTGGAGTGCATAGGGCTTGCCGAGAGCCTTGAGTCGATCCGCCATGGCAATAATCGGCGTGATGCCAATACCACCGGCTATCAGGGTATAGCGCGTTGCCGTCTCGTCCAGGTGGAAATGGTTCTTGGGGCCAGCGATATGCAGTACATCCCCCGCCTTGACCGTATCGTGGAAGTGCACCGAGCCGCCGCGCCCCTCGGGTTCTCGTAGGATGGCGATGGAAAGACGGTTACGGTCATCGCGTGTCCCGCACAGTGAGTAGTAGCGGCGCCACTCTCCCGATACCAGCTCTATATGCGAACCGGGGGTCCAGTCGGGTAACTCACGCCCATGGGGATCCACCAAACCAACACAGATCACCGCCTCAGCTTCACGTTTCACCTCGGCGACCACGACCCGACGCACGATATCCTCCTTGATAGGTGCGCCAATATGGAAAAGCGTAGGGTTCTCCAACACAGCGTGGTGTCGCCGTTCAGGATTCTGCGCAGGCTCCCACTCCACCCATAGCGACGTGGGCCCACGGAAAGAGGTGTTGGGCAGATACTCAAACGGTTGACCCTCGACCAGATCTATATGGGGTAACCGACGGACAAATTCATCAAGGATGATGCGCATCTCCATGCGGGCGATGTTCTTCCCCATGCACTGGTGCGCACCGTAGCCGAAAGTGAAGTGCTCCGCTGAGTTATGGCGGTAGATATCAAACTCGTCAGGATTTTCAAAGTGTCTCGGATCGCGGTTGGCCGACGCCTGCACGATTAACAGCCTCCCCCCCTTCGGAATCGTCTTGCCCCCTAACTGGGTGTCTTCGGTCGCGATACGTCGCCAGGCCACGACCGAACCGGCGGCGCGCAGGCACTCCTCGATGGCGCTGGGGATCAAAGCAGGGTTCTCGCAGATGTCGTTCCATGACTCCCGGTTCGATAGCAGAGTACGAAAGGCATTGGTGGTGGCGAACGCGGTGGTCTCATGGGCAGCCACCAGAATGGCCATCATCATCGAGCGCAAATAGCTCTCCGGCACAATGTCAGGATGCCTGTTGTGCATGCGGATAGAGTCGTACATCCACCCCTCGCCGCTGGGATCGGCACACATGCGGTCGAGGATAGTTTGTGCGGTTTGCCAGAACTGGCCCACATCCTCGGCAATCTGCAGTTGCTGCTCCGGGGATGGGCGGCCCCAGGTATTCAGCGTGTGGGCAACCGAGAACTTGCGAAGCTCCTTGGCATCTTCATTGGGAACACCCAGGAAGCGCAGTGCGACGGTCATGGGAATTTCCCGAAACATCTCGCCCACCAGATCTGCATGCCCCTTGTCGATGAAGCGATCCATATAGTCACGCACCAACTCACGTACCCACGCTTCATGCTTCTCAAGGTTCTCGGGCAGGAAGGCATCCATCAGGAGGCGGCGGCGTTCCATGTGATCCGGTTCATCCTCGTTGACCATGGTACGACGCATTGCGAAACCGTAGCCCTCGAGAATTTTCGTCGCCTCGGGCGGTGCGGGGGTTAGTTTCTCCAACGCGATAGAGGGCGAGAAGGTGACATTGTCACGGAAAACCGCCTTCACATCTTCATAGCGGCTCACGACCCAGTAGTCGAGTTTGGGACTGTAGAACACCGGCTCCTGTTCGCGAAACCAACGCAGCGCCTCAGCGGGGTCAAGCTGATAAGGCGCATCGAAGGGATCGAATTCGGCCGCTTCAGGGGAGACAGGGCAACCGGTAGGCGATAATGCCACGGACGCTTGTGATGGTTGAAAAGGGCACTCGCCTGATGCACTACCAGAACGGTGAGACACTGATGCCATGAAGGGCTCCGTAAAATTAAGTGGCTCGTATTTGTTTTACTTTTATCGAACACTTAGTTTCTTTTAATGCACAATGAAGGTAGGCAGTTTCTGTCGGCGAGTCAACTCCTCAGCGTAGCTGCGTTAGTCTGTATCGCTTGGCTAACTATTGAGTCCTGTTATCGCGCCCACTTACCGAACCCTAATACCGAGGTGCCTTTCTATGGCTAACAACACGTTGCAAACGCTTGATCGCGGACTCAAGGCACTGGAAATTGTCTCCGAGCATAGCGATGGCATTTCCATTGCCGATCTAGCTGAACGCCTCGATATTCATCGAGCCATTGCCTACCGCATCGTGACCACTCTGGCCAGCCATGGGCTGATTACGCGCACCCCCGAAGGCCCCATTCGCCTGGGTGCTGGCACGGCACTGCTTGCGTCTCGCTTTGAACCTCATCTACGCGCTATTGCCCAGCCACTCTTGCAAGCACTAGCCAGAGCCACCCGCGCCACCGCTTTCATCTCTGTCGCTCAGGGGGAGGAATGCGTTGTGTTAATGGTGGCAGAGTCAGGAGAAATGCCTCTGCAAATCGGCTACCGAGTGGGTAGCCGCCATCCGTTGACGTTGGGCGCTGCCGGTATTGCCATCCTTGCCGAACGGCCCTCTCACCCGGAAGAAGGTGAGGCGATAAAGCAGGCACGACTCGACGGTTACAGCCTGACTCATGGGCAGCTACAACGCGGGGCAGTAGGCGTGGCCAGCGCTATCTCGTCCACATCGTTTCGCCCTACCATTGAGGCCTGTGTGGGCGTGGTGGCCATGGAGGATCTAGATAAAGAGACCGCTATCACGGAAGTAAAAGCAGCTGCCCAGCGAATTGCCGAACTGATCGCTCGATAACCTGGATTAATAAGGCCTTTGAGGTGCCTCTCAGGACTCCAGCGGATTCTAAATGGCCATTACCAGGCAAACGAATACCTTCGTGAAACAAGCGTAGCCAGCGAGCTTAACGTCAGTACTCCTACCGATCGGCTTCGCCGCACTAGGGCTACAATTCCTCATTGACGCTTTCCGTGCCGCTCAGCGTCTTCGTCGTAACAACCATGAGAGGGCAACCTCTCATGGCTAATAACCTTAGTCACAAGTCGATTCGCGGCCACTTGATAAGCGGTAAGGTGACACCTGGTAGAGGCCTACAGACGATATTATGTCGGCTGGCGTGCGGGTGCTGCCTCTGGAGAGAAGATTATTGGTCAAGGCGATTGCGCTCCAGGGCGTTACGATAGACCGCCAATAAACGATAGAAACCATGCACGAACTTGCCATAGGGCATGGTGATGAAAAGTGCCATAACCACGCCTAAATGCACCACCAGCATAACCCCCATGGCTGAGGTCTCACGTAGCAGCATTAGGGACAGGCCTGTTAAGCCGGTCAGCCACAGCAGCACTATGAAAGCCACATCCATTCCCATCTGGCGCACATCAGCAGTGTCCTGATCACGCACCAGCTTGAGGTACAAAAGCCCCGCCGGACCTATCAAAAGGCCGATGCCGCCCAAGGTACCGAACAGTTTGGGAAGACTGATAAAATCGTAGGGCGCCTGCCAGCCAAACACATAGTGATAGATGGTGCCGGTCACGGTCGCTGCGAAGCTAAGCATGAACCCGTAAAAGGTAAAATGGTGGAAGCGCCGCCGCCAGTGCGAATGATAGGCATCTGGGTAAGTGCAGCCAGCCTCTTCCTGACCGTGCAGATGCTGGAGTGAAAAAGTTTCTTTGAGTGCCTGCCGCCAGCTTTCGGCATCGCCAAGCCCAGTTACGCCCTCGCCGCTTTCGCGCCAAAAGCGCACCATCCCCATGATCAACGCTAGTAGCACAAACAACGACACCGAGCCGAAGGTCACCACCATCGTGTTATGCGGCAATAGCGCGTAGAAGTCGCCACTATGCTGTGTGGTGACCAATGCCGACAGATCACCATTTAGCGCAATGGCAATCAACAGGATGAGCGTCAACCCTACCGCCAGTGCCAAGGCGGCAAGCAAGCCACTGCGGTCAAACAGACGGGCCAACGGCTGTGGCCAAGCATACTGTCGATAAGACTCGACACGAAGCTTGGCCATTGACTGCGGTACGTTAACGGCAAACTCATGGGGCGGAGCGTACTGGCAAGCGTAGTAGCACTCACCGCAGTTGTGACATAGGTTGGCCAGATACTTAAGATCCTCGGGAGTGAACGTACGACGCCGCTCCATGGCCGGAAATACCGGGCAGAACCCTTCACAATACCGACAGGCATTGCAGATCGTCATGTTGTTGCGGGTTTCTTCGATTAGTGCATCAATCTTTTGCATAATTGCCTGCCTCTGTGCCTGCGATGCGACCAAATACGGTGCCGATGGTCATACCAAAGCCAGCAACATAGCCCTGGCCTAAAATATTACCGGCCATGATCTCACCGGCTAGGAAAACATTGTCCGCCAACTCGCCGTTAGCCATGTACATACGCGCTTTTTCATCGACTTTAGCGCCTAAGTAGGTGAAGGTAATGCCGGTACGAAGTGGGTAGCCGTAGAACGGAGGCTCGTCGATACGCTGCGCCCAATGGGTCTTTTCGGGTGTAACACCCTGTGTATGGCAATCGTCGAGCACACTGTGATCGAAGTTGCCAGGCTGTGCGCCAGCATTGAATTCATCGACAGTTTTGAGTACGGCGTCAACCGGCAGATCGAGCTTAAGTGCCAACTCCTCAAGCGTATCGGCCTGCTCAGGGGGAAAAACTGAAGGCATAAAGCGCCCCTGCGCCTTGGAGTCGGTAATCGAATAGCCCACCTGCCCCGGCTGTTTGGCAATCAGCCGTCCCCAGATGGCATAACGCTTGGGCCAGAAGTCTTCGCCTTCGTCATAGAAGCGCTTGCCATCGCGGTTAACCACAATCCCCAGGGATACACAGTCGACACGGGTGACGATACCGCCATCGTACTTGGGCGCGCGTGCATCGATAGCTACAGCGTGACCTTGCGTTGGATCCCCAATCACCATGGCGCTGTTATCAATCAGGCTGCGCAGCATCTTACCCTGGTTGAAGCGAGTACCACGGATCAGGAAGTTACGGGAGACCTCTCCCCATGCTTCCTCCAACCACGCTTGGTTGGACTCGAAGCCGCCCGAGGCAATCACCACTGACTTAGCACTCACCTTGCGTGGTGAGCCATTGTAAGTCACCAATGCATGGTCAAAGCGGTTGTCATCAAAGACCAACTGTTCAGCTTCAGCCTCATAGAGGATTGTCACCCCAAGTCGCTCAGCTGCCTGGTAGTAGGTATTGACGAGTGCTTTGCCGCCCCCCAGGAAAAAGGCGTTGGTTCGCCCCAGGTGCAGAGTGCCACCCAGCGATGGTTGAAAGCGCACACCGTAGCTTTTCATCCAATCGGTGCAGGTTTCTGAGGCTCGAATCACATGCTTCGCCAACACTTCGTTGGTGATGCCGCCGGTAACACGCCAAACGTCATCGAAGAACTCATCCTCAAGGTATGCGTCACTAAGCACATCAGTAGGCTCACGATGCATGCAACGCAAATTACGGGTGTGAATACTATTACCACCACGCCATTGACGTGGAGCACTCTCCAGTAACAGCACGCTGGCGCCCTGTTCACGCGCCGATAAAGCGGCACACAACGCAGCATTACCTCCACCAATCACCAGCACGTCATGGCCAGTCAGATCGGCCTCACTGAGCCGCTCTCCAGTCGATGACAACATTGGAACTCCCTCATGATTACTGACAAGAAGAGATGGTGACGGTAAAAGCGCACACCAAATTCTAATACATACAAATGTATCCAACAGTGTTCAAAATGACAAGTGTTGTTCATTGTCATATCATTACTGTCCGTCAAAATCGCAATTTAAGGCTTGTAGCTATGACTGAATCCAAACCACGCAAGCACGCCAACCAGGCAGCCAATCAGCGCGGCGAACCGCGCAGTGAACAGGCCTACAGCTACATCATCGAAGCTATTAAGGAAGGCACCCTGCCACCAGGGACAAGGATTCGTGAAGTCGACTTATCTGAACGCATAGGCTTAAGTCGTACACCCGTACGCGAAGCTCTTAATCGTTTACAGCTTGAAGGGTTGGTAGCTAATGATCCGATCCGTGGCACCATCATCACTGAACTCGACCACAGCATGATTAGCGAGCTATATGCTATGCGCGAGATGTTAGAGGGGACGGCTGCGGGCTTTGCCGCACAGCACGCTTCAGAGGTTGAAATCGCTTTCCTACGCGAAATTAGCGATCGCGATGCACGGTTAAAGGAGACCCAAGATCTAGTTAAGAATAATAAGCTATTTCATAGCACTCTCTACCGCTGCGCGCACAACCGCTACCTGCTTAAAATGCTGCACTCACTGCACGAATCAATGATGTTGCTCGGGCGTAGCACCCTAGCTAAACCAAGTCGTGCCGAAGCCGCGCGCAGTGAGCATCAGGCAATCATTGACGCGCTCGAAGCACGCGACCCAGAAGCCGCGGAAAAGCTGGCACGCAACCATATCCGTGAAGCCTACAAGATCCGTCTAGAGGCTTTTTTTGAGAGTTATGACGACTAAATCAAGTACGAATCGCAAAAGGATCGCGGGCTTCGTTAGACAAGTCGATCATCAGGTTTTTAGTCTCAAGGTACTCATCTAAAGCGTGCATTCCGCGCTCGCGGCCACTACCACTGGCCTTAACCCCGCCGAATGGTGCTTGTGCAGCATTTGTGCGATAGGTATTGACCCATACCCCACCAACCTGAAGTTGTCTGGCAACGCGATGCGCTCTTGCCAAATTTTGCGTCCATAGCCCGGCGACTAACCCGTAAGCGGTGCCGTTTGCGATGGCGATGGCCTGCTCCTCCGTATCAAAGGGAATAATCGCTAACACTGGCCCAAACACTTCTTCTTGAGCCAGTTCGGAGTCCGGCGCCACATCAGAGAATACCGTCGGCTCGACGAAATAGCCGCGACCATATACGTCGCCCTGCGGCACCCTACCGCCCGCCGCCAACTTAGCACCCTGAGTGCGGGCACGTTCGATGAAGTCAAGTACTCGTTGATGCTGCCCCTGGGTCGCCATCGGGCCCATCTCAGTGTTCTCATCGCGAGGGTCACCAATACGAATCGCCCGGGCGCGTTCACAAACCTGCGCCACCACCTGATCGTAGATGTCCCGCTGCACCAGCAGTCGCGAGCCAGCAATACAGGTCTGACCGGCGGCGGCAAAGATCCCCGCCACGGCTCCGGTCACAGCCTGCTCAAGATCAGCATCGGCAAATACAATGTTGGCCGACTTACCTCCCAGTTCAAGGGTCACCGGTGTTAGATGTTCGGCGGCGGCCCGAGAAATCGCCTTGCCTGTAGCGGTACCGCCGGTGAAACTGATCAGGTCGACATCAGGGTGCCCGGTGAGTGCCGCACCGACGCTACCGTCACCGGTCACCACGTTAATCACGCCAGGAGGAAAGCCAGCTCTTTCGCACAGCTCAGCGAAAGCCAGGGTGGTCACGCTCGCCATCTCTGAGGGCTTAATTACAACGGTGCAACCCGCCGCCAAGGCCGGTGCAAGCTTGTTGGCGAGGATCGCTATCGGCGAGTTCCAAGAGGTGATTAAGGCTGCCACGCCGCGCGGCTCGCGAGTAGTGAAATC
>TARA_R110002051_G_scaffold103555_3_pt1 | contig 11055 bp, 9 predicted proteins | sample TARA_R110002051 | Tara Oceans TARA_R110002051 (sample SAMEA4397023) | marine metagenome | biome: Polar Biome; feature: [MES] marine water layer (ENVO:01000295) within the mesopelagic zone...; material: water (ENVO:00002006), including particulate matter (ENVO:01000060) such as......
AAATCTGGCTTTCACCGTCAATGTCCATGCCATTGCTCATGCGAGCACCTCTTTATTGCTGTGCCGTCCCGCTGCGGGAAAGTCGAAAATTGAAGATATAGATGATGTTGTCCGGCGCGGCGATAGCCCCGCGCACGGCCGCGAGCAACCGATCGGTAAACCAGATTGGCAATGTGGGGGGATTGCTCGTGACGAGCGAGAAACGAATGGCTCCGCGGGTAGGATTCGAACCTACGACCAATCGGTTAACAGCCGATTGCTCTACCACTGAGCTACCGCGGAACACCTTCGTTGACCTTCTTGCGAAGGGCGAGGTCCATGTACCGAACTTGATTTGGTTTGCCAAGCCCCAATTGGCGACTGTGTGAAATTGTTGCGATGCCAATCTCAGTTCAGCGCGATCTGCTGCAGCGCCAGCAGGTCCCCAATGGTGTTGATACTGGCAAAGGGATTGCCGTCGCTGGCGTCGGCCCAGTCCACTTTTTGCGCGCCCAGCACCCGCTGCAACGCCTTTAGACTGGGCGGTGCGCCCGCTTGCACGATATCCCGAGGCAGCGCCTGCAGGGCTTCCAGCCGCCAGATCGAATTGGGTGGATAAAAATCTTCGCCCCACGCCGCGTAGGCGCCAGGTGCCGCGCCAAGCCCCGCGATTAGGCGGGGGACAAAATCGGTAGGCAGGAAAGGGCTATCCACAGCCGCCGAAACCAGCAGTCCCTGCCTCACCCCTGATTCTGCCAGATGCGCCACCGCAGCGGCCAATCCGGCCAGAGGGCCGGCACAGGGGGCATCAAGATCGGGTACCGCGCAGGCATGGTCGGGCAGGGCGATGGCACGTCCCGCTGGCCCCGTCGCCACTAGAATCGGCTCAACGACCTCCCCCAACGCCGCGCGGACCCGGTCAATCTGCCGCACACCGCCCACGCGCAGATCGCCCTTGCGCACGCCGCCCAGCCTTTGCCCGTCACCGCCTGCGATGATCAGCGCATACACACCTGTCATGACCCGTGTCCCTGATCAGCCGGCTTGAGCCCGAAACGCAGCAGCACCAGCATGCCAATGCCGCCCACCAGCCCCCAGAACGGAGCACCCACGCCGATAATGGTGATTCCCGATGCGGTGGTCACAAAGGTGAAGATCGCCGGCAGTCGCGTTTCCTCATGCGCCAGCGCGCCCGCCAGCGCACCCGTCAGGCTCGACAGCAAAGCCAGTCCTGCCACTGCCTGGATAAGCAGCGGCGGCGACGCCGCGATGAAGGCCGCCGCCAGGCTGGCCCCCGGCGCCAGCAGCAGATAGGTCGCCCCTGTCGCAATCGGCGCCGGCCAGCGCTTGGCCTTGTCCGGATGCGCTTCCGGTCCGGCGCAGATCGCCGCCGTGATCGCCGCCAGATTGGTCGCATGGCCGCCGAAGAACGCTGTCGCCGCGCTGGCTAGCCCCGTCGCCACAAATAGCGGCGCTGGCGACAGCGCGAAGCCATTGGCCTGCATCACGGCCAGCCCCGGCAGGTTCTGCGAAGCCATTGTCACAACATAGATCGGTAGCCCGATGCGGATAATCGCGTCCAGCGTGAACACCGGCGTTACCGGCACCAGCGCGGGCCAGCTCCCATCCAGGGCACCCGGCGGCAAATTGGTCGTGATCGCCAGCAGAACACCGGTCACCAGCACGGCAATGGGCACCGCATAGCGGCGGGCAAAGCGCAGGGCGATCACCCACGCCAGCAGCACGGGTAGGGCCAGCAGCGGCATTTCGGCCACCGCGGTGATGGGTGCCAGACACAGCGTCAGCAACATGCCCGCCAGCATGGCATTGGCGATGGGCGCGGGAATTGCTGCCATCAGCCGCGCCAGCGGTTTGATCAGTCCGGTCAGAAAGATCAGCACTGCGGCCACCAGAAACGCCCCGGCCACGGCGGGGAAACCGCCCACCGGTTCGCCCACGGTCAACAGGAAGGCCATGCCAGGCGTCGTCCAGGCGAAGCTGACCGGCACCCGTAAGCGGGCGCTGACCACAATATTGAGAATGCCCATGGCGATGCATACGCTCATCAGGCCCGATCCGGCCTGTTGCGGCGATGCACCTGCAGCCGTCAGCGCTGCCAGCACCAGTGTAAACGTACTGGCATACCCAACAATGGCCGCCAGCGCGCCAGCCATCAATGGCTGGAAATATTCGCGACGACGTCCCGCCGATCCCTGCACTGTCTGGCTCACCCGACTCTCCACTCTGCCTGGCGCCACCCTAGGGGACGCCAGGCGGAGCCGGGAAGTCCAATCCGCGCCAAACAGTCTTGTCGGCCGTGGCCGTTTCAACAAATAGTGGATATGCAGCTTGCCGAGATGCGGGGGATGGTCCGATCCTGGCGTCGACGTCGAACACCTCGCGCAACAGGGTCTCGGTCAGCACTTCTTGAGGCGTTCCGCTCGCCACCACGCGGCCCTTGTCCATCACCGCCAGCCGATCACGAAACATCACCGCATGGTTGAGAGATCATGCAGTGCCACAATGCTGACGGGCAGGGCGGCGACCAGGCGCAGAATTCCAACCTGGTGTCGGATATCAAGGTGATTGGTTGGCTCGTCGAGGATTATCTCGGTCGGCGCCTGCCCAGACCACGGGCAATATGCACAATGCACACGCTGACGCCCGCCCCCCTGAAAGGGTCTGCCAGAACTGCCCACGGCGCGTACTCAAACCAGCGCGGTTGAAAAGCCGCGAGACGGTCACGCCTGCCAGGATTGTGCAATCCGCGCCACCGCGCGCGCCGCTTGCCAGAATGACCACGAACAGAAAGTCCGCAAAAGCGCCACCCGAAAGCGTAACCGCACCCGCACCAATGCCCGGCACGATCACCGAGACGGTGCCCGTTGAAGCGACGGCCGAGATGTCCGGCACATCAGGTTCGGCCAGCGGATTGCGCAGCAGCGGTTGCAGGATTGCGCCACACAGCGCCAGACCGGCCCCACACAGCGACGCGACCAGGGCGCGACTGAGCCGATAATCCCAGATGACGCGCTCATGGATCTTGTCGAGCGGCAGCGCGGTCCAGCCCAACCTGTTGGCAATGGCGTGCAAGGTCGTCGCCGGCGGAAACGGAAAAAGGCGCATCGCAGCTTGTGCAATGCGCCTCCGATAAGATCATTATCGACCTCGGATCAGATGCCCAGACGATCCTTGAGGGCATACCACCACGAACCCAGGGTAGAGTATTGCGCCCGGAACATCCGGCCGCCGGGGAAGGGGATCCATGGCAGTTTGGCAAAGGTATCAAAGCGCGTCAGGTCGCCCCGCACCGCTTCGCCCAGAATGCGGCCAAACAGGTGCGAGCCCGTAATCCCGTGCCCGCTATAGCCATGAGCGAAATACACCTTGTCGCCCAGCCGGCCCAATTGCGGCACGCGTGAGAACGACAGCGCGAAATTGCCGCTCCAGGCATAGTCGATCTTGATGTCGGCCAGTTGCGGGAACACCTTGTCCATGTTCGGGCGCAGCTTGGCGATGACATCTGCCGGATCGGTGCCGCCATACACAATGCCGCCACCAAAGATCAGGCGGTGGTCGGCGCTGAGCCGGAAATAGTCCAGGATATAGCGCACATCTTCCACGCACATCCCGGTCGGCAGCAGCGCTTCAGCGCGTTCCTTGCCCAGTGGCGCGGTGGCCATCATCTGGGTGGAAACAGGCATCACACGCGCGGTCAGTTCGGGGACGACATTGCCCAGATAGGCATTGCCGCACACCAGCACGGCATTGGCTGTCACCTTGCCAAGCGCGGTGGTTACCACGGCCTTGTCGGGGCCCTGATCGACCTTGGTCACCGGTGAGTTTTCGTAGATCACCCCGCCCAGGCTTTCCAGCGCCTTGGCTTCGCCCAGCGCCAGATTGAGCGGATGCATGTGACCACCGGAATGGTCGATCATGCCGCCTTCATACACAGTGCTGCCGATGTGGCGCCTGATGGCCTCCTTGTCGAGCATTTCATGATCGTCCATGCCATGCTTGCGCCAGAGCGCCTGCTTGGCTTCCAGATCGCGCATATGGGCGGGCGTATAGGCGGCATAGATGTTGCCGCGGCGCAGATCGCAGTCGATGCCATAGCGTTCGACCCAGTCATAGATAATGCCCGCGCCTTCCTGCACCATGCCGCCCACGAAATTGGCGGTCTGTTCGCCATAGCGCCGACCAATGGTGTCCAGACTTGCATTCAGCCCATTGACCACCTGACCGCCATTGCGGCCCGAGGCACCCCAGCCGACGCTGGCGCCTTCGACCATGACGATCTTGAAGCCCTGTTCGGCCAGATGCAGGGCGGCCGACAGCCCCGAATAGCCCGCGCCCACCACACAGATATCGGCCTGCACATCGCCCTCAAGCTGCACGGGCGTGCGGGTGATGGCGCGCGATGCGGCGTAATAGCTCGGCGGGTAACTGCCATCGCCGGCATAGCTCTTTGGTGCCATCACACGATCTCCAGATAGGCGCTGAACTCGAGGTCGGTGACCTGCGAGGCAAAGCCGGCAATTTCCTGACGTTTGCAGGCCACGAACATTGAATGCAGCATCGGATCGAAAATGCGCTGGATCATGTCGCCGTCTTCAAAGGCGTTGACCGCCGAGGCCCAGTCTGCGGGTAGCTTAGGCAGGCGTTCCGAATAGGCCCGGCCCTTGAAGGGCTTGGGTGGCTTCATTTCATCTTCGATACCCACCAGGGCGGCGCCCAGAATGCCGGCCAGCACCAGATAGGGGTTGGCGTCAGCGCCCGAGACGCGGTGCTCGATGCGGCGGGCCTTGGGGTTGCCGCCCGGAATGCGTACCGCGGTGGTGCGGTTCTCATAGCCCCACGACACTGCGCTTGGCGCGTGGGTGTCGGGGCGCAGGCGGCGATAGGAGTTGAAGTGCGGCGCAAACAGCAGGGTGGATTCCGCCATACCCGACAGCAGCCCGCCCACAGCGTGCAGCATCACGTCCGAGCCTTCTTCGCTGCCATCATCGAACACGTTGTTGCCAGCCGTATCATTGAGGCTGAAATGCACGTGGAAGCCATTGCCCGAGCGGCCGCCATAAGGCTTGGCCATGAAGGTGGCGACCAGATTGTGCTTGCGTGCCACACCCTTGACGATGCGCTTGAACAGCACGGCGTCGTCGGCGGCCTTGAGCGCATCGGCGCTGTGCAGCAGGTTGATTTCGAACTGCCCGATACCGTTTTCCGCCACGGCCGTATCGGCGGGCACGTTCTGCTGTTCGCACTGCAGATAGACGTCGCGGAAGAACTCGCCGAAATCTTCCAGTTCGTCGAGCGACAGGATCGCGTCCGAATCCAGGCGTTTGCCGGTATAGGGCGAGATCGGCGGTCGGGCGCTGTCGGCCTCGGGGTCCACCAGATAGAATTCGAGTTCGGTTGCCACCACGGGGGTCAGCCCGTGTTCGGCAAAGCGCCGCACTACACTGGCCAGTGCCTGACGCGGATCGCCCAGAAACGGCGTGCGCGCATCCTGAAACAGCCAGAGCGGGATCATCGCGCTGGGACGAGTGGTCCAGTTGATCGGCAGCGCGCCGCGCCCGGTAGGGCTGCAGATGCCGTCGGCGTCACCACTGGAAAACACCATGGGATTGCCCACAATATCCTCGCCCCACACGTCCACCCCGACGATGGAGAGCGGCATGCGGATGCCGTTATCGGCGATGCGCCGCGCCTGATCGATGGGAATGCGCTTGCCGCGCATAATACCATTGAGGTCGCAGACCGCTGTGTGAAGCACCTCAATCTGCGGATTCGCATCGAGCCAGCTGACGATGTCTGCGTTTTCGTTCGTTTCGTTACTCATATCTGTCCGACGCGATTTTTGTGTGTCATAGCGGTAATCTAGCAGGTGCTTCAGCGTTTAGGGAGGCCTCTGCACGGGGATCAGATTGGATATCGGCCATGGTTGAGCGTCGTCCTGTTATTGGCGTTATTGCCTGCGGTCGGCCCGTCGAGGGTGAGCCCGCCCAGGCGGTCAAACACCGTTATCTTGAAGGGGTGGAACGGTTTGCCGGTGCGGTCCCGCTGATCATCCCCTCAAATCAGTCCGCCCAGAACGCCGCCGACATTGTCGCGCGCCTAGATGCGGTCCTGCTCACGGGCAGCAATTCCAACATCGATCCACGCCATTACGGTTCCGAATCGGCGGCTCAGACGCCAGTCGATTCCACCCGTGATACGCTGAGTACAGCGCTCATCCACGCCGCGATCGCTGCGGGCAAGCCGGTGTTTGGCATTTGCCGCGGTCTGCAGGAAATCAACGTCGCCCTGGGCGGCAGCCTGCGCGACATGCGCGGCACAGGCGATGCGCCGACCCATCATGCGCCCGACGATGTTAGCCTCGAGAACATGTTCGGCCATTCCCACCCCATTACGGTGATGGCTGACACGCCGCTGGCGCAGGCCACCGGCGGCGATAGTCTTGAGGTCAACAGCGTGCATTTTCAGACCATTGACCGCATCGCGCCGGGCCTTGCCGTCAACGCCACCGGCCCCGGCGATATAATTGAGGCGGTCGCCAGCACGGCCACGCCAGCGCCCGTATTTGCCGTACAATGGCACCCTGAATGGCGTCCACAGGACCGCCCCCACGATTTGGCTTTCTGGCGCTATGTCGGTCAGACAGCCCGTACCCATTATCAGCCGGCAGCAGCAGCGGAGCAGACGAAATGAGCGCATTTGAAACCCGGCTATTTATCGGCGGCGAGTTTGTCCAGGGGCAGGGGCCTGTCGAGATTGCCTTCGAGCCCGCCCGCGGCACCCCGCTGGCCGAAGTGGCCTCCGCCACCCCGGCCCAGATCGACGCTGCCATTGCCGCGGCCAATGGCGCCTACAAGAGCTGGTCACGTTCCACGCCCAAGCTGCGCAGCGCCGCGCTCTGGCGCATTGCCGATCTGATCGAAGAACGCGCCGATGTCCTCGCCAGTGTTGAATCGCGCAATGCCGGCAAGCCGCTGCGCTTCGTCAAGGCTGGTGAACTGGCCAATGTCGCCGACGTCTTCCGCTTTTACGCCACGGCGGTGCGCAACATGCCGGCGCCCGCGGCGGGCAATTTCCGCTCGCCCGCGCTGACCAGCCTGATCCGCCGCGATCCCATCGGTGTCGTTGCCCAGATCGCGCCCTGGAATTATCCGCTGCTGATGTCGGCCTGGAAGATCGCCCCCGCCATTGCAGCGGGCAATGCGGTGGTCATCAAACCCAGCGAGATGACCCCACTGAGCCTGCTTGAACTCGCCAGAATCTTTGCTGAAGTGCTGCCCGCCGGCGTGGTCAACGTCATCTGTGGCAATGGCCCCGATGTCGGCCAGCACCTGATCTCCCACGATACCGTCCGCATGATCTCGCTGACCGGCGATGTCCGCACCGGTCGCGCCGTGCTGCAGGCCGCCGCCGGCCCGATGATCAAGCGCACCCATCTCGAACTGGGCGGCAAGGCCCCGGTAATCGTGTGTGAAGACGCCGATCTCGACAAGCTGGTCGAGACCTTGCGGGAAGCCAGCTTCTACAATGCCGGTCAGGATTGCACCGCCGCCTGCCGCATCTTCGCCCATGCCAATATCGCAAGGGCGCTCACCGACAAGCTCGAAACCATGATCGGCTCGCTGGTTTATGGCCGCCCCGAGCGCGACGATGTCGAGTTTGGTCCGGTGATCAGCGCCCGCCAGCAGGAGCGTATTGATGGCTTTGTCAGCCGCGCCCGCAGCGCGGGTGCCGATGTCATCCAGGGTGCCGCCGCCGAAACCGAGGGTTATTTCTTCGCCCCGACGCTGGTCGCCGCACCTATTGATGCCGAGATCGTGCAAAAGGAAGTGTTCGGCCCCGTGCTCTCCATCACGCCGTTTGACGATGCCGACACCGCGCTGGGCTGGGCCAATGCGTCCGAATACGGACTGGGCTCATCGGTCTGGTCGCGCGACACCGCGACGGCCATGGGGCTGGCCAACGCGCTTGAGTATGGCGTCACCTGGATCAATACCCACGGCGTCATGGCCACCGAAATGCCCCATGGTGGCGTCAAGAACTCCGGCTATGGCTCAGATCTCTCCATGCAGTCCCTGATCGACTACACCCAGATCCGCCATTTGATGATTGGCTAAGGCACGCCACAGGGCAGGGGCGCGCCTAATCATGCGCGCCGCTGCCAGCCTGAATGGCCAGTCGGCACAATCACGCCGCTTTTAGAGTTCGCTTCTGAACGATTGCCCAGACCCTGTAAGCTTCCAGCGCACCCAGCGGGCCAAAATGCACCAGCATGGGGGCAACGCCGCCCCAATCATGGAGCGAAGCCCAGTGCAACAGCGTCAGCACCGCTGCGCCATAAACGAAGCGTTGCAGGGTTTTCCAGCGTGAACCGAGCCTGCGGATCCAGCCATCCGTGGACGTAATCGCCAGCGGCACAAAGATCAGGAAGGCCAGCCAGCCCGTCCAGATGTAGAAATTGGCGATCTCGGCGCCGGGGTGCGTTTCCTGCGCGTCTTCGATGGCAAGGGTGAGACACTTGATAGCGAAATGCTCGACCTGGCCCAGGCGCGCTTCGAGCATTGGGAGGCCCTGCGCGCAGCGCAGGGTATCAAGGCGCAACTGCTGATAGAAACCCACGGCGTGCTCTGTGCCAACCAGGCGCTCGAAGCGTTCTGCAATCGCCTTCGGGATGCCCCGATTCTCTGGGATACCCATCACACCTGGGCTGCTGGAAACGCACTTGCGCAGACCCGCGAGATTATCGGTGCGCGCCTGGCGCATCTGCACGTCAAGGACAGCCTGTTGCGCGCCGGCAAACGCCAATACGTGCTTCCCGGAACTGGTAGTTTTCCCGCTGCCGACCTGGCTAGGGTGCTGACCGAATTCCCCCCCGTATCAGCTGCCGTCAGCCTTGAATGGGAAAAACACTGGCACCCTGAAATCCCCGATCTGGAATCAGCTCTCACATACGCTAAGCCGTGGCTGTGAATGCCGCCCCACCCAAGGAGTGTACTGGGGACGCCACCCATTACCCGATGACGTCTTGGGCTGCGTCCCGAGGAACCGGTTGGGTTCTGGATACTAAATCGCGTGGTCTGCTTTCGGGGGGCGTCTGCCGAGGGGCGAGCGCGCAACAGATTTCAGCGAACCGGCAAGGTTTCTGACGGGCGAGTTTCAGAAAATTCATCCTCCGTTAGCTGGGGTCTTGCATAAGGAGTTGCTGTCCAATAGGTACAGCCTTCGTGAGGCCACGTGGCGGAGTGGTTACGCAGCGGATTGCAAATCAGCTTCGCGCTAAGTGAATTCAATATATTTTCTGAAATTTGACAGCACTTCTAAAGTTTACACCTCTGTTAGAACGCGGCATTTCAGAAAAATTCGGGCAGCTATTTCGACTCGTTTGACCTGTGTTCAAACCGAGCTGTTGTAGCTGCAAGCATACGCTTAGCTGTACGTTTGGCATACCGCTCGTAGGCGCGGCTTTTGTGCGCAGAAAGTGCTCGACCTTGACCATCGGTTAGGCCCGCTTCTTCGAGTTCGGTCATTCCACCATGTCTGCAGGCGTCCAGGGTAAACGTTTTTGGCAAGCCAGCTTGATCTGCAATCTTCCTGACAATCTGCGCAAATCGAGTTCCCTTGTATGGCTCTGTTTTCCCCTCTCCCATGACGATTGGTGCTGCTCGTTTTGGAACGAGTGAAAGTATTTCTTCCGCTTCTGGATAGAAAAGCAACGATCCATCGGACAGTGGATGCTCCAACATCTCGCCGGTTTTATGGTGCTCAATTCTAATGCTGACATTTGGCTTGTAGTCCGACCAACTTATATAGCCGTATACGACGTTTTCTGGCCTCTGAAGCCATTCAAAACATATGATAGCTGCTGCCGCTGCTTCTGGCTTGCCCGCGCCCACAGCCGCCCATGCGAATGTATATACTTCCTCACGATTGATGGCGTTTTTAGATTTTATTGCCCTTTTTACTAGTTGGACGCCCACCCAAGGATTGGGTACGTCCTTTCCAAATTCGCGTGGATGATGCGGTTGCATTAGACGCCAAGCGGTCTTGCAGTACATCACCGCTTTTTCTCCTCGACGGAAGGTGTCACCCTCGAGCATTCGGACGTAGATCTTCTCTGCAGCTGCGGGGGTGACGCTCGCAACGGGCAGTTGGCCAAAACGCCCACCGGTCTTCGTGGGCTGGTTGGCAATCGCATTAAAAACTCGAGCATAGTCTGGGCGTGAACGCACGCTGACCCTTCGCTTGAAAATTGTGCTGGCTTGGTACTGCTCAAAGAGCCATTCTACGGTGCCATGAGCGGCATATGTCCTCGATGGTGTCGAGGTTTTACCAAGTCGCCATTCCTCAAATAGGGCATTGTGTGGATTTGCAGCGGACTGCAGTTCCGACTGACTGAGATTTGAGCCAAGTTTTTGGGATTCAAATGGGTAGGATCGACCTTCGAGAGCAGCCCTCTTGCGCCAATAAACTGGCGGGTTCCAATAGAAAGTTGGGCCAATTTTTCCGTGTTTGACAATTACAAACTTTGGAAGCTCTAGAATTACTTCTACAGTTCCGCGGCCGCGTCCATTAGGTGAAGACTTGACTCTTCGACTAGTCCCATTGCTCTGTCCAAATCGTCTCTGATCCATAATCTTCGCCGTCCTTGATGTAGGCAGGGCAGGGGGTATTCTGTACCCACTCGCTTCAAAAACGCATCGACGCTGTGTTCACCGCAATAAGCTGCGGCGAAATCCGCTGACATACGCCGCGGCCAACTGCCCATGGGAATGCGAATAGGTCGTGCCATTTTACTTTCGACGTAGTTGCTCTTTGGCAGGAAACTAATCCCGCAGCTGGTGCAGCTAGTTTGGCGGAAAAATGCTGTAGAAAAATCGGGAAAACCGCTTTTTCGAATAAATTTGCGCTTGCGATTTTCGCCCTTGTGAAATTTTCACAAATTGCCAACCCATTGTTATAACATCGGAAATGGGAAAAAGTATTTCTCATACGGGCTTTCTGATTCTTGAAACCCACCCGAAGTCCGTCCACCTCTTCCTTTCTCAAATGCCGCTGTGC
>TARA_R110002051_G_scaffold8988_4_pt1 | contig 11055 bp, 17 predicted proteins | sample TARA_R110002051 | Tara Oceans TARA_R110002051 (sample SAMEA4397023) | marine metagenome | biome: Polar Biome; feature: [MES] marine water layer (ENVO:01000295) within the mesopelagic zone...; material: water (ENVO:00002006), including particulate matter (ENVO:01000060) such as......
ATGCGGTCATTGCCGGCCGCGAAGCTTATCTCGCTGGACGTATGCCGAAGAAAATGTACGCCGATCCAAGTTCTCCGCTCGCAGGTTTGATCTGATTCTGCGCTTCAGGCGGTCCAGAACCATCCACGTATTTTCAACCCGGTACGCATCAAAGACGAGGCGTTGATCGATGCCACCTGGTGAAACGTAAGCTGTCCTGAAGCGCGCGATGAGATGTTTGGCGTTGGAAGAGAGGCCTACGCTTTGACGAGTCCGATTTCGCGGAGGCGTTCCATGAGGTAGTCCTGCGCGGTAATCGGAGGCTCGGCTTTACCGCCTTCCGCGACACAGTCCGGCAATGCCTCGATCATCACATCTTGGTTGAAGTGCAGGAAGAAGGGTGTCGAGTAACGCGGAAACCTGGAGCGTTCCGGGGAAGGGTTTACGACCCGGTGCGTTGTAGAGGGTAATACGCCGGCCGTGAGCCTTTGGAGCATGTCTCCGCAATTGATCACGAGTGCGTTGGGCGGCGGGCTCACGGCGAGCCATTTGCCGGAGCGGTGCTTCACTTCCAGCCCGGCTTCTTCGGCGCCCAGAAGAAGCGTGATGACATTGATGTCCTCGTGGGCGCCGGCCCGCACGGAGCCTTCCGGTGGCGGGTTTGTCTGAGGAGGATAGTGGAGAAGGCGAAGAATTGAATTGCCGACATCGACCTTGTCATCGAACCAGGATTCTTCCAGCTTCAGATGAAGTGCCACGGCCCGCAGCAGCTGACGGCCGAACATATCAAGCGCATCATACAATCCACGTGTTGCAGAATCGAAGTCCGGGACTTCCGGAACCGACGGCGTGTCCGCCATGGTCGACCGGTAGGGGGAGTTGGCAGGCAGCGCGCGGCCGGTGTGCCAGAACTCCTTGAGATCGGCTTCGGCTTTGCCTTTGGCGTTCTCGGTTCCAAAAGCTGTATACCCGCGTTGGCCCCCGCCGGCGCGGCCGTCATATTTCAATTTGGTTTCTTCTGGCAGGGCGAAGAAGTCTTTGGTCGCTTGCAGGTTCGCATCGATGACCGACTGGGAAACCGGGTGTTCGGAAATGACGGCAAAACCGGTTTCACGGAACGACCGGCCGAGTGCGTCAGCGAAGGCCTGCTTGTCTTCCTGCCAAAGGGGGAACGGGACGGGTTTGAAATATTCGGTCATCTGTCCTGCCTAGCCAGCTTGTGCGATGCGGAAATAAGTAACTACCACAGGACGGGTCGCCGGATACAGCCAAAGGCATTTGCCCGCTGCGGGAAATGGGCAATTTCCCAACAACCGCAGCCGATAAGACGATGGGGGCTTGCGGTTGGGCGAACCATTCAATAGACCGACAGTCCGCGCTGGAGAGGTGGCCGAGTGGCTGAAGGCGCGCCCCTGCTAAGGGCGTATACGTTAACGCGTATCGAGGGTTCGAATCCCTTCCTCTCCGCCAGCTTATTCTGTCATGTATTTGAAAATACTGAAATATTATCTTAATAGATCTTTTCTACCCACCCATGTACCCATCCAAGGGTTCTGGTGAAGGGCGTTTTTGGACGGTCAGGCATGGACAATTTGGGCGCCGATCTCTGCAAACAAGGCTGGGTCGTTCTCGCTAAGGATCCGGCGCTCGCTATCGGTCAGGCCCTCAACCACATAATCAGGCCAAAGCTCTAAAGCTGCCCGGAGGGTTTGCGCGGTCACATCGGCAAGCCATGCGTCCACGTCGGCCTGGTACTCGGGTGCGTTCCGTTCTAGGCGAGCAAGGCGGGCTTTAATGCTCATGGCTTCTTTCTCTTTCTCGCCTAGGATCCAAAAGGCTTTGTGGTTTTAACTAGAGAGCCTCTCTATCCCAATTCCTTCTAGTTCAGGCCGACCACGATACTAGAGTTCTAAAGCGGAGCGGATCTACTTCGCGATCTGCTTCTGCCGCTGCAGCCTTAATTCCACTTCGCATGATTCAATCGAGGCTTCCTTCTCCAGAAGGTAGGCCCGATAGGACTCGGAGAATCTAGAATCTGAGGGGTTTTTTATTGCCGTCAGGTCGAGTCGTTCGTCTAAACTCAACACTCCGCACTTGGAAAGCTGCCACTCCTCGAACCACGGATCATACGAAGGCATTAGTTCTCGCAATTCGTCACTTCCTATTCGGATAATTTGGCTCGAACTGGCTTTCATCATCCGGTCGATCAAGGACGCGGGAACGCCAAACCCTGAAAGCTCGCTGCGGACCATGCTTTCGAGTTCTTTGTAAGCTTGTTGTGCTTCAGAACCAGATAAGGTCCGGTTTAATGACGGGTCCAAATAGGGACGGTGCAATCCTAATGGAGGAATGGCCTCGTATCGGTTCATGCTTTCGGGATCGACAGGAGTTCCAAGAATGGCGCCGAACATCGCTGTGGAGAAGTCATTGCTCACACGATTTTCGGGGGCGATGTAGTGAGGGTCGTCGGGAGCAAAAGCCAACATGTTCGAACTGGAGTACCGGCGCTCTACACCCGCAAAAAAGATGTATGCACACGCACTATCACAAACAATCAACGAACGATCCGTGTCATTCACGCCTGCAGTGCGACCATAAATCCAAGTTGTAATCCAGTTTTCTCGAACGAGTTGGGCTATTTTAAGCGCCTCAACTACGTTTCCTCCAGGGCTTTCAAGGGCGATTACGATTTCTCGATTGGCGTTTGCGAGCTCCTGGGCGGCAGATTGGACATGCTCAAAATCGCCTAGAACGATTTCGCCTTTGATAACAATAAATGGCTGGCCAAAATTTTTGTCCGCTTGTTCTGAGAAAGGGATTCCAAAGATGTCGGCATTCGGGTCAAAGGAAACAATTTGAACTTCTGCAGCGCTTACCGTTTGTGGATTAAGTAGCCACAGGTAGCCAATAAGCGTGCATGCGGCCCAACGTGTCAGAGCTTGCCAATAGCGAAATATCGTCCCAACCCACATGAGTGCTCCCGATGTTCGATGCAGTCCCTCTTATCGAGGGAAAGGCGCCGATTTATTTGATGAACATGTCATACAGGTGGTCCTCATCATCGATGCATTCGCCTACGCCGGTGCCACCCATGGCGTTGTATCGGAACACACATCGGATACGGCTGCCATCGGGGGCTGACAGAATTGCCCGACCGTTACCGGTGGAACTCGCGCCGAAGAAAGTGGAATTGGCATAAGCAGAACTGCCGCCCGACCAGGCGGAGCCAAATGCTGTGCCGACGGATCCGCCATCCCGTACGAACACCCATTCGCCGGTATAGGTCTTCCCACCCAGTTCCACACTCAATTTGCCACTATCACCCATACTTGCAGGGGCTGTCCCTTTGCCAATTGGTCCATCGTCTCTGGGAACCAACGAAATTTGATGTGCGCACCCCGTCAGCGTGGCAACTGCCAGTATTGCTAAAATTCTCATCCAGCCCCCCTGTTTTCGCGCATGGATTGCACATTAGCTTGAAGTGTTTAGGTCCTTCAACCCGCAAACTTGAAACCCGTCCTGCCCCAGCAGGCGAAACAACGCAGCCTCCTCCGGCGTGTAGTTTCCTTCCCGGTAAGCCGTCCGGACCATCGCCTCCAGCACCGGCGTCGGGATTTCGTCTACGCTGGCATAAAAAGATGGGGTCTTGCTTTCGAGGCGATACAAGCGGGTCTTGAGGGTCATAAGCTGTCCTCCACCATGGCGCGACAGCGTGCCTGAAAGGCATCGCCGCTTTCACCCTCTCCGCACGATTGCTGCGTCCCGGCGTGCGGCCCTTTGAGAATGTAAGCCAATTTCGGTCCCAGGTTAAACGGCCCGTCCGGACTCGGAGCAACGGAACAGATGTAGATGACGCCAGGTTGTGGTCCGCGAGGCGCGGTCTGTCCTTCCAGTGCTTTCAGTCGGCGCGCAAAGCCGTTCATTGTTTCCGCTCCTCTGCTTCGCGCTCCTTATGCTTGCGCCGAGCAAGATCCATCAATTCCGCAAGGTTCAACCCCTGCGGTGGCGGATCATTCTCCCAGATGGATGGTCGCTCAGGAAGTCCCGACCGCTCCCTCGCGCGGGCGAGGCGTTCGCTGCGCTCACGCATCCGGGCAACCTCGTTCCCACGCTCCGTCGAGGCCTTCTCGACAGCCTTCAGGCGGCGTTTCATACCCTTCATAGGTTTCGCTCCTCTAATGCCTGAATGCGCGCTTCCAACTCGGTCAGCTCCAGCGTCTTTCGATAGCCTTCAACAATACCGGCCAATGCTCCCGCCTCGGAGGGTGTTAGGTTGCCTATCGCCACGCCCTCCAGCAGCGCACGCATCGCCTGGGCTGCACTTTCCGCCCCTGTCATAGGCGTCAGATCAAATGATACCGGCGTATCCTTGCGCGGCGGGAGGATCCGTTCGAGGCAAAGCCGCAAAGCCACCATGTCGCCACCCTTTGCGGCTTCAATTGCTTTGCGGGTTAGCTCCTCGCCCTCGCCATCAAGCAAGGCCTGGATGGCCAGGGTGGTCTTGTGACGTGAGCCTCTGGGCCTTCCAGGATTGCCGGGCTTGAACTGGTGTTCCTTGGGCGGCTTGCCGCGACCAACAGCATCCCGTTTCTTTCCCGTATTTTCGGGATGTCCTTTTTCCATCTTAGTCATGAGTTGGCTCCTTTCGTATCCAATCGTGAAGTGGGGGCGAATGGGGCGAACAGGGCGAACGGTTCGCCAGTATTCCCGTAGTTATTGCCGTTGTCGCCAGCATGCTTCAGGGCGAACGCGGGGCGAACAGGGGCGAATGGGGCAGTCATTCGCCCAGCGTTCGCCTGCATGGGGCGAACAGTAGGATGTTGATAGGATTCCGATTTGTTCATCGTTCGCCTCATTCGCCCCGTTCGCCTGATGGATGCCTTCCCAGCATACCTCGCGCCGCACATTTTGGATTGAGTTCCAGTAGGCCGTTGGCTTCCCGCATCCAGTTTGCATCCTTCAGCAGGCTGAATGCGTCCCGGCGGTCCGTTACCCTCCGCAGGTATTTTGGGCCACATTTGGAAAAGGTCTTGCAGGGTACATTGCCGCCGCGCTCATGCAGCCATGCAGCAATGGTAATTGCATCCTTTGCTGTAACATCCTGGGGGCCAATCCTTGCAAGCCGGACAGTCTCGGAAAGGAAATAGCGGGCGATGCGAATAGCGTCTTCCATTGTGCGGCCTGACACCTCGGTCTGGTTGTCAAAGGCGGCAAACGTTCCTGCAATGCGGGCGGCCTGTTCCTGTACCTTGTTCACCAGGTCGCTCATGCCTTCCAGGTCGCCTGCAGGGGCAAGGGACCGCTCAACCCCGTTCGCGTAGTCTACAAGTGCTTGCATCGCATCTGGAGTGAGGGGCAGCAGGTCGCGCTCGACAGCGCCGTCATCGCGGCTCACAGGCCGCCCAAGGAGGGCCTTAACGCGCATGGCAAACGACTGCACTTCGACTGTCATGCCATCCGTCTGCCATTCCTCCAGTGTCATAATCCGCGTGCCAATCGTGGAAGCCGGTTTGTGTATCAGGCAGCGCGCGAGGAGGCCTTGTCCCTTTGCCATCGGGTCAGCAAGGAAAGGCTGCAAGGCGACGGGCTGGGCCTGCAGGTGAACGGCAAGGCGGCAATCGTTGGCGGTCAGCGTCTCGGATTTGTCTTTTGAGCCCCTCAGCTTGTAAGCCTGCAGGCCGCCATCCCAGAACTTTGAAAGCCCCGCCAGGGAACCGAGGCGGTTCTCTGCTTTCATCGAATGCCCGCCCAGGAACTCGCCGCCCTCATCAGAGAATAGCGCAAGGCTTGATTGTCCTTCAGTGAACGCCCGGAAGATGCCCTGCAGGGTCATATTGCCGATCACGATATTGGGGTCTGGCAACGGGTCAGGGACGTAATTCGCCTTTGCCTTTTTGGCGTCGGCGATGTCCTTTTCCCTTGCCGCGTGTTCGCGAGCCAGCAGTTCCCTGTATTCGTGGACACCTCTTGCCGCATAGCGGTCCACAGTGGACTTACGTTCGCCTGATGCAGCAACGGTCAGGATGCAAAGGGACAGGGGGCGTCTCTGGCGCTGGGCAAACTCCACATCAAAATGGTTCTGTACCGAGAAGGAAGCGACAGACAGGACTGACGCCGCTGCAAGAGCCGGCGGGCATTTCGTACCGTTGGCTATGTCTCTTGCTGCGCGCTGCATCATCGGTGGAAAGGCTTCCAGAGGGAATGCGGCGGGCTTCCCTTCGTCCACATCGAGCGGCTCGGGATCGGGCCACGCACTAGAAGCAGCGCCATCGTTATCAAAGCCATTTCTGTGTCCGGATTGCGCATACTTGCGCTCCAGGTCAGCAGCGGCAGATTTCCGATAGGCATCAATCATCGTCGCCCTCCCTCCGCTTTTGCGCAAAGCACATGCGTTCCTCCGGGGACGCGCCGATAAGCCCGAGCTCGTCGTCATCGACAAGCGCGACCAATTGGAGGCTGATCGCTTTCAGGGAAGTTCGAAGCCGGTTCGGAAAAGCCGGATTCTGGCGAAGTTCAAACAACAGGCCGATAGGAGGGCCAAACCATTCGCGGAGTCCGAAATATCCAGGTGGGTATTTACTCATGATCCGCCCCCACGTTCAGCCCTGCATGCTCTGCGATGAGAAGGGCAAGGGACGGTGAGCGCACGCCAAGGCGCTGCACATGGCGGACCGCTGCAAGGCGGGGTGTTTGAGATTGCATTTCTGCCCAGTGAAACAGGCTGAGCTGGCGTTGCATTCGTGTGCGGTTCTTGTATGTTTTGCGGGTCATTCAATTTCCTCGCGTGATTGGGTGACGCGCCTGGCAAGACGCAATTAGAGACCCGCTCCGACAGCCCGTTGGAGCGGGTCTTTTGCTTTCAGGCTTTCGTGTAGGTAATGCGGGCTTCAGGCTGACTTTCGAGCCATGCCTTCAGGTCTTCCGCCATGATGAACGTCCGAGAGCCCATCTTCCGAGCCCGGAGTTCATTTTTTGCGATTGCTTCGTAGATCGAGCTCGTCCCGAAGCTAGACGCATCCGCCGCGCCCGGTACCGAATAAGCCATCCGTTCGGTTGGGATCATTTCTGTCTCCATACTCGCCACGCGGGATTGCGTGGGCGTGTACGGTCAACGATGGGGTGAAGTCTGGCGAACTCTAAGGCGCCTCGTTTTTACCAATCAGTACAATTGGTTAGGGGGTATCCTTGCCCCAGGATTCGCATTCTTCCAGCCAATTGGCAGCCTGTTCACCGAGCAATCTTGGCAAAAAGCTTTTTAGAAGATCATGCCGTTGGGCACACGCCCAGGAAGCAAACTGAGGCACTGGTTTTCCGATATTGTCGCAGGCAGCTTTTTCCGTGCGCCAACTTTCCAAAGGTTCGCGGCCAATCCAGCCCAGGAGAAGCGCATCGGCTGCGGACATGCCGAAGTATTGCTGTTCATCTTCCTCTACAAGTTTTCGCCATGGAGTACGAATTGCGTCCTCTCCGGCACCTTTGATCCCGTGACGAACTAGGATCGCCGCTACTTTTCTTGCTGCCGCACGCTGCGAATCTCCAGCGGCTTCGAAAAGTTTCATCGTCCCAACGGCGTACCGCTTAAGTGTCATGTATTCGAACGATCCCGCTTTCGCGCTTACACTGCGCCCGTAAAGCCCAATAGAAGGCGCTGTACCTGTTTGAGCTGCGCCTCGTGCAGCCGTTTCTGCTTTTCCAACTATCGCCCACAACCGCGATAGCCACTCATAAGGTTCGCCGCCTGAGACGAAACGCTGCGCATGGAAAAGCATTGCGCCGAGGGTTCCTAGAATTGCCTCAATTTCTGCGAAACCCTGTCTCGCACGGTTGGCACCTTGTTTGCGATAGGCTGCGTCGGTGACCTCGTATAATTCCTTCAACAACAGGCGCGCCCAGTTTGCGAGCTCCTGGTTCGGCACCATAGCTAGACTGCTCCAGTCAGGTGACGATGATGGTGGTTCCGGTTCGGACATTTCTGTTAGCCCAGCCCACTTTTCAGCGGTTTGTCGGATCCAGGTTTCCAGTTGGTCCTCAGCCATGCAACCGCACCACCTGGGCTGATGCCTTGCCCATGCAATGGTCAGCCCATGCCTGCATCAGCACGCGGCGCTTCTCCAGTGCATCGCCCCTTCGGTAAGCCCGTTCCGTCTGATCCCCAACAATATGGGCCAGCGCCTGTTCGGAAAGGTCCCAGGAATAACTCGTCGTCTCAGTCGCCCAGTCCTTGAACGTGGACCGGAAGCCATGGATGGTCGGACCATTGACGCCCATCCGGTCCATCAGGTTGCGCAGGGCGGTTTCGGAAATGCAGCCCTTGCCGCTCATATTAGGGAACACGTAGTCGCCGGTCTTCGTATCGGACAGGGATTTCAGGATTGCGGCGGCGGCGTCACTGAGGGGCACACGATGTTCCCTTGGCTCTTTCATGCGCTCCGGCGGGATTGTCCACAGACGAGCTTTAAGATCGATTTCGGCCCACATGGCGCCGCGTCCTTCAGAGGAACGCACGCATGTCAGGATCAGGAACTCCAGCGCTCGGGCACTGAGAGCTTCGCGTTCCTGCAGGCGTTTCATGAAGGCTGGCACGTCTGCAAAGGGCAGGGCCTCATGATGTTTCACCGGCTTCTTCTGGTTCGGTAGCAGGTTCTTCAAATGGCCTCGCCAACGGGCAGGGTTGTCGCCTGCCCGAAATCCCTCGGAGCTCGCCGCGTCCAGGATGCGCTCTATACGGCCCCTGAGGCGCGTCGCGGTTTCCCGCTTTTCATTCCAGATGGGTTTCAGAATTTCGAGAATATGGGCGGTCTCAATGGCGTTTACCGGCTTGTCCCGCAGAAGCTTGCCATAAGCATCCAATGTGTTGCGCCATTGCTGGCGGTGCTTGGCGTTCGTGTAATCGCCAAGATTTGCGTCCATCCACTCATTCGCATACTCGCCGAATGTGGGAATAGGTTTATCATCTTCGCCCTTCAGCACCGCCTTCGGATCTCGTGGCGGCATATCAGCGAGGGCCGACCTTGCAACTTCAGCCCGGCGCCTGGCCTCGGCAAGCGTGATGGCAGGGTAGGGGCCAAGGCCAATTTCAGGACGCTTGCCCTGCCAGCGGTATCGAAACAGCCAGGATCGCGCGTCAGTTCCAGTAACTTGCAGGTAGAGCCCTCCACCATCCGGCAGCATCTGCTTTCCCTTGGCAGCTTTGATCTGGTTCGCCGTCAGTCGGTTCAGTGTACGCGCCATGACGCTCACTCCGCTTGTCCGGAGGTCTACCCATCCGGTTACCCACCCAATATCGGTGTTTGTGTGCGGTTTGTCACGGTGAGAGGTGGAAGGTTTGTCCACTTAATCCCTATGTTTCCACAGCTTATTCGGTTTCCTGCGGTGAGCGACGGAGATAAGTGCGGCGGCCTTCCTCTCCGCCACCTTTCGTTAGCTCGAGATAAGTTAAATAAAAACAACGCAGTTAAGAGTTGCGCGATTTTTGTGTAGGACAATAATTGGCCAAAATGTAGGACAGGGATCTGGCGCGAATTTTGTAGCTTAGAGCAAAGCGCAATAATTCTACTTTTTCGATCTGGGGAGATGGTGCGTTGCATCGTGGAATGAATTCAGGGTGGCGTCGGCTCAATGGGGATTGGCTCAATCCCGGCGGAAAAACTTGTAGTCCTAGCAGGCTCCCAACATCTCCTGTTTACCACAATTTGCTATAGCATAATGGACGCAGGGACGGAGCTTTTGCGAACGACGTCGAATTTGACCATCGGCTTCTATTAGTAAATAGCGCGAATTAGATACTGGTTACGCACAGCTTGCATCGCGTTGAACAAGTATAGACCTATCGGAAATAAATACCGGCATCGTCGACACATAAAAGTCGCTCCCGATTATTTTGTCTATTGAGGTTGTTAGGCTTTCACCCTAGGCGTGGATAAATAAGTTGATTGAACTTGGGAGTATATTGTGGGCTTTTGGGGTTGGGTAATTCTCGTTCTGTTCATATTGTTCGTGATCGGATCTATTTTGGTGGGGTGGGCAGAGGCGACGGAAAACGCCGAAACCGCGAAGAAAAATGGCATACGTCAAGACCTCCTTTTGAAGCATGGGGCTCCGAATGTGCAGATGGTTTGTCCGCACTGTCAGACAAAAGGAAAGGTTCTGACGAAGCCCATCAAGAAGAAAGCTGGAATTAGCGGCGCAAAGGCCACGGGTGCTATTCTCACCGGAGGCGTGTCACTTGTCGCCACTGGTTTGTCGAGGAAGGATGCTGTGACAGAGGCGCATTGTGCAAACTGCTCCTCGACTTGGCACTTCTAATCTCGGTGACTTGCTTGGTGGGCTGGTAGGTGCCTTTTGCTGGCACCTACCAAGCTGGCGCGTGTGGTTCTAAACATCCCCTTGTGGAAGAATTCGAAGTATCCGGTTCGACGGATATCGTCTAACTGAAGCGGTCGCGCATTAAGCGAGTGCTTTGTGGGAGCGCCTAGGAGTATCGTGAACTTAGTTGCATAGTAAGCGCCTCCGAAGTGGCGGAAAACGCTCCTCAATGCCTTCCTGGGAACGTTTATGGCATGCTTCTATTCGACCCCGTAGACATCGCGTGCGACCGACACGAGCATCCACTCCCAAACTGAGAGAATCCGTGTTCCAGCACGATAAAGGTGTTCGTCATCCGGGCATTCTTGAGACAGCCAGTAGGGCAAGACCTCTGCTATATCTACATTGAGAAAGTGCGCGATTGGCGTGATCTGTCTGAGCGGCACTTTGCTCTTTCCCGAAATCCACAGCTTTATGGTGGTATCACTGCTGTATCCCAGCGCTTGAGCGAGATGAGGCACATTATGTGTCTTGGTGCCATGCTCCAGCCTTTCGCCAAGCCAGAGAGAAAGTCGCCTTTCGGGTGGTGAATTTTCCAACCAATCTTCAATCATTTCGAGATATTCCTTAGTCGTTGCGTGACAAGGTGAAACTATCTCTTCAGACTCTGGATGTCGGGTGGGAAGTTAAGGCGAATACCTCTCAGCTTCCACGATCTCCCATGCGGTGAACCGCGCCGGGTTTGCCGGAGACCATTCTTTTTGAGAGAGT
>TARA_R110002051_G_scaffold185303_2_pt1 | contig 11054 bp, 9 predicted proteins | sample TARA_R110002051 | Tara Oceans TARA_R110002051 (sample SAMEA4397023) | marine metagenome | biome: Polar Biome; feature: [MES] marine water layer (ENVO:01000295) within the mesopelagic zone...; material: water (ENVO:00002006), including particulate matter (ENVO:01000060) such as......
TCTTCATCTAATTCAATAATTCCTTTAAGGTTTTTCGTTGAAATCTGGTTTAAAGTACTATCGGCAATGTTATTAAAGCAATGGCAAGAACCTAGGGCCTTTTGAGAACCTAGTTTCTTGACCAATGCTTGTACTTCTTCAACGGTTGAGGGTTCAAAAAGATTTTCAGCGGTATAGGTATAGTTTCCTGCCCAATTTTTTCTTACCGGGGCAGTAGCTTCTTCAATAATTGTTTTCTTTTCATCTCTACAAGAAATCATAGGAAACAGTACAGTACCTGCTGTAAAAGTGGCCGAGGACTTTATAAAATCTTTTCTTTTCATCTTAAATTGAATTTTTGCGCGATTGAAAAGTAAAAGCGCTTTTGAAAAGTTTATTTGAAACCTATTTCTTTAAGTCCGTCATGGCTAATTTTAATAGCTTCCAATGGTTTTAATCCATCAAAAGTCATGTCTTGTTCTACCATATAATATTTCATACCCGATAGTTTTTTGTTGTCCAAAATATTCTTGAAGTTAATTGAACCCTTACCTACAGGGGCAAATCTACCTTGGTCATCCATATCCTTTACGTGCCAGATTTTGAAACGTCCCGGGTATTTGTTGAAATAGGCAATAGGATTAGCTCCTGCCTTGGTTACCCAATATAGATCCATTTGAAAGTTCAATAATTTAGGATCTACATTTTCCAATAAGTAATCGATCGGTACGATACCATCTTCATTCTTTTTGAATTCAAAATCATGGTTATGGTATAATAATTTTAATCCTGCTTTATTGGCTTTCTCACCTAGCGTAGTTAAAATCTTGGCCAAATCTTCTATGGTGCCGTTCATGCCCATACTCATTTTCTCTCTATTGAACTCGAACATGCCCATTGGTGGCACGGGAATTACAAAATATTTGAACCCTGCGGCTTTAACGTCAGCCATCATCTGGTCTGCATTCTCCAAGGTAACAGAACTTTGGTGTGTGCTAATCGGCTTAAGCTTCAAAGATGCCAGTAATTTTTTAAACTCTACGGGTCTCATATTATAGAACTTGCCATCTGCATACCCTGCAGCCTCAATGTTTTTGTAGCCGGCATCGGCTACCGCTTGTAATGTTGCTTTTGCATCGGTACCCATGTCGTCTCTAACGGTGTATAGTGCAAGTCCGCCAAAATTCTTTTGTGCGTAGGTCGTTAGCGTACCGCACATGAATATGGCGAGAAGGGTACATTTTAAAATGTTGTTAAGTGTTGATTTTTTCATTTTTGTTGTTTTAAGCGTTATGATTAAGTTTTTACTGTTTATTTAAAGCTATATTGATAAGGGGCTTTATGTGCCTTACCTTGAAAAAGTTTTTCGTGCCGTTCTAAAATGTCTAGCGATAGCATTTTTCTTTGAAATGTGGTACGTCTCAATTTTTGGTCTAGAACGGCCTCGAAAACCATTTGCAATTGTTTCATAGTAAATTTTGAAGGCAGAAGGTTCATGCCAATTAGCTTTTCGCTAAGATTGCTACGAAGTACCTGCAAGGCTTTTTCCACAATATTATTATGATCCATCATTAATTTTGGAAGTTCATCTATAGCATACCATTTTATACTATCCGAGTACTCATCTGGGGTAGGGGTTACTTCCTCGTAATTAATAAGGGCGTAGTAACCAACGGTATTAAAACGCTCTAACATCCAACTATTCTCTTTAGTATTATCGTTGTTTGCAGTTAGAATACGTTCCATATGCTCTGGGTCGGCCCGATCAACATTACCAAAAATATAGAACTGGTCCAAGTAGACATTGTCTAAACCAGTACGTTCCTTGACTCCTTGTTTTGCGGCATCATCTATACTTTGGTCAATTTCTATAAAACCACCAGGTAGGGCATATACGCCGGTGTTCTGGTATTCTAAAATGAGTATTTTAAGAAGCTTTCCGTTAAAACCAAAAATGACACAGTCAAAGGAAAGATTGGGTATGAAACTCCTATTTTCTAAACCTTTCATTGATTAATTTGATAATATTTGAATACGTTTTTCAAATTAAGCACAATTTATCATCTAATCAAAGGATTATTGTCATAAAATGAGACAATAGGCAAAAAGTACCGATTGTCAATAGTCAACTATTGACAATCGGTACTTTCATCCATAAAGGAATATTCGGAAAAAGTTAACTATTCAATTCAATTTTTATAGTAACGGAAAACTTAAGACATACCTTTGTAATTATAGAAATCTAGACCTCGTCTTTTCCTTTAAAATACCAGATATTCATACTCTCCATTGTATCCCGAACTACGCAGTTGTTCGTTAATGTTCCCGCTAAAATAAAACCGTGTTTACTATAGGTGATATTTAAACCGTATGAAGTTGCCCTTACCATGGCGTATATTGTTAGACATCCTAAACTGTTCATCTTCTCTTTTATATTTTGAACAAGAAAATAGGAGAGGTTTTGCCCGCGATAATCTGGATGGGTCACAAAATCTACAATCTCCATATTTGCCTCATTTTCATGAACGGCTAAGATGGCAGAAACCAATAATTCCTCATTTTCGAAAAGACCATAGAATTGATGATTCAATTCTTTAAGCCTTGAGAAGTAGGCTATATCCTTTATTTGATTAGGATAATACTTATAGGCCTTTTGGTGCAATTCCTCTAATTGCCCAAAATTAGTTGAGGTAAGTTTTTTGATGGTCAGATTTACAGGTAATTCGAAATGAGAATCCGTATTGGGCTTATTTGCTGCAATTGCAATGGTTTTGACCGCAGCAATTGTTTTCAAGTTCTTTTCGTCGTTAGTATATCGTTCTTTATTAATAAAGTCTGCAAGAAAGTAGCCATCTATAGAACCATTATAAAGACCGGGAATTTTTGCTTCAATCATATAACCGTTGGATTTTAATATATCCATCGATCCTTCAGGTACTTTACTGAGAATTTTTTCATAGTTCTTCTTCTTTGCGAGGTCCTTCATCTTTAGAAGAAAAATACCTAAATCGACCTTATTTGCTTCAGAGAAATAAATGCGATTATGTATATTTCCATGATATACCAATGCACCCTCAATGGTTTCTATTTTTTCGAACATTAATTCTGATTTAGCTTTATGTAACTGAAAATTTTTTAGCGTATTTGACCATCACCAAATACATAATATTTGTTGGTAACCAATTGCTTTAGACCCAATGGACCTCTATGGTGTAGTTTATCGGTGCTAATAGCTAATTCTGCCCCAACCCCCATTTGTCCGCCATCCGTAAAACGTGTAGATGCATTTTGGTACACCGTAGAGCAATCCACTTCTTCCATAAATTGCATGGCCGATTCTTTATTTGAGGTCATGATAGTTGCGGAATGGCCACCAGAATATATATTTATTTTTTCAATGGCCTCGTCGAGAGAATCAACAGCGCCCAAACAACATTTCATTGCAAGAAATTCTTCTTTCCAAACAGATGCATCTTTAATGAGATTGGATCCTTCAATTAAAATGTTTACATCGTTATCCACTAACGTTTCTACCCCGTTTACTTGCAACAGATTATAGAGTTCTTTAAGTTTTTCGGTGTAATTTTCAATTTTGGAACTGATCAAGATTTTATCCAACGCATTACAAGCCGATATTTTAGCTGTTTTTGCATTGAGAATAACTTTTACGCTTTTCTCCCAGTTTGCATTTTCATCTACATATAGAAAATTATTACCACGTCCACTTACAAGCACAGCAGCAGTGGCATTTTGCTTTACAAAGTTTATTAAACGCTCACCACCTCTAGGCACAATTAAATCTAATTTTTCTGGCGGATTTTTCAAAAACATTTGGGTTTCTTCACGGTTCAAAATTAATTGTTGAATATAGTTTTTTGACAATCCGTTTTCTTCCAAGGCCTGATGCCAAAGTTCAGTAAGGATGGTATTGCTGTACAACGCTTCTTTACCTCCTTTTAAAAATATCTTGTTATTCGACTTAAACGCTAAAACCGCAGCTTCAATTGTTACATCTGGCCTAGATTCATAAATAATCATGATGGTGCCAAAGGGTGCGGTTCTATTATTGATTTCCAAACCATTTTCCAAAGATTTAGTTGAAATGGTTCTACTCACAGGGTCTTCTTGTGACCTCACTTCTTTTATTGAAGCGATCATTCCATCAATTTTACCGTCGGTAACGATCAATCGGTCGTACATGGCTTGATCCTCCAAATTAAAGAGGTCTAAATCTTTTTTATTGGCGTCAAGAATGTCTTTCCGATTTTCATCTAGAATACGCTCCATGCTCTTTAATACGTTGTTTTTTATTTCTGTAGATAGTAATTTCATTATACTTCTATTTTTTCTTCAAGGGTCACTTTTGTGCCCACATTTTTTCCGTCTATAATATCAATAAGCGTACGGTCTTTTTTACCGTTAGCTATGTAGGTAGGGATGTTATTGGCTGCTGCTTGTTGCGCATAATCTAATTTAGAACCCATACCGCCACGGCCTTCTCCAGCTTTCTTATTGCTGTCCTTTATGAATTCATCAAGATTTTCTTCAGGATTCACATGTTCTACAAGGTCGCTACTTTCGGCATTTGGGTGCCCAGTATAAAGTCCGTCGATATCCGTTAGAATAATAAGTTTATCAGCATCTATAAGTTGAGCGATCAAACTTGCAAGCTCATCATTATCAGAAAACATACCCATGGTCACCGAAACGGCATCATCTTCGTTGGCTATTGGAATAACACCTTCGGATAACAAACCCTCAACACAACTAATCATGTTCTCTCTATGTACCCCAGGAGTAAAATCTCTTTTAGTAGGAAGTACCTGCGCACATTTCATACCGTAATCATTAAAAATATTATAATAATGGCGCATCATACGAGGTTGCCCAATGGCCGAATATACCTGTCTGCGCTGTGTGTCATTCTCAATACTTGATGTACCTAAAACCTCTTTACCTGCAATTACGGATCCAGAGGATACGAGAACGGTCAAAATATCACGTTCATAAAGTTCAGCAATCTGTCGTACCAAATTTCGTAATACGGGTCTTACAATCCGATTGTCTTTATTGGTCATTACGTTTGTACCTACTTTAACTACAATTTTCTCTTTATACATGTACCTTTTCTTTACCTAGTTCAACGGCACGTTCAAAAGCTGCGAAAGCTGCTTCTTTAATTAATTCTCCAACATTATTATTTTCCATAGAATCTAACGCCGCACGGGTAGTACCACCTTTACTGGCAACTTTGTCCATCCAAGAATTTGGTGATAATTCATTCTGATTAAAAAGCTCGATGGCACCGGTAAAGGTTTGTGCCACTAAAATTTTTGAGACGTTTGGTGTAAAGCCCATTTTCAATGCAGCTTCCATCATACTTTGCATAAAGTAAAAAACATAGGCAGGTCCGCTTCCCGAAATACCTGTTGAAGCATCGATAAAATTTTCATCGCTCACCAAAACAGATTTCCCTGTGGTATCCAATAAACTTTCAATGGTCAACAATTCAATTCTCGTGACATCATTAGAAGCAACAAAAGACGTTAATCCCTTGCCGATTGAAGCCGGTAAGTTCGGCATGGCTCGAACTATTTTGGTAAGACCCGTAAGATTTTGTATAGTTTCCATAGTAACACCCGCCATAATGGAAATTATAATCTGCCCAGGTTTTACCAACGGATTTAATTTTAAAAAAACACTTTCTGCATGATAAGGTTTAACAGCAATGAAAATGATATCTGCCTGCGGGGCACACTTTTTTAAATCATCGAACGCATCAAATTGTGGATTCTCCCGTAATTCTTCCAATTTCTCTTCGGAAGTATCCAAGACCATTATATTTCTTTTCTTCAATAATTTAGATTTTGACATGCCTTCTGCATAGGTCAACCCCATATTTCCAGCTCCTATTACTAATATCTTCATAAATTCAAATTATGTATTAATCGTATTATTTTATGTTTTTAAATAAATAGCATTTTTTCAATCGCGTTATTTTTTCTGCGATAATATATTTGCTTATAAGTGTGCACTTCTTTTATCGGTATTCCTAAAAAGTATTTGGTGATCGAAGTGACTTTTGAGTTCTTAAGTCCGGTTCTCGTTCGATACAATTCTTTGATTACGCTTTGTCTTTTTATATAAATAAATTTCATGTTGTACTATTATCAATGGTAACATAACATATGCTTTGCCAAGTCCTAATAAGACGTGTTAAGCTTATGTTATAATGATGAAAAAAATGTGCTAAGGTTGGTTTAAGGGAATATTGATTTTAAAAGTTGGTATTAGGCTATAAATAAGCGCGTAATACCTCTGTGTTCGAGGTGCGTCGTAAGGTTCTAAGACCTTTGTCCTTAATTTGGCGAGCGCGTTCTCTGGTAACGTCGAAAACTTCTCCTATTTCAACCAAACTCATTGGTGGTTGATTGCCAAATCCGAAGAAAAGGCGTAAAACATCACTTTGTCTTTCCGGTATTTTATTTAGTACTTGATCGATATCGGTCTCTAATGATTCATCGATCATTTCTTTATCAGGACTATTAAGTTTCCTTGATTCCAAAACATTATATAATGATGAGGATTCACCTTCTTTAAAAGGGGCGTCTAAGGATATATGTTTTACAGAAGACTTAATGGAACTTTTTACTTTTGACACACTAATATCAAGTTCCGAGGCAATTTCTGTTGGGCTTGGAGGCCTTTGGTAGGTTTGTTCTAAAATTGAATACACCTGATATATCTTAGTATTGGTAGCGATTTTATTCTGTGGTAAACGAATTACCCGAGATGTATTTGAAAGCGCTTGTAGAATGGATTGTCTAATCCACCAAACGGCATATGATATAAATTTAAAACCCCTAGTCTCATCAAAACGTTTTGCAGCCTTTACCAAGCCTAAGTTGCCTTCATTAATTAAATCGGTAAGCCGTAAGCCTCTATTTTGATATTGTTTAGCGGCAGATACCACAAATCTTAAATTAGCACTTACTAATGCGTCTAGCGCCTTTTGATCACCCTCACGAATTCTTCTAGCCAGTTCTACCTCTTCATCTGCAGTAATTAAATCGATTTTACTTATTTCCTGAAAATACTTTTCTAATGATTTGGAGTCTCTGTTAGTTATTTGTTTGGTAATCTTTAGTTGTCGCATATATACTTTTTGGATTAGTATTTATAACATAGCATAATTTAGTTGAAATGCAAGTTTATCGACGGTTTTGTGATTTATTTGTCTATTTTGAGGAGTTTTTGGATTGTTTTTTAATAAAAACAATCATTTTTTAATTTTTCGTTTTTTCTAATTTAGGGATGGTTAATTCAGAAAATTGGTTTTTTTGATATCTGTATCTCAATTAAAAGTGTTTTAAGATTTATGCAATTTTGAAAAGAATTGTGACTTATTTTAGAGGCTGTGTTTTATTTTTATAAAAATCATCTATCTGAGCATGAAAATCCGCATAAGTATCTTCCTTACTATTTTTTGTATTTCCAATATAACTGCACAAAAAATTGATTTAACTAAATTAAAAAATTTAAAGATTCGTAATGTAGGCCCTGCGAATATGAGTGGGCGCATAACTGCAATTGATGTGGTAACGGAGAATCCGAAAATTATGTTTGTAGGTGCGGCATCAGGTGGTGTTTGGAAATCTGAAAATGGAGGGTCTGCCTGGAAACCGGTTTTTGATGAGCAGCCCACACAAAACATTGGATCACTTACCATTCAGCAAAGTAATCCTGATGTAATTTGGGTAGGTACGGGTGAAGGTAATCCACGTAATTCCATGAATCTGGGCATTGGGATTTTTAAGAGCATAGATGGTGGCCTCACATGGAAACATATGGGGTTAGAAGCTACTAAAACTATACACAGAATTAGTGTTGATCCCACAGACCCAAACATCATTTATGTAGGAGCCATGGGAGACCCCTTTACTGCAAATGAACATCGTGGTCTATATAAAACAATAGATGGTGGCCTACACTGGAAAAAAATATTATACTCCAACAATACATCTGGTATTGGTGATATGGTCATGCATCCATCAAATCCTAAAAAATTGTACGTAGCTCTTTACGAACATAAACGAACACCGTACTATTTTACTTCCGGTGGTGAAGGATCTGGACTTTATGTTTCTGAAGACGCCGGGGGGAACTGGAAAAAATTAGGAGAAAAAGAAGGTCTGCCATCAGGTGATGTAGGTAGAATAGGTTTTGCAATTGCACCTTCTGAACCGAATAGAATTTATGCTAAGATTGAAGCTAAAAAGAACGCTATTTATCGTAGTGATGATGGTGGGGCGAATTGGCGAATAATAAATGACAATCCTAAGTTCGCTAATAACAGACCTTTTTATTTTCAAGACCTAGCGGTAGATCCAGAAGATGCAGATCGAGTTTATAATATTTACCAGCCCTTATCGGTAAGTTATGATGGTGCAACTACTTTTGATACCATACCCATGATACCTGCCGATGAAACAAAAGGTATTCATGCAGATTTTCATGCTTTTTGGGTGAATCCTAAAGATGCAAAACACTTTATTATTGGTGGTGATGGCGGATTGGGAATTACCTATGACCATGGTACAAGTTGGTATTTTCCAGAGACGATTCCTGTTGCTCAATTTTATCATGTAGGCGTAGATAATGATACCCCGTATAATGTTTATGGTGGTATGCAAGATAACGGCAATTGGTCTGGACCTGCCTATACTTGGAAAAGAGGAGGTATACGAACTTTATACTGGCAGTATTTGGTAGGTGGCGATGGATTTGATATTTCGCCCGATTTAGATAATTCACGATTTGGATATGGCTCTTCACAAAATGGCGATTTGTATAGATATGATAAATTATCAGGCTATTATGTGAGTATAAAACCACCTGCGCCAGATTTAAATACCGCGCTGCGTTTCAATTGGAATGCAGCCTTTGCAAGAAATCCATTTAATACCGATCTCGCTTATTACGGCTCACAGTTTGTACATGTTACTAACGATAAAGGTGCTTCTTGGAAGATAATTTCGCCCGATCTAACAACGAACAATCCTGTACATCAAAAACCGGATTACGGTGGACTTACATTAGATGTTTCTGGAGCAGAACGTTACAATTCTATTTTGACCATTTCGCCAAGTTCGCTAGATGCAGATGTAATATGGGTGGGTACCGATGATGGTCAAGTTCAATTAACAATGGATGGAGGAAAAAGTTGGAAAAATGTAACCACTAAGGTTAAAGGGATGCCTAATGAAGGTTGGATAGCCCAGATAGAAGCTTCTCGATATGATGCCGGTACGGCATGGATGGTTGTTAACAATTATAGAAAAGGAGACTATGCACCCTATCTTTTTAAAACCACAGATTTTGGAAAATCTTGGTCTAGATCGGTGAATGGAGAAAATGTAAAAGGGTATGCCTTAAGTGTACTCCAAGATCCGGTGGAATCTAATTTAGTGTTTTTAGGTACCGAGAACGGATTATGGATTAGTATTGATGAGGGCACTACATGGGCCCAGTTTAAAAATGGTTTTCCTTCGGTTTCTACAATGGATTTGAAAATTCAAGAAACAGAATCTGCATTGGTCGTAGGAACTTTTGGAAGGGCAATATGGGTGTTAGATGATTTATTGACCTTAAGGGAATTGGCTGGCAACCGATTAAAATCTGGGTTGACCGCATTGCCCATGAACGATGCTGTACAAGTAAAAGGATTGTTCATTAATCCCCCAGGAAATATTTGGACAGGTTTTCACACCACTTTTGAAGGTGAGAATAAGGTTTTTCAGAAAACCCAAATTCCATTTTTTATTACCAATGAACCTACGGCGGAATCAATGGTAACCGCTATGATTTATGACAATCAAAATAGGCTGATAAATACGATAGAAACTAAAGAATTCACTAAAGGGTTGAATTATTTGATATGGAAGTTAGACGAGTCTTCTTCTTCATTGCCTGGTTCTTGGGAAGATGATTTTTCAAGAGATATTCCTGTTCTGCCAGGAGAATATAGTATTGTTTTGAAAAATGGTTCGTTTACCGATACTACGAGCGTTAAAGTTATACCAGACCCTAGATTTCAATTAGAATCTAAAGTAGACGAGGAGCTTTATCGTTATAGAAAATTAGTTGATGGACAGGTAGAAATATTGTCAAAGCACTTATCCGATATCGATGCTAAAAATAAAAAGGTAGCGAGCTTGCTAAAACAAGTACATGAAGCTGACAATAAAACTGACCAAGGCTTAATATTGAAACTTGAAGCAATGAAACAGTCTTTAACTATGTTGCGGGCAAAAGGGCAAACTCCAAAGCCAGAAAGGCAAGTAGGTGCATGGCAGTCTTTTGAAACGTCACCTTATACGAAAATTAGGGAAGCCCTTAGTATAGCGGCTGCCCAAACAAATGTAATTTCAAGTCAACATACTGAAATACTTGAACAAGGAAGATTACTTGTCGACGATTTTTCGAAAAAGGTGACTAGTTTTATGTCCAATGAATGGGCGTCTTTTGAAGCTACTGTTAAAAATAGCAACCTGAATTGGGAAGAAAAATGAGTAAGGATCAACTATTGTAAAATAGCATCGGCCTCTATTTCTACCAAATAACCATCGCCTACTAACTTGGCTTCTACTAAGGTATTTGCCGGATTAATGCCTTTAAATCGTTCGCCGTGGGCGCGGGCCACAAGTTCCCAATCAGCAAGATGATTCACAAAAATTCGGGTGCGTACTACATCCGAGAGTGTGCCACCGAATGAGGTGATAACACCTTCAATTTTGTCAATAATAAAATGGGCCTGTGCTGCTGGATCACAACCACCAATCATTTTACTGCCATGAGTAGCTGTAGTTCCTGAAACTTGAATACTATTTCCGATTTTCACTGCTCTGCAATATCCTGCAAACTCTTCCCATTCCGTTCCACTAAAAATCTGTTCTCTGTTTTTTCCTTTTTTTACAGGGGTAAAAGCTTTTGGTATCGTTTCTAAATGGTCGCTTAAATCACCTGATGCGGTCAAAAATGGCGGTTTTCTATATTCATCTCCACAATCACCAGGA
>TARA_R110002051_G_scaffold111315_5_pt1 | contig 11053 bp, 9 predicted proteins | sample TARA_R110002051 | Tara Oceans TARA_R110002051 (sample SAMEA4397023) | marine metagenome | biome: Polar Biome; feature: [MES] marine water layer (ENVO:01000295) within the mesopelagic zone...; material: water (ENVO:00002006), including particulate matter (ENVO:01000060) such as......
GCCGGGATCCGGAAAGGTCTAATTGAAGGTCTGGCGCAGGCCAAGGCGGGCGATCTTGCGGAGGGAAGCGGCAAAGATGCGATCCGTAGGGCCTTTGCGACTGCGCGCGCGCGTTCATGAGCCGATCCTTCCGGCTGACTCGTCGTGCGGAAGCTAGCCTCACTGAAATCGGCAGATGGACGATCGAGAATTTCGGGCTGCGCCAAGCGGAGCTTTACGAGGCCGAATTGCTCAACTGCTGTGAAAGAATTCTGAACGGCCAGGCCCATAGCCGGAGTTGCGCAGTCCTCGTGGATGAGGCTGATGACCTGAGGTTCGTAAGGGCAGGGGAGCATTTCCTGGTTTTTCTGGATCAATCGGACGAGGTCATCATCGTGGATATCCTCCATTCCCGCAGCGATCTCCCTCGCCATGTTGCCTCACTTTCGGCTTTGAAGTCCGAAGACTCCTGATCCACATCACAACCCGGCTGCCTTCGTCAGGTTCACCCGGAACCTGTCTCGGCGACGCTGATAGCGGCGAGTCATCTCGGCCGAAGCGTGCCCCAGCTGCTTCTGGACATAGCGCTCGTCGACTTCGGCGGAGCTGGCGAGACCGGCGCGTAGGCTGTGGCCAGAGAACATAGCGAGGCGGTCTTTCTCAGGCAGGTCCGACCGGATGCCCGCGTCCAGGACCGTGCGCTTGATCAGCCGCGCAACGTGTTTGTCGTTGAGCCGCTTGTCAGAGGCGCGTTTGCCATCACGGGAGGTGCTTACGAAGACTGGGCCGAAGTCGATCTTCGCAAAGTGCAGCCATTGCTCTAGAGCATGCACGGGGCAGGTCTGATCCTTGGAGCCGCGGCCGATTTCGACCTCGCGCCAACCGGTCTTGGCATTGAGGGTGAGAAGTGCCCCCTTGTCGAAGATCTCGATCCAGCCGCCAGAGTCCGGCGTGTCGTCCTTGTGCACATCAAGACTGACGATTTCCGAGCGGCGCAGACCTCCGGCATAGCCCAGAAGCAGGATCGCGCGATCTCGCAGCCCGCGCAGGTCGTAAGGAAGGGTGACAACCATCGCCACGATATCCTCGGCCAGGATCGCTTCCTTCTGAACCGGCGGGCGCGCGTGCTTTCGCTTGATCCCGGCCAGCACCGTCGCGATGTGCCGGTTCTTGCGATCGAGGGTGAACCCCCGCTGCGCGTAGTTCCAGACGAGGGCCGACAGACGGCGGTCTATGGTGCTGACCGACAAGGCAGGGGAGGGGCCCGATCCGGACGCCAGGTCCGCGAGATAGAGCCCGATCATCTCTGGGGAGGGCGGCAGGGGCTCAGTCCCCTTCATGCGACACCAGCGGGCAAAATGGGCCCAGTCCTTTGTGTAGGCCTTCAGCGTGTTGTCGGAGGCCGCGGCACGTGCATAGTCGCGCGCCGTGTCCACCAGCCGATCTAGCTTGCCGGAGCCAGCGACATGGGAGGGTAGGGCGATGCCATCGCTTTCCTCTTGATCTCTCTCGTCCACGCGAGCATCATTCAATTCATCAGAGGGCGTTGACGTCGATTTCTCGGTCTCTGAGGGCATTTTTCACTGAATCCGGCAATGAAATTGAACTGCTTTCGAGCATATTCTTTTGCGTCCGATAAGGCAAACTTATTGGACGTAATTCTGAAATGCAGAGTGCGGCGGTTCATCAGCGATATTCTGGATTAAAGCGCCGCGATAATATAGGCTGCAGGCATGACATTTGCCCGGCCTGATGCCTCCATCGACCCAGACACACTACCCCGGATCCCCGCCTGGGTCACCTCTGCACGCGCTGAAACCCTTGAAGATGTTGCGTTTTTGTCGGGCGCCGCGCTGAACCACCTGCATCTTGTGCTGGAACGCGAGGAGGTGCCCCAAGCCTTGTTGCGGGATCGCTTGGCGCTGCGCGCCGCCGAGGCGTGTGTCGCGTTTTCCGGGCGGCCGGAGCGGGCAGGGGAGCTGCGCGACGCGGTGCACCTGTTGCGTCCCGGTGACCTGCTCGGGCCGGCAGGGGAAACCTGCCTGATGTGGCGTCGTGCGGTGGAACGGCCGGTGTCGATCAAGGCTCTGGGTCGAGCCTTGCCGACCATCGAGCCGGGCCAGATTGCCGCGTGGCTGGATGCGGGGAAGGGCGCGCCCGTGACCCGTGCCGCGATGGTGTTGGAGGCGGTACTGCGCGAAGCGCCGCGCGCAGACGTAGCAGGACTGATCCTCGCGGATGCGGCCCTCGCTCAGGCCCTCGGTTGGGGTCATCTGAAGCCGCTGCTGGCGACTGGCCTGAAACGGGCTGACCTGCGCAAGCAAGGCGATTGTCTTCGTTTCGCCTGTCATCGCGCGCTGATCTCCACGGTGGTCGAGGCCGTGCGGCTGGCCGCCGACCTTGCACGTCGGGCCGCGCATTTGAAATCGGTGGCTCCGAAACTGCGAGCGAAGGGCGCGGGCGACGCGGTCGAGATGTTCCTGACCCGCGACGCTGTTGCTCCCACGGCGCTGCCGCTGCCGGATCGCGCCGCGCGGCGGCTCTGCGACCGGCTGGTCGATCTCGGCGCGGTCCGTGAACTGACCGGGCGCGACACCTTCCGGCTTTATGGTGTGTAGCGATGGCGAAGGATCGCTCTGAACCAGACCTGGACCGCGAGTTGCCCGACCTGCCACCCGAGCTGCGCTGGCGGGAATGGATGCGCCGGATCGAGGCGGTGCTCTTTGCCTCGGCTTCGCCGGTGCCGCGCGACGACCTGGCACGCGTGGTGGGGCAGGGGGCTTCGGTCGACCTTCTGGTCGAGGACCTCGCCGCCGATCTGGAAGGGCGGGCCTTCGAGATCGCCCAGGTCGCTGGCGGCTGGATGTTCCGCACGCGCGCCACCTACGCCCCCGCGATCCGCGCGGCGGCGGATGTCGGCAATCAATTGCTGGATCTGAGCGAGTTCGACGTCGCGGTGCTGGCCGCCATCGCCTATCACCAGCCGATCACGCGTGACGGTCTCAAAGACATCTTCGGCAAGGAAATCAGCCGGGACCTGATCGGCCGGCTGCACGCGCGCAACTTGATCGGGACCGGTCCGCGGTCTCCTCGGCGAGGGGCGCCCTACACCTTCGTGACGACAGAACAGTTCCTGATTGCCTTCGACCTGCCTTCCCTGCAGGACCTGCCGGACCGCGAGCAGATGGAGGATGCAGGTTTGTCCGCAAAGGCCTGAGGGTCTGCGGTCCCAAAAAAATCTGTGTCAGTTGAACCTGATGGAAACCGAACGCTAGAACCTGGCACGACGCCGACGGTACGGCACCGTTTGCCTAACAGGTTTGCCAAACAACACGTCCGGTATCGGAGTTCCCTTTATAATGTTCTCGACAAGTGATCGTTTCGGATAGGCAAATCCATAGGCCCAGTCACCTTTGACTCTCCGAAGAAGCCACACCGTGTCCTCCCCAAAATCAAAGGCGACGATCACGCCGACATGGACCCATTCCTTTAGCAACCTTGAATCGTAAACCCAGAGCTGCTCAACCAGCCCGTCCTTTGTCGGATGCTTCACGCCGTCTGCTTGCGCGGTTGCAAACTGCTTGCGGTCGGTCTTACGACGCGTTCCGTCAACAACCCAAAACATAGGGTTGTGGAATCTTGTCCGCGTTCGCGCTTCTACAGGCTTGATGTATGAGTGCTGAAACTCAACCACCAGGCCCTTGGATGTCTTAACATCTGAGATGTGAAGCTCGCCATGTTCGTCGCGCGCAGCGATCTCCTGCCAATCTGTCGGGAATTGGTTCTTCCAATCCCGATGCCACTGCGTTTCGTTTTCCCACCAATGGTCGCAGTGGCGTTGACCTTTGTGCGCCCAGTGCCAGACGATCTTGGTCCCGCATCGGGCAATGAGGTCATCGCCGCAACCAGGGCATCTGCCTTTGGCGCCTGGGCTGGCTTCAACTCGTTTGTCGTCGTCTAATGCGAACCGCATGATTATGCCCCCGATTGCTCGGGTTGTAGTTCGAGGCGCACAGGTCGCTTTGTTCGCTCGCTTAGCATTTGTGTCATTCCGCTTTCTCTTTTGGCGTTTGCGGCCGTCCACCTTTGCACCAGTGAACCTTACCCTTCTTTACCCAGAAGTGGCATCCACAGTCGTTTTGCTGGTGCACCGACGGGTGAAGTGTCGGCCTTTGCCAGAAATCTGTCCTAATGCTCCAGCGAGGTCGGCGATCTGGGTTGAGAGACAAAGCGATTCTCTCACCACAGCCACCAGGGCAGGAGAGACAGGCCCATTTTTGGATCGCGCCGCTCTCGACCAGGATTAACTCGTCCGGTTCTGTTTCAGGCGTTTGCGGGAAGGCGTCCTGCCTGCTCACCAGATAGTCGTACTTAAGTACTCCAAGCTGCCGAAGCAGGTTTGCCAATAGCTTTTTCATCTTACGTCACCATGTCCAGAAAGGGCGTCATGTCCCCCCGGCCCGGAGTTTCAGTTGCATCACAACACGGGCAGCCCGGGCGCGGCGAAATCTCAGGAAAACGCTCATCGCGCGCGTGAAACCGGCGCATCCGCGTCGGTGCCATTCCGTTTGCTCCGGCGAACCCGGTGATACCGGTCAGCCATTCATTGACCGCCATGGCACCCGCCTCTGTCGTGAAGGTCACAACGGCAGGGGAGGGATCACCCTCACCGAGCAGATAGGCTTCCTCTTTCAGTTTTTCATAGGCCTCTGGATCAGTTCGCTGCAAGGCCTCCTCGCGAGCGCGTTGCGGGTTGATGAACCCGCCGCAAAGCAGACAGGGGTGTCCGGGCACAAGGGTGGTAACCCGGGCAAAGAGATCGAACGACTGAGCATCACGACGCTGCATTGCGAGCCCGACATCGATGACCGGAATGCCATAGAAACGGGCGAAGCGGTTCAGAAAGAGCCGACCGGCGTGGTCATCCGTGCAGCAGAAAATCACATCACAAGATTTCAACGCATCCCATGTGAATGGCTCTCCGGCCCAGGCATCGATGGTTGCCAATGACATGCCAAGATTGGCCTCCGCAACTGTCCGCGCGTGAATGTCGGCCTTGGCTCGATGAGCGTCAACATCCTCCTGTCGTGCGCCATGGAGCCTGTTGAGATTTGTATCTTCAGCATGGTCCTTTTCGAAGAGGACCGCTTCGCGCACGCCAAGACGCATCAGCAAGGGCAACACTGCGCTTCCCGTAGCACCCCCTCCGGCAATGCCGCACCGAAACTGCGTGATCATTGCATTGGCCTGATCGCCGAAGAGTCGAGTTTGACGGTCCAGGAAGCCCAGATTGCCGCCGTTCTCTGCGGTGAGGGTCAGGCGCGGTCCTGTGTGAAGAATACGCGCGATAGCCGTTGGCTTTTCGGCCGAACGCCAAATCCTCACGGCAATCTCGCCGTCGCTCGCAATCAAAACGCTGATCAGTCCGGGTGCACCCTTGATCAGGGCGGTCCGCGCAAGTTCCGCCTCGTTCCGGTCATCTTGTTTGGAAAAACGGGCCCGTCCCTTTGGATGGGTATGAATGATGGCGGGAACCAGACCATCGGACTTGGCGCGACCAAGCAATCGCATGAAGCTGTCGGTTTGCCACGTCACGTGGCGCTCGGAGGCTGAGACCACGTCGTCATCATCGAGATCGATGAACGCATGCGAAACGAGCCGTGTGCGAGCAGTGTTCGTCCAGGGGTCTTTCTCAATCGCCGCCGTCCCAAAAAGCATGTAGGCGGAACGCTCGGCACCGGCACCCTGGACGAGCAGGGACCGGATACCGGCTTCGTGCGGACCAGCCAGAATAACATCCAACGGGCCCTTCATGGCCGCGCCTCGGCGAGAGCGGTTTTGATCCGTGCCACCATCGTGCGCAAACCATCAATCCCGGGCCGCCAGGCGTTGTTGTGGCGCGACCAGCGCTGCCAAACACGACCTGCATAGTTATACTGCACCGTGCAGGCTTTCGGAACCTGACCGCTCGCCAGCGTCAAATGCGGAGAGGCATAAAACATGTCAGGCGCGCAATCGGGATACCCGGCAGGCAGGAGTACAAGGATATCCGCGGCTTCCACATTGAACTTGCCTTCAGGCAGGTCGAGTGACTTCAGGATAATGCCGGTCTCACGGCCTTCCTGAACGACGTCGAACTGATAGCCGTGGTCCACCAGAAAAGTCTGATCAAACGACGGAAGGGTGTCCCCCTCCGTCGTCTGATCGATGAGCGAGATGAACCGCTCCACACCCTTGGCATCGAGATTGATGACATCGCTGTCAGCAATCTTGCGGTCCTGCTGGCCCGGGATTTCCTGCCAGAGATTGTAGTTTTCCGGCAGATCAGCAAGCTTACGCAGTACAAATCCGCTGATGCACGCGCGCGGCCATTCAAGATCCTTGTCGTCAATCTTAAACTTGAAGACACGGTCCGTCCGCGCGACCAGCACTTTTTCAGCACCGCGACCGCGCAGATCATAGCTTTCGTCGAGGCGAATGTCTTCGAAGTCCCCATTTGGCAAAATGGCGATTGCCACATGCTCATAAACAGGATGCCCGTCGGCAGCTTCGATCAACTGCCGACCGAGAACCTTTGGGTCATCGAAAACGTGTTTCTTGAAGTTGAGGCCCTCATCGGCGATGAAGACCGGGAAGCGAGGATCATTTCCTTGCGATTTCATTGTGTTCGTCCTTAAGAAGTTGGCGGACGCAAACCTCATGTCTGCGCCTTCACAAGGACAATCGGGGCGTCAGGAGGAATCCGGTAAGCCTGATCCAATTTTTTTTCGGAGCGTGCCTGAGGGCGGTTCGCTGCAGATGAAGAAATAGGCGCAGCGGGCACAGCGATCGCTGCGTTTTGGGGGGAAGTGCCCTTCTAGGATCGCAATTGCAGCTTGAGCGATCTTTGTTTTCCGGTTCCCCAACTTCGTACTGCTCATGGTCAATCGGTCCTGCGTCGCGCCTGTCAAGAACACGAACTCAGCCTCGCCGTGGCCTTCAGCGGCAAGTTGAAACGCAGCCGCGTCTAAGGACTCAACAGCGTTCGTGGTCTTGCGTCCTGTCTTGATGCGCCGCAGTACCCTGCCAGACCCAGCATCGACTTCCTCATGTGCAGATACGACAATCTCTGCCTCACCGAATTTCAAGGAAATTGGGGTTGGTGCGCGCCGTTTTTCGCCTGTGCGGAGCAATCGGAAAAAACTCAGCAGCTCGTCTGAGATTTGACGGTACTCGGCAGCGTATCCATGATCCGCCGGACCATTTTCCATCCACGCCTTATCCATGATGGCTGCGAGCTCGGCTTCGCTTGGTTCATCGTTCAAACGAGACGTCAGCTCATCGACAACGCCCTGGACTGCGTTGTGCATACGCATAAGGGGCGACTCTGCGCGACGACCGCCAACCTGCAACACATGCGCAAAGAAAAATCGCCGTGGGCACTTCTCATAGGTCGCAAGCTCAGAAGGCGATATGCGAGCGATGCCATCAACCTCTAACTTTATTCCGTTCGTTGATACCGCACCTTCAGCCGATGCCGATTGCGGAGATTCGTTCAGAACATGACCAGATATGTCATCCACGAACTTCGATCGCTTGCTGTAGGCATAAAGTATCAGTCGCTCCTCCGCTCTGGATAAAGCGACGAAAAACAAACATTGCTGCTCCTCGTCATGCCCGGACGTGAGCGCGTCACAGCCCTTAAAGGGCGCACCCTCGATCATGCCGTCAGGAGGTGCAAGTCCGCGATTTTGCTTAGCTGACAGCGGAATGGATCGGCTGGTCAATGCCGGCAAATGAAGGACTTTGAACTCAAGGCCCTTGCTGCCGTGAATGGTCATGATCCGGACAGCGTCGAGGCTTTGTGCAGCTTCAGGCAGGTCGCGTAAGTCACGTTCATCTGACACTATGACAAGGCGTCGGATGTGATCGAGAAGGTCGCGAATGGGGTACCCGGATTTTTTCGGCAATGTTGATCTCAGAAAGTTCTGAAACTGCCACAGTGCAATCGCAGGATTTGCGTTGCCTGATCTTGCTCCCTTCGCAAATTCGGCGGCCAAGCGCGTCTTGTCGAGATAGAGAGTTGTAATCACGCGCCAGGCCGATGAAGTGGGTTCAAACTCCCCGAACACCTCAATCAGCCTTGAGAGGGACTTCTCACCCTCCTCGCTGATGTCGTCTAGGCCCGAAAGCGTTTGCCTCCAGTCCAAGGGCAGTGTGTTTCTAGCGGCACGAATCACGTCAACGCAGGTTGAGACATCCTCAATTGCCAGTTGAAATGGGCGGAGAGACGCGACGCAGGCAAGTCCCATGGCGCGCGGATCAACCACTAGGGAAAGGACGGAAAGCGCTTGCTTGATTTCTGGTCGGTCAAAGAGGGGCCCAAGAAACAAGACCGGAATCCCCCGCGCCTCTAAACCAGCGGCGATTTCTGCCAGTCTCGCATTGCCCTTACATATTACGGCCTGATCACTGAAAGACGTGGTCTCGTTGCAGGCCTGTTTTATTCGGAAGGCGATTTCGTCTATTTCACGATCCTTGGCATCAACACCCACAAACACAGGGCTAACCCCATTAGCACCTTTAAACGCCGTGGCCTCAAAGCCCACCCCGGCAGCTGCCATGCGCGTTTGAGCGAAACCCTTGAATGTGTCGCATATTTCTTGTGATGACCTGTAATTGATATTGAGTGGGAGACTTTCGCCTCCTAAGAAATCCTCGGTCTCAAATCGATCAATGTTGTACGAGGATGCGCCTCGAAACCGGTAAATTGATTGTTTGGCATCTCCCACCACCCACAGGTTGGTGCCGTTGGGCTTCAGCGCTTTCAACAATCGCACACTGGCCCTGTTTACATCCTGATATTCGTCCACCAGAACATGGTCATAGAGTCGTTGAAGTTTCTCGCGAACATCCGCGTCACTTTCGACGAGCATTGTCGGTCGAGCGACCAGATCACCAAAATCTACTACGCCGCGTTTCGCCTTCAGGCCTTCATACAGATCATAGACGGCTGAGATCTCCAGACACTTTTCTGCTGCCTCGATATCCTCCTCTGTGTCTGCGGCCTCCATCATTTGCTCGGCGAGTTTACGGTAGTGGATGTTGTCGACTACCTCATCCTTGGCCCGTGAAATGGCTGAAAGGAGAGAGCGCAGGGTATCTGTCGGATCCCAAAGTTCGTTGAAATGCTTCAAACGCAGCCGTGGGAATTCATCCTCCAACAGGGCAATGGCTTCAGTCGTATCAATCATACGTGGATCTGCGGGAAGACCCACGCGGTCATGAAACCTGCGCAGGATATCAAGCCCAAATGAGTGAAAGGTCCCAATCCAAGCGGCACCAGCCGCTTCCGGCCAAACCCGCAGCGCCCGATCGGTCATCTCTCCTGCGGCCTTGTTGGAAAATGTCAGGAGCAGAATGGATTCTGGCTGCACATCACGGTCTCGAAGCACAGACAGGCGGCCAACGAGAGTCTGGGTTTTGCCTGTCCCGGGTCCCGCCTTCAGAAGAAGCGCCTTTCCGTCATGATCCGCGGCAATCTGTTGCTCGCGGTTCAATGGTTTGGGCGGGCTTGCGATATCCGGCGCTTCCTCCAACACCGGTAACAAAAGCGCATCAAATAGCTGGACCGCAACCATGTCGTAGGGGGCGCCAAGGCGCTCCGAAATCTCCTCTGCACCAAGGTTGTCTTCGACATGCCATGACCAGGCCAAACTGCGCGGAAAGAGGAACTCTCGCGCAAACATATCCATCTGGACTTCCTGGCGAGCACGGTTGCTGTAATCGACAACGCGATCCGCCCCAACTAAGGCCGGATCAGACGATCGTGCGGGATCGATGTTCATGGTTGGCCGGACATCAATACCCCCGCCAAATTCATCATGACCTATCTCATGGGCAACAAGAAACGCATTTAAGAACTCAATGCCCGTATCCTCATGCAGGATGACTTTGGCTCTCGGCTGCAAGAGCGCCCGTCCACCTTTGAGCTGCGGATGGTCAGGAGCGAGCTTGCGGACTTCGTAATCCCGAGCTTCTGCCTCTTGAAGAGCAAACGAATAGGGCTGGGTTGGATCGCCTCCCTTGCTCCTACGCTCAGTATGAAGACGCGAGGCGCATCGACGAACGGCTTCAATCCGATCCATCATCGGCAAGCAACTCTTGCAATGCGCGTTGCTCCTCCTCGGTCAATCCAGCCTGGTTTACATAGTCTTCGAATTCGATGGCCGGTTGCCCTTCAGGTTTCACATCAGATTTCATCGCAACGGCCTGTTGATCGCCAATTTGCATACCGCTAATGACATCCTGCAGTCTCACATCCAACAGTTTCGCAAGCTTATTTAGGAGAGAAATCGGCATCGAACCGATATGGACTACACTTGCTTGCAACCCCATGAGGAAACTCCGCGGCAAACCCAACGACTTTGAGAGTTCACGAACGTCGGCGCCGTACAGTGCTTGCTCGACCTTTTGAACCCGCAAGACGCTGGTCGTCATAGCCTTGGTCTCAAGCGGAAGACTTGCCTCGACCGCTTCCATGTCGCTCATTGTCAGCTCGTGGAACAGATCCAGAAGTTCGTCTGCAAATTCAGGGTACTTTTTCAAATAGGTTTTCAGCACGGCAGGCGACATTTCAGGCTCAATCGTGAAGTCGCTGAGGACATCTTCTCTATTGGTCATCATTGTCCTCCAGTTTGAGTGCACGTCTGATCTTTTCAAACGCACGATCACGCCTGTTTCGTACGGTTTTTTCGACGCAGCCGAGCAGCTGGGTCATTGAAGGCTCACCGTCTTTGTTTGTCTCAATGGGAAATTCTGCGAGCATCAAATCGATCACCTTTCGTTCTTCCTCGGGTAAGGCGTCAATCGCGAGACGCATGCGAATCCGGTAATCAAAATCTTCTTCTTTTGTCAGGCTTGGCTTTTTGTATCGCTCAAGCGCCTCTTCGACTTCCTCGCGGATGTCCTCACTGCCATCGTGGTGCACAACGGATTCGGTGGCATTTTCCCGACCACTTACCTGCCGGAATTTGTCTATGCGGACGGAGCGAACGGCCCGGTCAAAAAACACCTCATATGCGTCAAGCTGTTC
>TARA_R110002051_G_scaffold2079_3_pt1 | contig 11048 bp, 8 predicted proteins | sample TARA_R110002051 | Tara Oceans TARA_R110002051 (sample SAMEA4397023) | marine metagenome | biome: Polar Biome; feature: [MES] marine water layer (ENVO:01000295) within the mesopelagic zone...; material: water (ENVO:00002006), including particulate matter (ENVO:01000060) such as......
TACTCGTGCTGCGTACAAGAACTTGTTCCAGCAGTTGGGTAGTTTGGTCTCGGGCGCCAGTACGACCGCCGGTTGGCTTCCGGGTGAAACCGATGCCAAGGGCGGCTTCAGAAATGATGATGTCTGGTTCAACCAGAGCGTGCCGATCAAGGTGTCGAGTCAGGCTCCTTACGGTGTGATCTATTTCATCCGCAGGGATACCATCAACACTTACACCCTTCGTCCGGGTGGTTTCCAAGAGTTCAACGACAATGGGGACATCGTTACCCAGAAGCGTGACCAGGCAACTGCTCGTATGATGGATGTGCGTGAGGGGTTCTGGAAGCAGTACTTCGAGATGGTTTCTGAGAAGCCTCGCTGCATCGGTGTGATGCCAGGCGTTCGGTACAAGCGGGCCTAGTCCGACTGTGCTGACCCTACTGGAGTTCTGCGGCTCGATCTTCCTCCTTACCTTTGCTTTCGAGCGAGGGACCAAGGCGGTGGATCGGGTTCGCAGGCTTCGTCTGGAGTCTAGCTTTGAAGTGGCAAGTGATCGAAGTTCGCTTCATATAGGCGTTGAGGATGGTCTTGAATGAGCACCTATAAAAATGACGAGGGTGACTCAAAGAGGATCACGCCAAAGCAAATCAATATCTTTCGTGGGCACGTCGATGACTGGATGCGCCACCGAATGTATGTTTGGGACTCGTCTCGGCGCTTCCTTGAGGGAATGCAGTACGGTCGCAGGGCCAGCGATGGCCTGTGGCGCGTCGAAACCACAAAGCCCGGACTGGTTCGGCTAACCATCAATATGCTTCTGCCGATCTATAATCGGCTTTATGCGATGTTGGCGGTCGCTTCTCCCCACGTCAGTGCTCGACCCTCCTCGTCAACTCGTGAGGATCTGGTCAAAGCCAAATGCGACGCCGCGCTTGTCCAGTATGTCTGGGACCAAGCCGAGGTTGCTAACCGATTTAGAGACGCAAACCGCTGGCTGATCTCATGCGGAAACGTGGGCCTTCACACCTACTATTGTCGTGATGAGAAGCAGATCAAGGTGCGGGTGATCTCCCCGTACAACCTACTGGTGCAGCCGGGGTGCGAGGAAATCAACGAGTCCGACTATCTGATGATCCGAGACTACCTCACTAGGGCTGAGATGAAACGCCGCTTCCCGCGTGCGCCCCTAGAGAACATGGAGCCTGTTGACTACGACCGTCAAAATCGCTCCTATATGATAAGCGTATCAGGATCTGAGACGTACCGGGTCGAACGCTACGAAATCTATGAGTATTGGGATCGCAACGGAAACCACCTGATTACCTCCGGCGATCACACCCTATGGAAAGCTGATAAAAAGGAGTGGGACGGAACTGGCTCGTGGCCCGTTGAGCACATCAAGTATCACGGACTTCCTGGGCGCTTCCACGGAGTGGGCTCCATTGAGCCCCTCATCTCTGTTCAGCGAGAGTATAACGCCCAACGCTCCGCCATCATCTCCAACATCAAGCTGCTGGGTAATGTCCAGTGGCTCAACCCCATCAACTCCGGCGTGGATCGAATCACCAACGAACCCGGTAGCCAGATCCGCTATAATCCTGCCGCCCCTCCCCCTCAGCAATCCTCTCCAGCCCCCCTGCCCGGCTACATCATGGACAACGTGCTTCGCTGTCAAAGCGAGATCATGGATCTAGCCGGGATTCATGGGGCTTCCCTGGGTAAGCGAGTCTCTGGCGTGCAGTCAGGCGCAGCCATCGAGGCCCTGGTCAATCAGGACACGTCCCAACTTCAAGGGGTGCAGGACAACATCGAGCGCGCCGCCGTCAACGTCAGCAAACGCGTCCTCCTCTTAGCGAAGAAATACTTCACCGAGGGCATGATGATCCGCCAGTTCAACCAAGACGGCGGGATGTTCTATAAGCAGATCAAGGGCACTGACCTAACCGAGCAACCCGACATCTTCTTGGAGGCTGGCACCCTCTTCGCTAACCACCTAGCCGACCGAGAGCGCCGTGCCGTCCAGATGTTCCAACTGCAACTTCTCAGCCCAGAAGAAGCGCGCAGGGCCATCAACTTCTTTGGCATGGACAACCAAATCGCTCAGACCATCCGCAACTACAACATGGCTCTGGATGTCATGGAGCACGTCATTGCGGGCGCTGAGGTTGTTATTCATCGCACAGACCCCATCCCAGAGCTTACCGAAGTCTTTGGCGAGTTTGTGGTGTCCGATGAGTTCTTCGATTTGAGTGAGGATGTTCAGAATCGCCTGCAAACGGTTTATCGGTCCATCCTCGCACAAGGCGACCAGGCCCTGCTTCAACAGCTTGAAAATCCGATCTATCCAACAGCGCAACAAGGGCAACCCCAGCCGCCAGGAATGGGCGGAATCCCAGGCGGTCCAATGCTTCCGGGTGAAAGTATACCCCAAGAGCAGGCGGGTGGAACATCTGAAGGGGCAGCAGCTAGAACCCAGGGGATGCAAGACGCAGCAGTCTTTGAGACGCCACAAATGACCGGGGGGTACGGATGAACGTCTTAGAAGCGCAGACCCTCTTTCGGGATTACATCGACGACCCAGATCAGACCTTCCTGACCGATTCCCAGGTGAACCAGTACATCACCTTTGGGCTTGAGGACTGGCGCAACCTAATCAGGCAGCACAGGGCTGACCTTCTTCTGAAGACGGTTGAGCTAACAGTTGCTAATGCGGCAAACTATACAGCACAGCCGGCAAGCGCAAAGCCGATTCAAGCATCGCTCAATCTGAACGACCCCACGATTCTGTTCCCCGGTAAGGTGGTGAACATCCCGCTAATGGGGCCCAACCCGGTGACGGTCGGCCCTGTTACAACTACCTTTTATGGACAGATCCAAAACATAACGAACATCTACATGGGGCCGAGTGGCATCAGTCGCGACCGCAGCCTGCGCATGGTGCCTGTAGCGTCAGGCGCGCCGCTCAATCTGGCCACATCTCTGAGCAACTATATGCTTCAGAAGTACATCCTTTATTTCAACTCTCGATTTCCTGAAGAGTTCACCATTGAGTTCTTCCCAAGGCGCGAGACGGACCTGACTGCGATGGCACCGGACCAACCACTTGAGGGCGGAATGCTTGAGGAGTTTCAAGAGCTTGCGATCCTTCTTGGAACCAGGCGTTATTTCATTCGTGATGGGGTGATGAATGAGCCAATCGAGCGCCAAATCCAACTCAATACGGATGATTTTGCTCGCTTTCTCATTGGTGGCCGCCTTCGTGATGGCTTCAATAGCGTCACGGTAACGCACATCTTTTAGGGGGCATCGTGGCATCGAGATACCCCGAGCACGACATCTTCCCCAAGGGTGGAATCGACCATCGCGACCCCTCAGCCACTGAGTGGCTCGCAAACGTCTGGCGCCCAGAGCGCGCCAACCGAATCTCGGTGAGGCCAGGGTTTGGTCAACTGACCCAGCAGGACTGTACCGCCGAGAAAGCTAATGTTGCTGGATCATCGGCCGAACCGGCGAGTGGTGGCTACCTGAACCACATGGGGAGTTTCCTCTACAACACCAACTTTGGACACCGCCAAATCATCTCAGTGTTCGAGGCCCTGGTTCAGTACAGCGAAAGCGATGCCCCTGAGCCCGCTATACCTGTCTGGGAGCGGGAGTTGAAAACCGTTCACGGCGCGGCAAAGACTGCGGTGGTGTCGATCTATGACCTGACCACGGGCGCCCAGTGGGAAGAGGTGTTAGTAGTTCGCACGTCTGAAGGTTGCCGCAATGTAGACATTCCAACAACCCATGGGCATTTTGAAACAAGCAGCGGTTCAAGCACTTACGCTGCCTTTGACTTCATTAAGTTTCACTACCACGAGGGAACTCAAAACGCTGCTTTCAAGCAAGTCGGTGATTCAGTTGTTATGATGCTGGGCCCTTATGGCGTTTGGGTCTATCACGGCATCGACGTAGCAAAGACGAAACAACGTCTTTTAAGCAGTGCAGATGTAGCCGACCGGCTTTTTCTTGGGGCTGCATTTACCGCAGGCGGAACGAACTACCCAACCGGCGACTGTGAAGGGTCCGTCCTTCAGCCTGTCGAAGGGGTGCGCGGCCTCAATAGTGAAGATTTTGTCTATCTAAACAAGTCTGAGTTTCCCAGGGCCGACGCTGCCGCGCTCGTCAAAGGGCGAGTTGTCTATGCGCTGCGAGGTGTGTTGTACTTCTCCGATGTGGGCCAGCCAGGCGCCATCATGGCCGACAACTTTTCTGAGATTCAAACCGAGGGGCGCATCACCGGGCTCGGAGAGCACAACGGGCAACTCTTTGCGTTTACCGAAACGGAAGCGCACCTGCTTCAGATCCAACAAGACAGCAGAGCAGGAGAAGCCTTTGCGAATGTCGTGCGCGTGTCTCATGTGCGAATCAGCAAACGAACAGGATGCGTGGGACCAAGGTCGCTGGTGGAAACACCGTTTGGTGTGTGCTGGGTTTCGAATAAAGGGTGCCACATGGCTGGAGCGCAGCAGTCCGTGCAGGATCTGTCCGACGCCATTCAGGACTATTGGGATGCCGGCCTCGTCGATCCAACCACCCACTATTATGCGAACAACGGAGCAGGGGGCACAAAAACCCAGCCTGATATTATCTACAAGCACGCTGGTGAGCCGACCATGGCCTATCAGCCTCAAACGGAATCGCTCCTTGTCGCCTACGATTCGCACTTGCTGGTTTATCAGTTCCGTCACCAGGCATGGACGATCTGGCCGCTAGGGACGACGCTGGACCCGACCACGGCAACGGCGACAACGAACAACCTTGTTAGTTCTTACCTGCCGGTAACTCAGGCACCAACTACCTGGGCCGACAGCACCGACGCCAACAACATGACCGGAAATCTGACGGCCCCGCCCGTCTTTGACGGAACTCAATATTATTCGGTTGGCAACCCGGCCAACCTACAGTTTGGCAACAACTTCAGCATTGAAGCCTGGGCGTCTCAAGATCCCGATGCGAGCCAAGGATATGAGCGCCTGATTTCGCGTGATGATGGCGGAAATCGCTGCTTTGCGATGAGCCAGCATGATGTAAACGGGTTCCCGTATGCAGCCATTTTTGTCGGCGGTGCCTTCAAATCAGCGCAAGGCAACCACGACTACACTGATGGCAACTGGCACCACTACATGGCAACGCATGATGGTTTGTTCCTGAGACTATACGTTGACGGCGCGTTAGAGGCCAGTGTTGTAACCGGCGGCCCAATGGACAACGACCCGGCCAACTGGGAGATTGGGCGCTATGCGGGCGGCGGGGGTGGTGATTACCTTGAAGGTCGCTGCGATACTGTCCGGTTTTACAACGTAACCTTGACGGAATACGAGATATTACAAAACTATAACGCTGGGAAACTAGCGCATGGGGGCACCCCCGGACCACAAAACCGGCAAACGACAAACTGCCTAGAAGTCCTGTCAGACTCACTTGGCACCTATCTGGTCGGTGGTTTGCTCGATCAGAACGAAGATGGCGTAAGCCCGGCGGATCAAAGTACATCTTATTACATCACTGAGTTTGAACGTGGTGGCGCGCTCGACCGAAGCTGTAAAGATGAAGATTCTCGACGCTATGGATCGGGGCGTTTCACCTACCACATAGATCCGTCTGCGCTCTATGTTCAGAGCAATGCCTTTCTTTGGTCCCTCGAAAAGCCGACGCGTATCTCGACCAACGAGCAGGGCACAACAATCGTCTATGAGTTTCCGGTCTACTTGCGGGCTATCCGACCAGCGGTTTGGCCAGGCGGAGCAACTTCGATCGCTTTCGACATTAGTTGGAACTCGGCGTTTACCTTTGAAGGGCTTGGCGTTTCGATTGAATCATCGCCACGATCATCGTGGACCATTGCAACACCAACAGCGACCAGCCTGACAACAGTAAGGTCTACACTGACGGCGCTCGCTCCCCTTCTTCCGTCGTGCAAGTTGCCCATGTTTACCTTGAGGCTAAGCGCCAATGTTGGGGTAAGCGCACGCACTGATTTCGTCGTCGCGGCTGCGAGGGTATGGGACTCCGCTGGTGCTGTTTGGCAGATCACTCGGGCATTGATCTGGCAACAGCAGCATCTTTATGCGCCTGCGTTGATGTCCACAAACAACCGTTTGGCCTCTTCGGTTGAGTGGGGCTATAAGACCGGCCAGGTCGGGCTCAACGAGGGCAAAGAGCTTCGCGTGCGCGGCATCAACACCATCATGCAAACAACCACATCACAGTCAAGTCAACTGTATAACAGCTTTACGGTCAGTGATTACAAGCGTTTGAGTGGGCAGTTTCCAGATTATGCCAACATGACGCCGGGCAATCGCAGGCAAGAGCAAACAGATTTGTTGCGTGAGCGCATGACCGGAGGCCGTCGAGTGTTCAACTCGCTCGCCCGCTGGGCTCCAGTCACCTCACCCAACACCATTTATCTGATCGACTCACCGGAGTTGAACTCGATTGTCACGAGCGTCTCAGCGCGCGGCGAGCACGTCTCGGTTGGGATGTATGGCTTTGCTACCGATAAAGCCGATGCTTTGAGTATGCACCGCATGAGCATCGCTGTACTCGACACCGGCAACCGTCGAAGAAAGGGGAGGTAATGGCTGATCCCGTTGGCGAAAATATCTCCAGGGTCTTTCAAAATATCCAAGACCTGATTCAGAAGGTGGATTACTTCCTTGGCAAGAACCGGGCGTTGAGCGGTGAGGCCATTGTGGAGAACCAGACCAACGATTTCGCCGTGGTTCTCGGGTACGATAAACGGCCAGGGTTCACCGCTAAAGCAAACCGCCTTGTCTTTAGTGGCGTCCCTGGAACCATCACCAATAAGCAGATCGTGGTCGAAGGTAGTGCTATCATCCGAAACATGACCCTAAGCTGCGACAAGAATACGCCCGCATTGCATATAAAAGAAACAGGGCGTTGCGTGTTGGAGAACTGCCACATCGTAAAAAGCGACGGTATTCAAGGGGCAGCGGATAGTTATATTACGATCGAAAACGCTGGGATTCTCAATGTTGTCGGGTGTATGTTCCACGGGGTGCAGCCGGCCGGCTTCGTCATCAGCAACCCTATCCCAGCCCCAATCACAAATGTAGATGTCACCGGATGTGTCAACCTTACGGGGCGCCCCCACGATAACGTCACGGTGGTCGGAGAGGTGCCCTGATGTCTACCCGTAAGATCACAAAGGAGCAGTTCTCAGACGGCTCGACCATCGACGGCTCACGCATTGCTAGGGCTATAGACGACACCGTTGAATACAACAACGAAGTGCCCCTGGAGGCGATTGCCAAACCCAGGATGCCGCAGTTTGTGATTCTTGGTGCCAACCCGAAGAACAACACAGCGCCGGTCACAACAAGCCCGCCATGGCTTCACTACAACCTGCAAGATCCGGCTGTTGCTCAGGTCAACTTCCGGGCCAAGGGTATGGCGGTCAGTGTAACCCCAGGTGGCGTTTTTCCGACGAATGACGGGGGCCTATGGACCGTCTCAACAATATTTGATCGCCCGGTCATTATCGACACCATCTGTGTTCACATAGACTCGTGGGATGGTTGGCCTATTCTTCTAACCCAACCTACGTCAGGAATACCGGGCGCATCGCTCTTGCAAGTGATGGTGGACACCGACAACCTCCACGCCCCAGAAGATCGAACCATGAACTCAAAAGAGTTCCACTATAGACTTTATGATCCAACCATTTGGCGCGCATCGTACCTGAATGACGTGCTACTGGCTGCATCGACCGACATGACGCCAGCGCGTCCCGTAAAACTTCAAGACGGAACAGCGCAACCTGCTGGCTATCATAGCCATGTGCTTGAACGTAAAGACATCAACCTGCCGATTCACCAGTTCGCTCGCGTGCGTTTCAGGTTAGGTTTCGGGAGCCCTGCAACTACCGCCTCCGCGCCAGGAAGCTATTCATGGGAAAGTGGCGGATCTGCCACGATGCACCCAGGACAGCCCACTTGGGTTATTGTCTATCGGGAGCAGGCTCGTGGCTAAGATTACCGACGACAAAAAGTTGCCCTTAGGCGTCGGCATTGAGCCGTCTCATGTGCAGGGCAACTTGCAAAAAGTTGCCAACAACTTCAGTGCAAATGTCTCCAAAGAGCAACGCCAGCAAGGGCAGGCCCCCTTCAGCATCAGTTGGTTTTACTCGCTTACACAGGGACTGCCTGGAACTGTTAAGGATGACCAACTACACTTCACGCTGCCTCCCCTCCAGACCCATTGGGACGACAAGGAAGTTACCAACGAGAACACCCCGGCGGTGACGCTGGACTCAATCAGTTTGGGCTTCGATCTAATGAATCAGGCCAAATATATAGATGCAACCACAGCCGCGCCGACCGTGCTGGATATGGGGACCGTGACGTTGCGCTTGTTTAAGCTCACTAACGACCCTTCGACAGGAAGCCCACCTCCATACAAAACGATCGTCGCTGAGGTTCAGATAACCGGCGAAGAGATTATAGCTCAGTTGAACACGCGCAACCCAACGATCTTGCGAGACTTAGGCATCTCAATGGACCGTTTCGCCGTCTATGAGTGGCAAATAGAATCCGTTGACCCTGTGTTTTCGGTCTGGATAAGAGCAACGTTTTTGCACCCATTTGAGCCAAGAGATACCGCAAAAGTGCTTGGTAATGCGCTCAACTCAGGCGTGCCAGTCGATGCTCAGAACGCTCCCGAAACGTCCCTTTACGATCAAGACCCTGCGGCGGTCGCGCTGACCGCTCCAGCAGCAGACGCTATGATCGAAGCAGCATTGGTTACAACTGGGGTACAAGCTCAGATCGAAACCATTGATACCGTCTTTCGGAGCAAACTTGTTGGAGGTCGAGCCGACCACCTACAAAGCGACTTAGCATTCGCGACCGACAGAAAAGAAGAGTTACTGGAAGACTCAGGTTATTTTTGTTGGTGCGTCAACTTGCTCAAAAGCGGCGATACAGACGGATACATTACAGGGGCGAACGCCGCTCAGTGGCAAGTGCAAACGGGCGCAACGACCTTTGCTCTTTGGGACCGGGCGCTTATTCCCATCACTTACCCAGGCACGATCCACCACGTCTTCGTCGAAATGGCGGGGATCAACGAACATACGCGAGAGAACCCAGGCACGATAGCACTATCCAGTCGCAGCGCTGAGGTCGGCGTTGGCCTTTATCGGGGGGTTCGGACTGCCTCAGAGCCAACCTATCAACAGGTCGCACATCTGGCGACCTCGCTAACCGGAACAACGGGGAGGCGTCTCAAAGAACGACTTTGGCAGGTGCCCCTCGTTTGGTCATCAGCAGGCCCCGCCATGGGAAAAGGTTACATACCCCAAGGCCGCCCCGTTTATTTTGGTCGTCAACTGACCTACGATGGTACAGTCAACAGGGAGAACATCGCTGATATTGTTGGAAGTTCGGCAGCGGAGGCGCTTCCTGCGACCCAGGGATTAGAAAACTTTATTGAGGTGCGGGTTCAGTATACGCGTGGAGCAGGGCACCTTACTTGGGTCACGGGCGGCGGCGCTACTGATTTGGTTTTGAGCAATGCGGGTATCAACGTCTATATCATCGGCAAGATGGGATTGAAGGAGTAAGTCATGGCGACACCAAGAACAGAACTAACTTTATCGGGAGCCGCTGGAGGCGCAGCAACAGGGGCAAGCATCGGCGCCCTTGCTGGTGGCCCGGTTGGCGCCCTTGTTGGCGGGGCTGTTGGCGGCATTGCCGGCGGGATGGGCGGTTATGCGCACGGCGGCTACGGCAATGTCGCGCCAGTCACCTCACAAACCCAGCAACAGCGAGCCCTGGCCGAAATGAGCGGCGCTCTCGACCTAAGCCGCGCTTCTGTCCTGGGAGGCTACGACGATGCGATTAGGGCGAGGCAGTCGGCTAATGCTGAGGCGATTCGTCAGATGAGGATGGGGATCGCCGCGCCAGCGGCCGGCACATTGGTCGGATCTGGAGCGGCAGGACTTCTTGGCTCGGGTGCAGCCCAAGCAGGAGGGCGGCAAGCGGCGCTCACGGCTGGCTTGGAGCGTGACCGGATGTTGCAGGCTGGGGCCGAGCAAGAAGCTAGGATTCTTCAGGAAAAAGCTGGACGCCAACTCGGCTTTGCAGAGCAAGACCTTCAAGCCCTTCAGGCCCGTCTAAGTGGAATCGACACAGCAATCGACAACGCCAAGATAGCGCGCCCAGCTAGGAGCGATTTTCTTATGTGGGCAGAAGCTCAAAGAAACTCCTACCCGCCTGGCTCGCCGGAGTGGGAAAAATTCAACAATGCGATGGTTCTTACGGAGCCGAACCTATTATTTTCCTCTTAAGGGGCAGTCATGGCACAAATCAGATACACCGGCTTACCCCAACAGGAAAAGGTCGGTACGGGCGCAAAAATTCAAAACAAGTGGGCCAACTTTCTTGGTGCTGACTTGCCCATAGGACTTATCGACGCCCTTCCCATAGGAGGCGGCAGCAAACGCCAGCAGTTGATTGCTGCCCTGATGAAGTTGCTTCAAGAGGAAGATGAGGAGAAACTTGCCGCAGGCGGAGGTGTTCCGTCGCCAGGCTTTGGTCCGCAGACGACGCCTTTTGATCGCGCTAGTTTGCTCGACACCACTCTTCGGGACTCCCCGACGTTCGACATGACAAGGTTCGGGGGAGGGGGATAAAATGGCATTCCGCGAAAACGGTGAGCAGGTAAGCCTTGCGGCTATCGACGACCAGCTTGCCAACGCAAGGGAGCAGGCGCTTGCTCAGGGCATGACAGCGGATCAGGCCGAGGCTCATGCTCGCTCGGTCGTCTTGGGTAATGATCCAGCGATAGGGGAGCACTACGATCTGCTTAAGGCGCAACACGCTGAATCGCTTTCCCAGCAAGACCTTCAGGGCTCGGCTCAAGCGCAGACGGATGCCGCTAACGACGCGATGATGGGCAGAATCCAACAGAGTCAACTTATTGCCACAGATGAAGCTCAAGCTGCCGAGGCCGAAGCCCAGCAAGTAAGGGATGCGAGTTTTCTGCCGACGAATCTCCGGCCC
>TARA_R110002051_G_scaffold301830_1_pt1 | contig 11048 bp, 11 predicted proteins | sample TARA_R110002051 | Tara Oceans TARA_R110002051 (sample SAMEA4397023) | marine metagenome | biome: Polar Biome; feature: [MES] marine water layer (ENVO:01000295) within the mesopelagic zone...; material: water (ENVO:00002006), including particulate matter (ENVO:01000060) such...
TTGAAGTAATCTTGCGAGCAATTAAGTCTTCGGCAATGGCTTCAAAATCTTCATACGCTTTATGACGATTTTGCTTCAATGCTGCTTGGTGCCAAGCAGGACCATATTCACCACCACCACGAATGTTAGCCAGTACATAAACACCGCCCTGCTCTAACCAGTTTTTACCAATAGTGGCCGAATAGGCTGGCAAACGCGACACTTCAAAACCGCCATAACCGTAAAGTAATGTAGGGTTACTGCTATCGAGTTTGATGTCTTTAGCCATCACCACAAAATAAGGTACATTAGTGCCGTCTTTTGACTTAACAAAGTACTGCTGGGTGACAAATTTATTAGCGTCAAATTGTTGCGGCATGGCTTTAATTTTATCGGCTTTTAAGCTCGCGCCATTTAAGCGATATAAACTGGCGGGTTCTAAAAAACTGGTGTAATTAACAAAAAAGTCATCACTATCGCGTTCTACATCAAACACACTTAAGGTGCCATTGGCTTCAAATGGCACCGACTTGCTTTGCCACTCACCTTTATCGTTTTGCATGTATCGGACGAGTTTACTTTTTACATCATCCAGCCAAGTCACAAAAATAGCATTCTGACTAAATGCTACTTGTGAAATTGAAGCGTGCGCAGTTGGCGATACCAGTTCACTAAACTCAGGTTTTTGCGCAATGAGCTTATCAACTGCTGTATAAACAATGGCACCTTGTTTGAACGTACCCTTTGAGGTGACTAAATCGCTTTTTAGCTCAATATATAGCTGACCTTTAAAGTAACCTTTCAAATCGGCATCTTCAGGAATAGGCAGCGACACTAACTGACTATCTTGATAGACATAATGTTTAGCGGTGTAGAAGGTTAAGCTTTCTGTGACGATATTGAGTGGGGTTTTATCATCAAACATCACATAACCCGACACGGCTACTGACTTTTTATCCCCTCTAAAGACCAATTTAGCGGCAGATAAAGGAGTGCCGCGCTTCCACAACTTAACCACACTTGGGTAACCAGAGTCGGTCATGCTTTGCGCATCGCCAAAATCAGTACCAACAAACACAGTGTCTTTATCAATCCAGCTTAGCATCGACTTTGCTTCGGCCAACAAAAATGGCTCTTGAGCACTATCGACAAAGGCTTTCGTTGTTAAATCAAATTCGCGCACTTCAGCAGCGTCTGCACCACCACGAGATAATGAAACAAAACAGCGCTCGTTCTGTGGATATTGGCAATCAATACCTTTGAAAACCCAATTAACGTCCTCAGCTTTACCAAGGGCATCGATATCGATCACGGTTTCCCACTTAGGTTCGGCTTTAGCATATTCTGCTAACGTAGTTCGCCGATAAATGCCACGCTCGTGGGTTTCATCTTTCCAAAAGTTATACAAATAATCGCCAATACGAGTTGCATAAGGAATACGGGCTTTATCGTTTAAAATATCTAAGCTGTTGGCGACTAATTTATCAAAACCTGGATAAGCCTTAATATGAGTAGCAGATAAGCTATTTTGTTGCTTAACCCATTCCATTGGCTTAGCGCCTTCAACATCTTCTAACCAAATATATTTATCTTCTTCTGCATGAACAGGTATTGCCATAGTTATCGCACTCGCTATACATAAGGGTATGATTCGCTTAAGCATTAAAATTTCCTTTTTGTTATGTGCTCGTCGTTTTTACCAACTGATCAATACTGTAATCCATGTAATACTCAATTAGCTAATTTTCTGGCCACTCAGCGTCAGTTCATCGTGTTGTAGCGATATAACATAATGAAAGACATCATTATTAGCATCATTAATATCAGTAAATTACAGTAATAAAACCTCAAGATTTAGGCATTAACAGGTCCAAACCTTACAATATTTGCCTATATTGGGATTGAATAGATCCATTAGTGCAAGGATCTACTGCCAATTTAGCTAATGAAACAGGTATAATAATCTGCTAATCACAGAGAAACGAAGACCGATATCATGGCCAAAACTGCAGCAGCATTACATATATTAGTGAAACACCAAACCCAAGCTGAAGACATCATCAAGCAGCTCAATAAAGGCGCCAAGTTTGATGTGCTAGCAAAAAAACATTCTAGCTGCCCATCAGCCAAAAATGGTGGCAACTTAGGTGAGTTCAAAAAAGGTCAAATGGTGCCCCCGTTTGATAAAGTCTGTTTTAATGGCGAGCTAATAACACCGCACCTAGTCAAAACAAAGTTTGGTTGGCATGTTGTAAAAGTGCTATACAGAACATAATGTTAGCTGTGATAAGTATTCGCGTCACTCAACATGAGTGGGCTGAAAAACGGTCAATAAACAATGAGCTTGATATTCAGGCTCACTGCTAACACCATACTTATAACATTGCTTTCAAACCGATATGTAGCATTTACTTTCGCAGTTTGATCGACAGTTCGCCATCACGAATCTGAATATTATCCACACCATCGGCAAAGGTATTCCAAAAACCACGGTCGCCAAACTCACTCACTAAATTGACGTTTTTCATGTTACCCAACCATGCATTGGGAATAGGCACACCCATTAAGCTCACGCCAACTAAAGCAACTACTGGGCGACCATTGGTATCTAAATGAATGTCCAGCCCAGTATTAACCCGCAAGATTTCTCCAGCCATCAGTGGAAAGTCCTTAGGAATTGAAATCAGCAAGGTTGCACTGGCCAAATTGTCTGAAAAATCTATCGCAACCCGCTGCGCAAAATCAGGATTACGGCCAATCATTGAATTTACTTCTTTTTCGCTAAAAGTCACCTGGCGGTCGGCATCAAATTCGCGATATGCCTGCGGGGTTAGCTCTGCGTTGTTATTACCACGATTACTTGGTTCGCGTGAATTAGGTGATTGGCTCACTTGGCGACTAGGTTCAACTTGCCAACCAAGCTGGGTCAGTTTTTGATCCAGCTTTTGCTCTTCTTGGGCATTTAACGTTACAGGCGTTAATGGCGACGGAAAAATATAAGTGCGAATAATAAAAAACGTTAATCCAATTGTGACCAGCATAGTCACTAAAATAATTAACAGTAGTTTGATGCCAGATGCGCCATATTGCCGCTGGCGGGATACAGATAAATGCATAAGTGAAATTAGCATTGACCCGCCTTTTTTACTTTATATTTGTCGAACATAGTAATGATATCTCTGGTTAGGGCCGTTGAACTTTCAAAATGAAGTTGGCAGCCGCTTGTGGCAATTTTATACAAATGGAGCTTTTGACATCTAGTATATCTACATGAGTAAGCAATAAAACAGTAGCAAGAAACCACAAACACAGTACTAAGGTTGAACTGAACATTACAACCAGTAGCCGCGTATAGAAATATCATTACACTTCAAATAGCATGGTTTATCAATCTTAGTATTGCTCAAGAAACCGAGTTACAAATTAGGTCAATTGTAATAAAGTTGTCAATTGTAAGATTAAACATTAACCACGATATTTGAGTATATAAAGGATTATTATGCAGTTACTCTCAAGCAACACTCTCGCCCCATTCATTATCAGCGCCAGCCTGTTACTAACAGCCTGTGGCGGTGGCGGCTCATCAAGCGGCGATAACAATAGCAATACTGGCTCAACGTCACCTCAATGGGTTGCTGGTCAATTTGCTAACTACTCGACATTAGCCAATCAGTGCAGTGTCCCCTTAACACAAAAATTGTGGTTGCGGTCGTGGAGCGATGACACTTACCTTTGGTATGACGAAATTATTGATCGCGATCCGGCACCATATAGCGTTGCCGAGTATTTTGAACTACTTAAAACCGACGAATTGTCAGACACAGGCAACCTCAAAGATAACTTCCACTTTTCTATGCCGACAGCAGAATGGGAATTACTCAATGGGTCCGGGGCCTCTGTGGGTTATGGCATGACGCTAAATTTACGTAATGCATCGGCAGGTGTGTCACGACAAGTGACTGTGGCCTTCAACGAGCCAAACACGCCGGCAAGCAATGCAGGTATTAGCCGTGGTGCCATTATTGTATCGGTGGACGGTGTTAGCGTAGCAAATGCCAATGATAGCGACAGTATCGATACTTTAAATGCAGGTTTATTTCCCGATGCCACTGGTAAACAAACGGTGTTTACCGTGCGAGATTTAAATGCCCAAACCGACCGCACAGTGACATTATCGGCAGGCACAATCGTATCAACGCCAGTGCAAAATACTAAAACCATTCAAACGACTAATGGCAAAGTGGGTTATCTACAATTTAACTCTCACATCGCGACGGCCGAAAAAGGCTTATACGATGCCATGACGTTACTGAGCAACGCACAAGTAGACGATTTAGTATTGGATATTCGCTATAACGGCGGTGGATTATTAGCACTTGCCAGCCAACTGGGCTACATGATTGCGGGTGATAACGCCACAACTAACCGGGTGTTTGAACAAACTAGCTTTAACAACAAGTACCCCAACATTAATCCAGTAACGCGTGAAGCACTCTCGCCGATGCCGTTTATTTCAGAATCAATCGGCTTTAACACTTCATTACTACGCAGTGGATTATCGCTGCCCACGCTAAACCTTAAGCGAGTATTTGTATTAACAACCCCTGGCACCTGTTCTGCCAGCGAAGCCTTAATGAATGCCCTTCGCGGCATTAATATTGAGGTAATTCAATTGGGTGATACAACCTGCGGTAAGCCTTATGGCTTTTACCCAACCAGTAACTGTGCCACAACCTACTTTACTATTCAGTTTAAAGGGGTTAATGACAAAGGCTTTGGTGAATATTCTGACGGATTTATACCATCAGCCAATCCTACCCTAGACAGTGAAGTGCCAGGTTGTGTTCTAGAAGATGACCTTGGACATGCTTTGGGTGATACCAACGAAAGACTTCTCAGTGCAGCATTGTTTTATCGTAATAATAACCGCTGCCCAGCGACGGCTTCAGCTTTAGCACGCGCACCAGCACGAGAATCCTTTGTCGATCCAGGCTTTATGTTGCAAGACACGCGCAACCAAAATGTACTGAAAAACAACCGTATTCTCACGCCATTGGCTTTGGAGCAATAATGCAAAAGCAATTCATTGGTATTCTGGCAGTATTAGCAGTGAGCGGCTGTGGGGCGACAGCAAAAGAGGCGCCATTGCCGTTACAAGCGGCAATACTGACAACCGCTAGCAGCCAAACCCACGCTGAATTACAACAAGCGATAGCAAGCTTACTGGACGCCAGCAATGTATTAATAGCCGATAACGCTTTTACTCAATACAGCCAAGAAGTGATTGAGCGTGCTCAGCATAAAGATGCTAATGGCTTATTGATCATGGGGCGCAGCACTGAAATTCCGGACGCAGTGCAACTGTTAAAACAAGGCGATAATTGCCTATTACGTCATGTACAAACCGGCAAGACGGTCACATTATCGCAAGTACGTTGTCAGGTCGAGAAACCATAGCAGGTTGGTTATTGTACAAAGTCGATGGCTAATACCATTGATTAAAACTAACTAAAAAAGCCAGAACACATCTACTATATGTGTTCTGGCTTTTTTTGGGGTTATCGACTCTAGCTAATAACATGCAGCCTATCGATCATGCCGCAGTTAACTCATCAAGCTGTAAAGCCAATACCCGCCTTTTATCATGATGGCTAAGCTAGCCCCCATCATAAATAGATAACTAAATATAAAAGTCACCGAACCACTTGAAGGACCGGTATCATCCAAGCGAATAATGGCGACACTCATATAAAATAAGATAAAAAAGTTTATCACTATGCTCAAGATAAAATAGTCACCCACCATAGGTAACACGCCACCAACAACACTGCTGATAAGCAACAACAAACTACTGAGATTATCCTTTGTGAAATATTTTTTCTCTATAATACGGACAAAAAACACCCCCAGCATAATCAAGAAGTAATACAGTGAACTGGTTAATGCTGAATAACCCCCTTGAGTGATATCAGTCAGCGCTATTGTATCATCAACCTCGGTACTGCTTGAGTCGGGGAAAAAACCTGCAATCCAATGACCTATACCAAATATAATCAACCAAGCAAGCATAAATGAAACCAGCCCGCCGTAATCAATCGGATGACTGGCTTTACGATCCACTATCATTGCCAATAACAAACCGAGCAATGCCACGCCAACCAGCAAACTGAGTGCATACCAATATTGGTCTAAATAAAAGAAGGCAAAACTAGGAGAAATTACCAAAAAAGATTGATTAAACTCATTATCTTTGGTGGTTACGCCAGTATTTTTATAAAAGGCATAATATACAACAAGGGGTTGGAGCAGCACTAACACAGTGCAGAGGGTTTCAATATCCATATCAACGTCCGTAACAAATCCATATAAAAAGTAGTCTTAAATCAGCAAAGCAACACGCTAAAACGAGAACAGTATAAACACCGGAGTAGTAAACTCAATCATTTATCCAATGATGTAACGTATAAACGACACTCAGTTCAATCTTGCTAAGAGACTAACCAAAGTCAAAACCTGCTGAATCATTTTGTCAGTACGATTGTGCAATCGCTATCTTGCCCTCTACAGACTAAATCATGATAAAATCACAACTTACTCAATTAACATTTACAAGGTAACGCAATGAATCCTATTATTGCCATCTTCAAAGAACACAATATCAGTGACGTACAAATTAATGAGCTGTTCCAGACGTTAACTGAAAACCCATTTGCAGCAATGGCAACTATTGGTCAATTAGGCATTCCTGCGGAAAAGCTACAACAGCTGATGGGCATGGTGATGCAAAACCCTGCTTTAATCAAAGAAGCAGTTGTAGAACTTGGCTTAGATTTTTCTAAAGTTGAAGCGGCAAAAGCACAGCTACAACCATAAGCGCTAAGCTATTACAAAACGCATAAACAAAAACGGCCAGTATCTTAAGATGCTGGCCGTTTTTTGCTTTAGTGGTCAATGCAATACTGAGCTAACACAAGCCTATTGAGCCATAATATAAACCCACGCAGAAAACATCAGCATTAAACAACCTAACTTTTATCTCTTGATATCAAATAACTCACGCCTACGTTAAAACCACAATACCTCCGCTTGCACTAAATCATAATCAATTGATTTAAAATAAGAATATTATCAGAAGAATTTTTAAAAAAATTCTAACTATAGTCATAACTCATGCTTATCGTCGTTTGGGCATCAAAGGCTTAAAGGTCGAATTTACCTTAAGGTTATGTGAACTATTTATATAAAGGAATAGAATATGAAATGTTATCAAAGGAATATTAACACCCTCTTAAGTGCAGCGCTGTTGTGCGTATCAGGGATAAATAGTGCCCGAGCAGAGGCAAACGAAACAACTATTAATAAAACCGTAGCGAGTATCAATTCATTTAATTGTAGCGCCGACTCGAGCTGGTTTACCCACCCAAGTTTACCCACCCAAGTTTACCCACCCAAGTTTACCCACCGAGGTTAAACAAAGTAATGGCCCCGGCGACAGTTCATTTTGTGATTTTTATCAATTCTCTTGGCAATCTTTTGCATACTTAATGGCTAGCTCAAAAACCAATCCTCAGGTACTTAACTTTCAGGATTCGACTCAGTTCAACGAACTAGAAGTTAATGCCGATGGCAGCCCAGCCAACTCTTGCGATGATAAACATGATTCGCATGTGTTATTTATCCGCACAGCCAAGCCCCAAGAAAACGGCACTACATTTACCATTCCAGAGCGTATCGGCCAAGCTGGGGGCGGTGCCACTATTTACGACCAAAATAACAATGTGGTGTATTACGACGTTCAGTTCAGTAAAAATATGTGTGATGTGAAAAAAATTCAGCAACAACAAAACTTTCCTGGCGGAACCACTGAGCTAAAAACCGCATGGAAAGTATTAGGTGCCAACGATGATCCAAGTCAATTTATCACAATGGATGCCAACATTACCCCGGATCTAAAAAGTACTAGCACGACTAAGTTGGGGATGATCGGTTTTCACCTTGCCGTTGCTACCCCAAATCATCCTGAGTTTATTTGGGCTACGTTTGAGCATAAAGTAAACGCACCAGACTGCACTTCGCCAGAAACTAATACCGCTTGGTCCTTTGCCAGTAAAGCCTGTACTGCTGACTTAAAAGACCAAAACGCTTTAGGTATAGTCCAGTGTCGTTTTAATAATCCGGCACCCAGTCAGTCCCTCACAGGCTCGGCTTCAGAGATCTGTCGCGAATATGCTTACGGCTCAGCCAAAGGGGATCTCAAATACGATGAAAATACTCAAAGCATTCAAACGCTAAATGCCAATGTTCAGCCCTATCTAACTGATAATTTTAAAGTATTATCGAACTACTTTAATGTGGGTGCATTATGGGTAAGTAACACAAGCAAGGGATCAGAGATTAGTAATCAGCGAGGTTCGTTACGCTTGGCCAATACGGTGGCAGAAACTGAATATCAATCTGTCGATCTTAATGCTGATTTTGTATCGAATTGTTTTGGTTGCCACAATTACACAGGTACCAGCAACAGTGGTAGCAATACAACATCGAATAGTTTAAGCCATATTTTTGATGATATTGCTATCGGTTCGAATCAGTGTTTGGATATACAGGCAGCAAATACGATTAATAGTCAGCCACAAGCTAAAACAGAATGCCCAAGACTTGTACTAATTCATCCTCAAAGCTGAAATGGAACGGTCAATGGACAAACCAAAGTGCCAGTACAGGTGAACAATTACCTCAAACCGTTTGTGGTTGCTGCGGGGCATAATGCTATAAAACATAGCTGCAATTGATGATGCTGATAGGGTTAATAATCACTATGACTCAGCAATACAACAATTGCGGTAAAACTTACTTTGGCATTTTTACAAAACGCATAAACAAAAACGGCCAGTATCTTAAGATGCTGGCCGTGATTAAATTATCTGATCACAGCCGATATTAATTGCCCTCAAAGCCAGCTAACCAAGTTTTGAGTAATTGGTTGAGCTCGGGCAGTTCAGAATCTGAAAGGTTTGCTACCAACTGATGTTGAATGCGGACATGTGCCTCAATCGCTTCATCTATCGTGGCAAGGCCTTTTTCAGTCAAAGCTACGGATACGCTACGCCTGTCTTCAGTGCTGTGTACACGTGCAATTAAATCTTTAGATTCTAGTTTATCTAAGCGATTTGTCATCGCGCCAGAGGTTAACATCATAGATGACAAAAGCACTGAAGGGGTTAAGGTATAAGGCAGGCCTGCACGTCGTAATGTAGCCAGTACATCAAATTCCCCCATGGTCAGGCCAAACAATTTATGACAAGTAGATATTTCAGCTTCAATGTGTTTTTGTAAACGCAAAAAACGCCCAAGTATTGCCATTGGTGCAGTATCTAAATGCGGCTTCTGTTCACCCCACTGCGCCACAACTCTATCGATATCCTCCATTTAACACCCTTAATCTTAACGATTGATCACTTATAAAATACTTAACATAAAGATACTTCATAAAAAGATACTTTACAAAGATAACTTAGCAGTCCAGAATCAACACTTATCTTTATATGAAGATATTTAACACTAAGGTAGTTTATGAATATTTTACTCGCCATGATCCCAGCCTTTTTTTGGGGTACCACTTATGCGATGACCCAGCTCACTTTACCTGACTGGCCAGCGTTATTACTCGGTGCTCTGCGTGCATTGCCTGCTGGACTCATTTTATTGGCAATCAAACCGACTAAGCCCCAACAAGCCGACTGGTCTATTTTGATAAAACTCGGTGCGATTAATATTGCGGTGTTTTTCAGTTTGATATTTATTATGGCACTAACACTTCCGTCGGCCATCTCTGGTATAGGGATGATTTCAGTGCCCGTTTTCGCGATGCTATTTCATTGGGTAAGCAGTAAAAAACGCCCTAATCTGCCGCAAGCCTTTTGTGGCGCGATCTTAATTGCTCTAGCGTGGATGCTATTTGACCCCAGCACTATTAGTTTAAATCCTATTGGGTTAATGGCGATGCTGGCGGCTATTAGCTGTATTATTATCGGCAGCACGATCACTAAAGCACTGGGATCACGCATTCATTGGTGGACCATACTCACCTGGCAGCTCATTATCGGCGGAGCATTATTATTGGTTGCCGCAGGCATTCAGGCACTATTTTCACCTGAACAATACCTCAATGTGATCAAGCAATTTAGTCTGACTAATGGCTTCGGCATAAGCTGGATAATATTACTCAACACTGTACTCGGTTACAGTATGTATGTGTGGTTATTGCAACGTATGTCGGTTGTCGACTTCACTTTTGGCGGCATAGCCAACCCAATAGCAGGTATTGCCTGTGGTTTTGTGTTAATGGGTGAATCATACACACCACATCAATATTTATTGATGTGTGGCATGATTTTAGCCTCTATTGCGCCAACCTTGATTCAGTTGCTACGCCAAAAAATTACCGCATCAAATGCAAGTAAACAATTGATTATTGAGCAGAGTAATAGCGAATTAAATCATCTGAGTAAAACAAAAATGCCCAAAAGCTAGTGTAAAAGCAAGTCAATACATGGCTTAGACAGTGGCTTCTGGGCGTAGCTATTAAAGGATACAAACGCTACATTAGTGGATGTATCCCCAATAGCCGATAACGAGTACTTTACTAAATAACAGGGACTTTATAAGGCATATCACCTAAGTAGTCTTTCTTACCCACTTCAACACCGTTGTGGCGCAATATTGCGTAGGCCGTAGTGACATGAAAATAGAGATTAGGAATGGCATGTTCAATAGCAAATTCATAGCCTGTTAGATATTTACCTGCCCAGCGAGGTTGTGACACATGGATAGTGGCAGCGTGAGCGAAGTCGGCTTCGCTAAAACCATTAATATACTCAATGACTGAAGCAATGCGTTGACGCAACTCTTCAAGTGTCGTTTCAGTATCATCATGCTTAGGCATAGTCTCTAAATTACCGGTTAATCTGGCAACACCAACTTTAGCCGTGTCACAGGCTATCTGAATCTGGCGAGTAAGATTAAATTGATCTGCCGCTAAGCGAGAGTTCAGCAATACTGCCATATCG
>TARA_R110002051_G_scaffold26303_5_pt1 | contig 11045 bp, 11 predicted proteins | sample TARA_R110002051 | Tara Oceans TARA_R110002051 (sample SAMEA4397023) | marine metagenome | biome: Polar Biome; feature: [MES] marine water layer (ENVO:01000295) within the mesopelagic zone...; material: water (ENVO:00002006), including particulate matter (ENVO:01000060) such as......
AGGCGACGATATTTGGGGAGGACTTGGTTCACTCCGATTATTTATGGCTGTACAACACAAAGAGTTCCTAAATAGAATGCTTTTGGCAGATGTTGAAGCCGAAGCAGCAAGTGCTAGTGGAGCAAACACTGGTACAAAAGACTTCGAAACACTAGATAGAATCATCTCCAGCGATGCTGAAGAAGATGCAGTAGGTGGCTCACAAACTGGATTATACGATCCTTGGGCAGCCAATGCAACAATCGACAGAGATTCTGGAACTGACTTTGATTCTACTGTAGAATCAGCTTCTGGTACATTAGGTACTAACGGTGTTCTTACCGACGATACTCTAAGAACTTTCTTACGAAAGATTAGAATCGCAGCAGGTAAAGATCCAAACGTTTTCCTAGGTTCTCACGAAGTTTATTCCGAAATACAAGGCTTATACATGCCTTCAGTCCGTATTCCAAATCCATACGGTGAAGCATTAGTACAAGTTGATGTAAACGGAATTCAAACATTCAAAGGAACTGGCGTCGGAATACACGTAGACTCCATTTATGGAATACCTTTCATTCCATCAAAAGATGCACCAAGCAACTCAGCCGACTCAGCAGAGATCGGAAGACTATTTGCTTTGGACACCTCAGATGCAGAAGGATATGGTTATCCAAGAATCGGAATCCAAATCGCAATTCCAACCGAATACTACGAAGCAACTCGAAGAACCCCAGCATACCCATTTGTCAACAACGCATTTGTTGAGAAAGGTGTATTCAGAACTATGGGTGAAACTGTCTGTAGACACTTCAAATCTCAAGGTAAAATTAGAGACATTAAACTTTAATTAAACCACCCCTTTTTTATTTTTTAATCTTTATATAGGGGGACTTACTACACTTTTATATGGCATTAACAATTAGTACAAAAAATTGGACAGATGCTAACGTGAGGAAAACTCTCTCATGGCAAGCAGCTTTGACATCAAAGTTGCGAGTATATGCTATCAAAGTCACCTTCGGTGCTTCTGATAACTATGCAACCAACGGAGTGTCTGCTGACCTCAAAGAGGGCAGAATATCTACACTAGTTGCAGTGATACCAACATTCACAGATTCAAAACTAGTAGTAGAATATGACAAAACTAATGAAAAGATCAAAGCATTCACTGGTTCAGGGAATGGTAATATCTTGGCAGAAGTTGTAAACTCATCAAACTTAGTAAACTCAAAAATATTCGAGTTTCTAGTAATAGGCTACTAGAGTCCAAAAACAGCCGTTTTTTTTCTTTTTAGTATGATAATGTTTATATATTCGTATATCTTCATATAATCATGGTAGAATATAACCACAATGTAGTGTCTTTCAATTCTGACACACTAATAAAAGGAGGACATGGCGTAATCGTCAGTGTTTATGTCTCAAAAGTTGGAAGTTCAGGTGCAAAATGTATATTCAAAAATGGTACAACAAGCTCAGGTGGAGTAGAATTTACGATATTTTCCGAGAATCAGGGAACATATGTTGGCATAAACAGACGTTTTGAGAGTGGTATTTTTGCAGATGTCACAGGCTCAGCCGAATTTACAGTTGTTTTTAAGTAAATGTAAAATCTTTAAATACAAAGCCACATTAGTCTATATATGGCTACAACCTATTGTTCAGTTGCAGATGTATCGGATTTTCTCAGAGTCCCCATTAATGCTAATACTACTCCTAATAAAGCACAGGTTGAAAAGATCATCAAAAGAAAGGAAGAGGAATTAGAAAGACGAATAGGTCATGCATGGCGTTCTAAGAAAGTAACACGAGAAGTTCATGATCTGGCACTACTTTATACTTACGGCTGGGGTACACCAGTATTTTTACAGCATAGAAACATCTATGAATTTAATTCAAGTGCTGGTGATAAGATAGAAATATGGCAGGGTGCTTCAGCAACATGGGAAGATATTTTATCAAATGGTCAATGGTATGATATTGAATATGAATATGGTAGATTATTCCTAAGAGGATTTATATTTTCTATCCTAAGAAAAAACAGAGTTAGGGTTACTTACAGATACGGTGGGCAAGAATTTGCTGGTGATACAACAGTCCCATTAGACATAGAAGATGCTGTAATAAAAATGACATCAATCGAATTACTAAATACAAGTTTTAGAATGGACGAACTCCCAACTGGTGGTATGACTAATGTATCTGAATCCAAAAGAAAGTGGGAGGAAGATATTGAAAAGTGTATCGATAACCGTAGGGAGATATTCGTGATACCATAATGCCAGTGCTAGAAAATTATTTCAGATCGAAGGCAGCAAAGATGTTAAGAGATCGTGGATTTACTTCATATGTTTACGGTGGAAAAGTAAAAGTTAAACTACCAAAAGGTGTACAAAACTTTAGTGTTGAAACTGGTAACTCTATAGTTGAATTAGTTGATAAGGTTGAAGCAATGTTCAGACCAAAGGAGCAACTGTATGAAGATCCACCAGATACTGCTATAATACAAAAAAGTGGTATGTTTCCAGAAGAAAAACTTCCAGAAAATTATGAAAATTATATATTTCCAGCAACCAAGAGACCTAGCATTGACAGAATAAAACAGTGGATACAAGAAGTAAAGTTTGATGGTAAAACAAATGAAGAATTACTCAATGAATATAATGATTTAAAGGAAAGAAATCAAGACACTTCATTAACTGCAAAACAAAGACACGACTTGGCTGATTCTACTGCGTTTAAAATATCAAGGAAAATATGGTATGTTGGACGAAGACCATCATCATTAACAGATTCAGAATGGGACGAAATAACAAGAAGAATGAGACCACCAAAGGGAAGTTACAGTCCAAATGAAAAATGGACTAATGTAAAGTTTCCATATACACAGGGATATAGATATACGAGTGGTGTAACCTAATGGGAACATACTCATATGATGCAGTTGATAAACTTATCACAATATTAAATGATAACTGGTCTGCTGGAAAAGTACCACAAATAAGCAAGGCTTGGGAAAGAAGATCTGTTGGATTTATAGATGACAGAAGAGATCAGATAATTATCACACCAAAGGCAGAGAATGTAAAATATTTTGGTCTTTATGGAACAGATCATTGGCATGATATAACGGTTGATTTTGATATTAGATCATATCAGAACGATGACAGACATAACGATATAGTGAAAGAGGTAATGGCTATTATAAAGACACAGATAAGGGGTGGTGATGATTATACAGATTTGCGTGTAATAGCATCATATTCAAGAAATCAATACATGCGTAACATGTTTAATCATGTGCTCACAGTATCCATAAGAAAGATGAATCCCTCATAGGTAATCTTTAAATACAAACAAAGTGAATCAATTATATGGTAAGAACAGGCTCGTACGCATATGCAGCTTATGGTTGGGAAGATGGAGATAATCCAGATGTTTTTGCTGGAACAGCAACAGTTAACAAATCATTCGGTTTGAGAACAGCAGTTTCTGGTTGGACATTAAACACATCAAAAATGGCATTATATAAACTTGGTCAGGTTGAAGCATCAGAATATGCATATGGAAAACAGACTGGAACTTTAGGAATAGGTTTTGTTTTAGGCGATAAGACATCACATGAATTATTTAGATCAATATTAAATACGGCAGCAAGTGGAAATGGAAGTATTGGCTCACCATATTTGTATGGAAGTGCTAGTGGAGCACAGGGTTCGGCAGCAAAGACTTGGATAGGAAACACATTTACTACAGAAATAGGATTTAACGGAGAAACTGATTATCTAATAAGAACATTAAAGGGCTGTATTATGAATACTTTGAACATAAGTGCCTCGGTAGGAAATGTTGTAGAGTGTTCAGCAGATATTGTTTATGGAAAGGAAGACACACCAAGCAACTCATCAGGTGATTTCACTGGTGTACCAACAGAGACATCAAAACCATTCACATTTGCACATGGTTCATTAAAACTTGGTGCAGATATAGTAGCAGAAATACAATCATGTGATATTAGTTTTGCACAAAATGGAGAATTACTTTATCAATTAGGATCTAATCAAGCAGTAACGGCAATTAAGAGAAAATTAGACATAACTGGAAGATTCCAAGCATCATGGAAAGATGATAACATGATAGATGCAGTGATTGCACAATTAAAAGGAACTGGATATAAGGAAACATATGGAGACATTGATACCGATGCACCAGAATTTGAATTAAACTTCACTAATGGACTTGCAGGCAGTGCTGAAAGAATTATTAAAATAACTGGATATGATCTTGGTATAACAGACCACAGTGTATCTGGTATTGAACCAGCAGAACCAGTGTTTGAAGAAATTAACTGGCAATTAAAGACAGTAAAAGTAGAAGCAGCCAACTTATAAACTAACCAATAGGTTTATTAATTACATTATTTATTGTAATATATGACTATTCAAACCTTTGAAATAGATTGGGAAGGAGCTAAGGAAATCATTGAATATGAAGATGATATAACATATGGTCAATTAGAGTCAATTTTATCAAATTGTATAGATCTATCGGACGTTTCAAAACCAAAGGTAAACATACCACAATATAGATTTCAAATACTTATGAAGGTGTTGAAAAAAGCACCATTCAAGGTAGGAGATGCAGTAGCTATAAGAAACCTAAAGGCAAAAACAGCAACTATAATCATGAAGGGGGTCATGAAAGACTACCCTTTAGCGAAGTTCTTAGGGGATTGGGTGGAGACGTTTACAGGCTCACCGATAGAGATAGAGCAAAGTTCTCAATCTACTACCTCTGTGCAGTAGAATTCGGCTGGGATAAAACGGTTGTTGATAAACAACAAGTCGATTACCTAAGAAAGTTAATACAGTTTCACACTGAGCAGAAAAGGAAGGAGCAAAATGCAATCAGGCAAAGAAATACAGCAAAATCCTTTTAAACTATAACATTTATAAAGAATTATGAGTGCTAATGATGATAGAGGTCAAGAAGATACTGCCGATCTTAAAGATATTGATAAAATATTAAAGAAACTTGTAGAAAGTCTGGAAAGACTTAATGAAAAGTTGGACAAGAACTCAAAAGCATTCAGTGCAAATAGAGATTTAGTGGCTGAACACTCTGAACAGACAAAGAAAAATAAATTAGAGATACAAGCGTCTTATTTTGAAAATTTAAAGGAGATGGCAGAATTTAGAAAGTCGTTAAAAGAGAGTGGTGGTCAATTTAATTTTCTAACTGGGTTATTAAAAAATGGAACATCGGCAGTTAGTGTTATTGGTGCAATAACCAAAAAATTAGATGGTATGGGAAGTAGTTTTGACGAACTCAAAAGAGCAACAAAAGAAGTAGCAGACTTTGAGGATACAATTAGGCAGAGAATGAAAGATCAGAACCGTACAGGCAAACCAGAAGATAATAAAGACCTATTAACTGATGCCGAAAGAAAGCAAATGGGTCGAGCAGAGTCATCAAAAGATGAAAATAAAGGTGCAGATTCAAAAACAAACCAATTCATGTCCTTCGGTAAAGAGTTTTTCAAAAAACACGCTGCTGGTATAGCAATAGGTGCTGCTGGTGCTGGAACAATATTAAAAGTACTGAAAATGGCATTTGATGCATCACCTATGTTCCAACAGGTAAAAAAATTACTTCAATTTGGTGTCATGATGGTTTTAAGACCAATAGGTGACTTTTTCGGATTCTTATTCAGACCTATAATGATTATGTTACTTAGGAAGTTCATTATACCTTGGTATACAAAATTAATGCCAGTTATGATTCATATGGGTCAGCTTATAGGAGAAAAACTATCTGGTGCATTTGAAGCACTTGCTGAAGGTGATGTTGCAAAGGCATTTGCATTATTATTTGCAGATGTAGACTTTAAAGCAATATTAGGAGATGCATTACAAGGGTTTAAGGATTGGATACATAATACGGATTGGAATCAGGTTGCTGTTGATATAACCAATACATTAATGGAGATTGGTAAAGGATTATGGATATATATTTTAGAACCTATAGGTACTTGGCTTTATGAAGAACTTTCAAAGATAGACTGGGGTGCTGCAATTTGGGATACAATTAAGGCAGTTGTACCAGTATTTAGAGTTGAAGACTTTATAGCTGGAATATTTGGAATTGGAAATAATAAATGGTGGAATGAAATGGGTAGAGGTTTTTCTGATTGGGTTACTGAAGGACTTGCATCTATAACCCAAGATTGGGGTAAAATATGGGATATGATCGTTGATTGGCTAAACCCATTTTCGGCAAATAAATGGGGTGGTGGTGATGATGGAAATTCTAATACCTCTAGTGGTACAAGTTTCTTTGAAGATCCATTAGGAGGTCTGACAGATATTTGGGACAGTATGACTGGTGGTGGAGACACTAATAACAATCAAGAGATAAACATTAATATAAACGCAACTGGTGGAAATAGTGAATTGGCAAATGATATTGGAAGACAAGTTGGAATAGAAGTTCAAGAAATTCAGCGAAGGGGAAGTCCACGGTAGATTAAAATGACAATAATAATGTACAAGGTAACACAAAATTTGGGAAGTGCAAATGCGACTCTAAAATATACAATACCAAACTTAGACAATCTTACACTGGGATTATCTTCACCTGTTTCACCAATGGCACTTCCACAAGAAAGTGCAAAGGAAAATATTCTTGTTAAAATGGAGGGAAATACACAAACACTTTCTATTACATGGAAAATAGCAGATTTATCTGGAACTTTTGCACAAAATGGAATAGCATCAAGTGCTGGTATTACACCTGCTGGAACTTTAAACAGTGGTGGAAGTTTGACTGGTACTGATACAACACCACCAAATGACAGTGGTGTTACAAACGCACCAGCAATAGATATTGTTAATTGGTTTTTATCTGAGTTTCAAGGTAAGGATATTACGGATAAGTTTTACTTTAAGGTGGGTGATATGACTATAATGGAGGGATTTATGACAAAAATGAACTTTAGTATATCTGGAAGTTCACCAGTTGTATGGTCGGCTCAAGCAGACTTTATAGTAGGAAATGTGATAAATATGTATGATGGAGACTCTTCAAGTGAGCCAAGAAGCTTTGCAGTTAAACAGGTTGACAATGCTGGAAAGCATTATTCTGAGAGTGGGTACAGTGCACCAAGTAACAGAATAAGACTTAGTTGGACAGCACCAACTGATACATCATCAACTGTTACAAGTTATAAAATATTTAAAAGATCTGCAACAACTGATATTGACGAAGCAGCAGATATTTTAGTTGGATCTCTTGGAAATTATTCTGGTGTATCTGGTTCTTTGGAATGGTTAGATGCTACAGATAATACATCGCTAATGAAATATACATATTATGTAAAAGCTGTTAACACTGGTGGAGACGGTTTACCAACGGAGCAAAAGTCAGTACTACAACCATAGGTGATATTTTTGGGAAAGGTTAGATTATATATAAATAAAAAACCAAGACAGTTAATGTATTCTATTGTTGAAAGAAACGGAACTAGGGCTTTGGATACTGGAGAATTTACAATATCAAGGGGAGTACCAATAGCAAAAACTGATGAAGTAACATATATACAAGACCCAGTAGATACAAGACATCTTACTGGTATATGGAACTTTCAAGATCATACAAGAGATGAGGCTGGATACGATCTTGATGCAGATGAAACTACCAATAATGACTGTACTGCGACATATGAATATGGGTGTGACGGAAGAGTTGCAATATTTACAAACAGTACAACCAGAGCAGCAAAAATTCTACATAAGGAAAGTGCTTCAAGTACACCATATGTTGGGTTTGACGGTCAGTTTGACATAATAATATGGGCAACCGTTACTGGTGCAAGTTCGCCTGCTGGATATTTTTTCTCAAAAGGAAACGCAACAGATTATATCAAAATATCTCATACGGCAGTAAGCAGTACTACATCTCGTGCAAAGGTGGAAATAAAAATTAACAACGCCACACCAGTTACAATAACAGGCTCCAGTGTAAATATTTATAACAGTGCTATGAGTACTTTAGATTCTTCACAATATCACTTTATACGTGTAAAAAGAGATGAAAATAATCTTGTTAGTCTAATAGTGGACGGAACTACAGAGGGAACTGCAACTGCTGCTGGTAATATAGACACAAATGATGGTGGAGACACTCTGTTGTATATTGGTGGAGATATAGACGGCTCATCAAAACCAACTGCAAAGTTTGCACAGGTTAGATATTATTCTGGTGGTTTTCTTACAGATGATGATTATTTGGTTTTAAGACAATCACGAAGACAGGCATTAACGATGAAGTTTGGTGGGATTGTTTGGAAGATAAAGGAAAGAAATCATAACAAAACTGTATATTGTCATGGGTTTGCAAGTGTATTGCATAATACAGAGGTAAAATTAGCTGGGATTGGAAATGCTTCTGGTGATAGTGACATTCATTATAATGAATATACAAGTAAGAATGGTGTTGAGATACTTACTCACTTAATGAGTATTTATGATTCTGATTATAAGATCATAGATCAAGACGGAAATAATGACAATGATTATGATTTTTATATTGCAAAATCAACATTATATGACAACTTGGTTATAATAACAATAGGTGGAAAAAATGATTCGTCATTTAGTGTTTCACCAAGAAAGATATTAAGGCTTGAAGATGACGATATTGATTTTCATTCAGGTGGTGTAAGTGGAAGTAATAAATTCTCACCAATAACTTACAAACAGGGTGTAATAAGGTTTAAAGATCTTGGGTATGATGATACAAAGTTGGTTACAGAAGTTACATGTATCGGTGATATTCCAACAAAACATGATAGGGTTGTTATGACTCATGGAAGTTTTTCTGTCACCGTAGTTGAGAATGGTATAACACTCAAAACAACTGGTGCTTCAATTAATCATTTTCGTAACGCTTTACCAGATAGTATTATAGTAAAAAATGGCACTGATAGTGATGGTGATGGTGGTGCACAATTACAAGAGATATATGCACCTAGTACACCAACTGCAAGTGCAGATGAGTTCAGAGCAGATTTCTTTCTTAAAAGAGTGGTACTTCCATTCACACCAACTGGATACGTCACGGTTGATTATAATTATGAGGATATAGAACTTGGAGAAAACTTTGCTTCTACAAGTGGTGGTGATTATAATACTGTTGGAAGGCGTGCAAAAACATTGTTTATACCACAACTATCAAGGTCTGGAACTTATCACAGGCTTCAGAATTTTGCTGGAAGATATTTGAACAGGTATAGCACTTTGAATAGAAGGTTCTCATTACAAATACCATCATTAGTGAATAATATAAAAGAAAACTATAAGGTTAAACTTAAATCAACAACTCATAATATAGACAGTGCGTTTTCTATAAAGAGTATTACTTATAAATACCCACAGGGCACTACTGAAATAAATGTTGGTGAACATGGATTTGATGCATATGATATATTTGCCTCACAAACAGGTAAAACATCGGAATTAAGGTCGGTTTTAACAAAACACGAGCCATTATAGGTTCAAAATCTTTAAATACTAATAACGATGTAATTAATCATGATGATAACAGAATCAGACATTCCTATGACTAACTGGGTTAATCCAGATTTAAACATTTGTATAGTCAAGGAAAATAGTGAAACTGGTAAGAAAACATGGCTTTATACTCATAATATTGTAACAAATGATGGAGATTTATTCTATGCACAACAAGCAGTAGGAGAAACCCCAACAAGTGACTTTGACGGTTCATCTGGTAGAATGGAACTTAGAACAGGTACTGTAACACCAGCAAAAACAGACACATATCAACAGGTAACAACACCAGTAACAGCATCAAGAAAAGCTCTTGATACTAACTATCCAAAAACAAACGATGGTGACGGAGATAATACAGGTGCTGGAACAGATATTGTAACTTGGAGAACAAGTTGGACTACATCAGATTTTAATCAAACAGGTATCATAGGTGGTTGTATTCATGTTGGAGCAGCAAGTCCAGTTAACGCAACAAAAGTTTTAACACACTACACAATTACATCTTTTGACAAAACCTCTTCTGATACACTAAAAATTTTCGTTAACCACACATTTACAGGGGTGTAGTTTAATTGTCTGAAATGGGCAAAATATTTGAAATTTTAAACAGAATTAATCATATATTAACACCAAACCAAGGAAGTAAATACACAAGAGATTCTGGAATGAATGCAAAAATTAAGACTGGTGAAAATGTGGTGGTAAAGCTTGGCTAGAAAAGCAATTTACAAACACACAGCAGTTGTTTCAACTGTAGACGACGGTACATCTGAAGTTGGATCTGATGAGTGGAATGCTGATCCAGCACCACAGGGAATGTATGGTAATACACCAGCAACAGCAACAATTACAATAGCAAGTGGTGTTGCGACAATAACAGATTCAGTTACAGTAGTAGCAGCAGAATCAAGTACATCAGATACTTTAGATAAATTAGCTATTACAAACACAAACCAATATGATTTAGTATATTTGTTTGCAGATACAGGTGATACAATAACAGTAACAAATACATCAAGTCCATCAGCAGATGGTCATATCAAAACTATAAGTGGAAGTAATGAAACATTATCAACAACCGTTCCAACTATTCTAATTAGGAAGGGAAGTTATTGGTATGGATATGGTGGAGGTACAGTAGCAGATCTTGGTATAACCACAGCAAAACTTGCAGCAGATGCAGTTACAGCAGCAAAAATAGCAGACGATGTAGTTGATAGTGAGCATTTGGCAGCAGGTGGTATTGATACAGAACATTTAGGAGCATTACAAGTAACAACAGCAAAGATAGCAGCAGATGCAATCAATGGAACTAAAATAGCTGATGATGCTATTGATAGTGAACATTATGCAGCAGCAAGTATTGACAATGAACATTTAGCAGATAATGCAGTAGGAACTGCTGAGATAGCAGCAGACGCAGTAACAGCAGCTAAGATAGCTGACGATGCAATAGACAGCGAACATTACACAAATGGTAGTGTTGACTTA
>TARA_R110002051_G_scaffold117807_1_pt1 | contig 11033 bp, 8 predicted proteins | sample TARA_R110002051 | Tara Oceans TARA_R110002051 (sample SAMEA4397023) | marine metagenome | biome: Polar Biome; feature: [MES] marine water layer (ENVO:01000295) within the mesopelagic zone...; material: water (ENVO:00002006), including particulate matter (ENVO:01000060) such as......
GTGAATTGCTTTCAGTTCTTATTTTTATAGGATGATTCACAGGATACCCGACGTAAAAAGCTGGTATCCTGTTTTTTATGAGGTATTTTAGGATTTAAAATAGTGAGGTAGAAAAAAGATCTCGACTGCGCTCGACCAGACAATTTAATTTCTAGGGTTATTAAAAAAGTTCGAGTTGTTGTGAAGGCTGCTCGGGTTCTACTTCTTTTTGACCGTGAAAGAGTTCCATCATTCCAAATTGCTTATCGGTTATCTGCATTACGCAAACTTTTCCTTTTTTTGGCAGATTGTTTTTAGTACGCCGTATGTGTACGCTGGCATTCTCCCGGCTTGCGCAAAAACGCATATAGATACTAAATTGAAACATTGCAAAACCATCGTCTAGTAAATTTTTTCTAAAACGTGCTGCTACTTTACGCTCGGTGCGGGTTTCGGTTGGTAAATCAAAAAATACAAGTACCCACATAGAGCGGTATTGGTTAAGTCTTGAAAAATTGTTGGTTTGCATCATGCATTCAATCTACTTCTAATATATTCAGGATATAAAATTTTACGATTGCTTCCTAAGAAGCAATCATATAAACTGCTGGTAGTGCGGCTTACGCCATTCATTAGCGGGCTCCACATACCATCTATATATACATCTAAGGCAGGAATAAGTAAAAGCTGGGTTTTTAATTTTGTAGATAGCTCTTCTATATTACAGCCGGTATCTACAATATCAAAAACAACGGCATCTACATAAATACGATATGGCTCCATAATATCGTCTGCCAGGCAAAAGGCGTTGTACTTATTTCGGTGAAAAATGCCCACTGATGGCAACATGCCGCTACTCACTAAGGCACGGGCTACTACAGCTCTCAAAATTGCGTAGCCATAATTGAGTAGATTATTGGGCGCAACTCCTTTTTGATTACGACTAAAGCCATCTAATTCACTAAATAAGTTTTGAAAATAATGAGCAGCAGCAACAGCTTCTAGATTTCCGGTATCGCCACTTTTAACATCACTACTCCAGCGCTTCAACTTTATTGCATTTTTGCCTCTAGACTCCAGGTGTAAGGCCTGATTGTAAATCTTTGCACTTACGGTTTGTTGCCACAGATTTTTTTTAAGCGGAAGACTGGCGTTAAGTTGATGTCGCATACGCTCTGTTTGCTCACTGTGACCTACTAGCGGTTGTAAAAGCGAGCAGGGCAGGTGTTGTTTATCACAGGTGATTATTGCCGTTTTGTTTTCAACTAGCTTCATCATGAGCCCATTGGTGATGGTGATTTGTGGATCTTCTAATACCACATAACCTAAATCTTCAATGGGTATGATCGCTTCCTTCTTTTCTTCATTTGGGAAATTAACCACCAGTTGCTCGTTACGGGTACTGAGGTAAGCGGGATTGCCGAAAAAAAGGGTGCGCTTGATCATATGTTAGATTTTAAAATTTAACTTTCCCATCTAAATTCATTTCAAAATCTTGGTTTTCGATAGCGAAATTCCAATTACCGGCTGTAAGTCTCATTAGCGGTTGCTCATCGAAACAGCCATATTCAGAGGCTTCCTTATATCCTTTTGGTAAGCCATTTACTATTTCGGTATTTGCTCCGGAAATTAAATGATGTTTGAATTTTATTTTATCCCCGCCTTTTCCCTGTTCAAACTGGTACATTTTATACATTCTATTAGACAGTTCTTTCTCGTTGAGATCTTTTAATTCTTCTAAATTTTCTTTGTAGAAAATAGCTTTTTGACCGGATTTCAAAACTGCATATAAGGGGAGTTCTGTTTTTTTCTTATTGATCGAATTAAAAAGTGGGATTTTATAAAAATCTTTTTCATCCTTGATAGCGAGTTTAGCAAGATCAAAAATCCCAATGACATTAATAGCCCGCTCTTCTTTTCCTTTTACTTCTCCTTTATAAAAAAGGCAAAATACATTTTCCCCGTTCTGCGCATAGGTGGTTTGCTTATATTCTTTATCTGAAACAAAATCGTGGTCGTGCGGCCTTACAGCGGTTGAATGCTTCAACCTGTCAAAACATCTTATATGTCTGATTTTGTTAACTTTCCCTCCTTTTTTGTTAAGCATATAAATTCCTTTTTCTAAGGCATTTTTAAAACTTTCGGCTTTATCAACCTGAGTTTGTATCATTTCAAATAAAGCTCGGTCAACAATTACCTTTTCTATTTCTTTAAGTGTTTTAAATCCTGGGGAAGTGGCATCTTTGGCATAGGTCAAGGGTTTTCTAATAACAAGTTTGATTTCGTCTTCTAAAATCATTTTCTTGTCATCGTCAAATACTATTTTATTATTCTCATCACGTTGAGCCTGTTTTATGGCACCGTATAATGATTCGCCGTGTAATTGCCCTCGAATGGTATCGCCCTTTGCCCATATTGGCTTACCATTTTCTTTTTTCACTATTTTTCCACGTTTCCTTACTTTTTTAAAAGTAGGGGTAAGGGTACGTTGTTCTTTTAGATTATTTATGAGTGTTTCTTCTTCAATTTGTTTAATGTAGTACGTTTTAAAGTCTTTCCAGTCTATAGGCTGCTCGTGATAAGTTCTTGCGATACCATTATCTTTAGCCAGATTATATTTTGTTAAAATCTGATCGCGCTCTGCTGGTTTTGGTATCAAGGTTAAAATTGCAGCATCAACAGCGTGGTGACTATGTTTGGTGCGGTCTTTTTTATTTCCAAACAATTTTACATTATAAATTTCTTTAAAATCGTTCACCACATTTCCTTTTTGAACCTCTACCCGGTTAAAAACGGTTTTTAGATAGGGAACAGCATACTTCGTCATTATTTGAGTATCCCTTAATTGACTGTTTCTCCAACTTGATTTATATTCTTCAATAGTAAAGGTTTGCAGTTTTTGTTTTAAATAATCCAGTTTGAATTTTAAGAGATGACGTTGTTGAATTTTATAATCTTTAGCATCTTTCGAGTCAATATAACTTAGGTTTTTTAAACCGTCCAATTGTTTTTCTAAATCAGCGATTTTAGCCCATTTTTCAACGATAATTTCTTTTTCAACCCCTCTTTTCTCGACTTTCTTTTTATAAACGGTTCGTTTGCCAAAAAGACTTTCTATATTTTTTAGAATAGGCTCAATTCGCTTGCCATTAAATGTTGAAGCATCATCATAATTATTTAACTGGGAAGGGTATTTTTTCCCTTTTATGTGATTATTGAAGTCTTTATTTGCCAGGGTTAGGTTTTTCAATTCACTATCAAAGCTAATACTGGCGGGTATGGTGTGCTCTATGTCATAATATTCCCCGTTAAGCACATCGCACATATTGATGACCTCCCCAGTATAGAGACATTTGCGGTCTTGTTCTTCCCAAAGTCTTATTTTACGTATAAGGGATTTGTTGTTTATGTCCAAACTGGTATTACATTCTTTATTGATCTCTTCAATACGTTTTTTATAAGACTCATTTTCCCTTTCCCGTTCGCTTTGCCATTTTTCTAATGCTTTTCTATAATTAGCGTTGTTTAGCTCTCTCGCTATTTCTACGACAACCCGGGTATGCTTATCAATTTGTTGGGTATGTAACAAAAAGTTTAGCAGCTGTTTTAGCTTATGTAGTGTTTTTAAAGCCATCGGGTTTTTAAATCCCTTACTTATAGGTTCTGGATCGCCCAATAATTCAAGAGAAATACCTTCAGCCTCCGCATCCGGATTTTTATGTAAAAAACGATCCATTTCAGCTTCTTTTATAAAAAAGGTTTTGCTTTTTAGGTTGATTTCCTGATAGGTAGACGCATTGGGGTATTTTTCCTGTTCTGAAGGATGCCAAAGGTATTTTATGTTTTCGTAAGGGACTTGTTCAGGATAATGTTCTTGCAAATATTTAAATATCTGATCGTGAATGCGAGGTTGCTCTATAAAGCCTGCTTTTTTTGCTTGAAGCGGTTTTTGTAAAAATTGCTTATACTGTTTTTTTACATAATCGAAATGTTGTTTTTGAGTGATTTCATCGGTTTCGCTCCAAGTTTTTTCTCCAAGTATTTCAATTATTTTCTGTTTAATTAAATCTAAATCAGCATCATCTAAATCTTCATGTTCAGCTAAATGATAATCGCCTTCTGAAACAAGCTCAGTTCGAAAAAGACTATTTAAAATGTTGTTTAATTTTTTCTCTGTAGCGGCATTTTCATAAATAGTATCGATTTCGCTGGCAAAATGATTGATGAAATCTTCTGAAACTTCGTATGTTCCTAGCACTTTTTGAAGGTTTGCCATATAAACCGCTTTTGGGTATAAGAACCCTTTTTGAAGATAGGGCAGTATTTTTTTTATAGCCGAAAGGCTTAAGGAAGCATAGCCTTGTTGCAGTTTTATCTTTGAAAATTTTGTAGATGCTTCTTCAGATAAGCCTAATTTAGTCGAGGCAAATTCTTTAAGCTTTTCTTCATTGTCAAAGGTGAATAGGATGTGCCAAATATCCTCCACAGTATAAACTTCATCTTGCTTTTTTGAAGGTTGTGCTTCACGTACAAAAGAAGCATTCCAATTAAAATCTTCCTTCCAAATTTCACCTAGAACCTCTTCAAGCTTTTTTAGCAATTTAGCAGATAATACTTTGGTGTCTGGGCGATCAGTAAATTTGGAATGTACTTTTCCCTCGTCTTTATGTATACGGTCAAGAATTGTTTTAAGCTTAAAATCCGTTCCGCTTTTTAGGAATAAGGGATAGATTTTTTCTTTAAGATACACATCCAATGCTTCTCCTTCCGGAGCTTCAATTTTAAGGTTGTTAATAAAGATCCAAGTTCGGTATTCCTCGTATAGCGGATGGCTTATGGGTGCTCTCCTTTTGTTTCTTTCGTAAGTACATAAACCTATTAATGCTTTTTGTGTTCGCAAAGGACGTTGCCAAATGATGGCTTTATGCAGTTTCTTGTAATCAGCATCACTTAGGTTTTGTGCCCGACAAATTTCTTTTAATTCATTTTCATAATCTTTTCTCAGGTTATAGCGTTGGCGAATACGGACTCTTTCATAGTTTTTAGAATGCTCTTTTTGGTAATGGTAAAGGGCAGCGCCTAAACTTTTATAGGTTTCTATATATCCCGAAATTTCATTTCGCCCCTTTGTAGTGCCATCTTTAGAGCCTTGAAGCATTGTTTTTGCCTCCTCTTCGTCACGTCCTTTAAAACCCCTTCTTTGCACCAAATGATAAAATACACGACCTAAAATTTGAGGGTTTTCCTGCAATACTTTTTTGTCTTTTTCCTCCTCACTTACAGCTTTCATTCTAAAGAGGTAATAGCTCTCGTGCTTGTCTCCTCCCAGTAAATGAAAATCAGGTTTGCCATCACCGTTAAAATCAAAGCGAAGCCAGTTGAGAAACTTTTCGGTTTGAGGGTATTTTCTTTTGTCTTTCTTAGAATATTTTCGCCACTCATTGAGTTCGTCAATGCTTAACGGACACATCTCATTTTGAATAAGAAACTCTAGTAATTCCCATTTTCTATATTTTTCGGCTTGGTAATTCCTGCGCTTCCCACGAGATTCAGTACGTTTTTTTACCTTAGGGAATTCAATTCCTTTTTCTTCTCCCACACCTTTATCAAAAATTAACACCCCATTTTTAATAATTTGATTATCATTTTCTGTAGTGTCCCTAATAGCCCATCCAATTGAGTTTGTGCCAAGGTCAATACCTAAGGTTAAGTTGCTCATAATTATTTTTTATTTATATTTACAGTCTGAAAGCAATTCACAATAAGGCTATAAGCCGAAGAAAAATCTTAAATCCTGCGTACTCCGTGGGATTTTTTATTTTATCTAGTTAAATATAAAGGTTAGAATTGAAATCATCTTACAGAATTCTATACAACACAATTATTTACTCAGATTTATTCCCAAGCAAGCTTTAAAAAGCCATAAAAGAAATGAATTAAGTAAGGGGAATAAACCCTATTCCACTTCATTCCGCAATCTTTATCATAGGAAAAGCGGTTCATTCAAAGGTCTTGAACCCAATCCCAGAAAAAGGGATTACGTTCGCTTGATTCTGCTGCCTTAATAGTTCAATTTCTAAATGAGCTTTGGGCAAACTCAGAACTATCATTTTGCAATTCACCAAAGTAGCCATTTCCTTTTCTTTAAAGAACTAAAATTTACCTTGAGACGCTTTGCATAATCAGGCTCCAAAGTCGCTCTTTTTATAAAAGTTTTTCTCAATTCTAAATTTTAAATACGAGCAATCGAAAAGGAAACGCATACAGCTCTATGGGAAGTAAATGGGAATGAATACTAACTCCTTTTTTCGTTTTAATAATGGGCAAAATTCGGAAGGTTGAAAATCTCTACTACAATCATTTTACAAGGAAAACGCTCCAGATATAATAAGTAAATGGGTTTTTTTACCTCATTTAATTTGAGGCTATTTGCTATCAAAATTAATGGGAATTTTTAATGATAACTTAGTGTTTAAAAGTTATCATTTTGAGTAGCTAAGCGGATAAAAATGAGAAGCAAGAGGATAACACGCTGCGCGATGTTACAGATCTCATTTTTAAGTTTAAAACACTGTTTTTCAGTTATTTAAATTCATTTTTATTTTTGAGTGAAATTCACTTTTGCGCTGAATAGTTTAAAAACGCTTCTCAAGCCTTATTAACAGGGCAAATGATTATCCTAATTCTAAATTTTGAAGCTATGAGTCCTAAATTTTCCAGAATCAATTTTCATACAGAAACGGTGGAGCGCTTTAAAAAGTACGCCATAGCAAATGATGCTAATTATACTGAAACCTTAGAGGTTATTTTAGACTTTTTTGAGAAGTATTCGATCAATCCTTTTGTGCCCTTTGATGATTCTGTACATAGTTTACATCTGTTAATTGATAAGCGCATGGATGCTGTTGAGGCTATCTTAAGAAGAATGGAAACAGAACAATTGAAGCCTTCACGAGAATTATTAGAACGCTTATTTCAGCCTCAAAAAAATGATAAACCCTTACTTGTGGAGCGGAAAATTTTGGAGAAAAATAGTGGCTCTTTTAAAGATTGAGATGGCTAATATTTTTGATTCAATATCCTGCTGTAATAGAATTAATTCCTTCTAAAAAGTTGCTGTATTTTTTCTTTTTCATCAGCAGTTTACTTAGTCAATTGTTAAATGAACAGTTTAATTATAAAAAATCTTACGCCGTTATATATGTCTTACATTTGGTTAGTGTCTATTTCTCACTTTGTGGATATACAAGTACCCTCCTAATTGAATCCTCTATAAGTTCAATTCCGGCTACAACGGTCTTGTATTTCCTTTTGGCCTATAAACTTAATAGGATAAAAAGGGAAGGCTTTTGTTGTATATGCTGTGCGCATTTAGTGAGTGTTTTTAAAAACCTCACCTTGCGGGTGTACAAGCACCCTCCTAATTGAATTTAATCTACTATAAGTTCAATACCGGCTTTATCGGCCTTGTATTTTATTTTGTTCATCAGTTCATGATAATTCCAGTTCCTTAAAACAAAGCCGTCTTCTTTTTTGGCAATTTCCATTTTATCTTCCTGGTTTAACAAAATGAGGGTCCCAGCTTTTTGTTCAATACAAAAATCAATTAGCTTTCGGCTGTATAGATGCAAGCGGTTTCCCACATATTTTTTTTCCCGTTCGTGAAACCGGTCTATTGCTTTTGTTTTGCGTTTACGGCCTTTTCCCGGTCTGCAATAGGCAACACCGTTTTGTGCCCTTTTGAGCGCAGCCTGTATGGCTAATCTTCGGTATAGAAATTCTTCCCGACTGCCAATACTCAACGTTGCTTTTCCGGATTTTACTATTATAGGATATTCAAGAGATAAAGAAGCCTCTGCAATTACTTGTGGTTTCAGGCTGTGCTTTTCTTTATCCATCTCAAATACGGCTAGCCAATAAATCTTTTGATTTTTGAGTTGAATTTTAGAGGCGCAAAGCTTGATTTCACCGGCTATTACCTGTTCCAGTAACCGGCGCTTATCCGTATAATCTCTTCCCAGATAAGCCTTTAGTGGAATGGAAAATAAACGAAAGCAAAATGTCTTTTTCTCTTCACTATAGGTTAAGCGCTGAATGCCTCTTGATCCAAATGGAAAGGCAATATCCCGTCTGAAATTTGAAAGAGCACGTTCTCCTGATCGGTAGGCTGGCAAGTCGGTATGAAAGCTATTCATAATACCATTGTTCAAATTTGCGAGAATATTGGTTGGAATTTCCCCTTTAAAACGGTCGGATACCACCCGGTAGGTGCAATTGGTTTTGGAACGGTTGAGTATGCCGTCTATATCTTTTTTTTCATCCGCAAGCCTATATTTTATTCCTTCTGATAAATAAAAGAATTCTTTAATCATTTCCTGTATGTATAGATGGGTTACAATAAGGTTAGCCGCCCTGTAACATCTATTTTGCCAGCGGTAAAGGGTTTCCAAAGCCTCTCTTTTTTCTTCATGGGTCGGGGCGTCCACCTGCAGCTGGATTTTTCGGGTGAGTTTTATCCTATCTTTTTCCATAATTAAGCTGATTGTTGTTGTTCGTCTTTGAGCTGTATCAGTTTATAGGCAGCCACAAATTCCTTATGTACTTCCTTTTGGGAGAGGTTTAGCTCTCTGGCAATAGCTGCAAAGGAATACTGCTTTTCTGTACGCAGCTGTAACACCTTTTCCTGTTCCTGAGTCAAGGTATCCCCGATCTGCACCGCCAGCATCGGTTTTGGTTTAACTTCTAGTGTGCTCCCTTTAGTAATGATCTTTTTAATATCGGCAATGGCGCTTTTTACTTCGATACTGGTTTTGGAGATGCTGGTTCCCATCGACCTGGCAATGGCTTTATACTGAAAGCCGTATTTTAAACAGAGTTCAATGAGAAGCTTTCTTTCGCTGCTAAGCAAGGGGATCACACTTTGAATCCGATCGAAAGCTTTCTGGTCTGCTTCCTGCCCCAGTAGATGCGTATCTTCTTCCTGCGGGTCATAGCCGTGCATATATTCTTGGTAGTTCTCGAAAAATTCTAACCTGCCTATGTTTCGCTGAAACTTTTTCCTTGGTTTGCCATAGTAATAAATGCACTCGCTTTTCATAACAAAGTGTAAGAACGCACGCATATGCTCCGGGGATTTTATCCGGTCTCTTTTCTCCCACAGTATGATAAACGTATCCTGAAGGATATTTTCTACGACAAAGACATCTTTAATAAGACTCCTACCCATCCAGTAGATGCGCCTCTGATATTGCCTGTAAATCTTTGTAAAAGCCTGCGGGCAGTCTGATTTGAGTATATCAAAATAGTACGCATCCTTAGAGTACTTCATAGTGGGAGTGCTATCTTTGAAAGATTGTTGAGTAGAATTCATAGGTACTATCTTTAAAGTGAAATCAGCTTAGAATTTTTCCAAGCAGAAATTTTGCTTTAAATTAGTAGTGTCAAGAAATGTAGCCCACCAACGGCTTTTGTAAAATACCAAGATGAACTTGTATTTTACCAAACAAGTAAATCAAGGAGGAAGAACCAATATCTTTAAGTTATGACAACAGCAACCAAACCCAATCATATAGGACGTAAGATCGCCCGCATTCGTGAGCTACGAGGAATGAAACAAGAAACTCTTGCAGAAGAACTCGGTATCAGTCAACAGAGTGTTTCCTCTTTAGAAAAAAGCGAAACACTTGATGATGATAAAATACAAGAGGTGGCAAAGATTTTAGGGGTTACTAAAGAAGGGATTGAAAGCTTTTCCGAAGAAAATGTTATAAATTACTTTAATAATTTTTATGATAATAGCGCTTCACAAGGAAATAGCTTTAATCAAGGGATTTATCCAACTTTTAATCCTCTAGATAAAGTAGTAGAATTGTTTGAAGAAAATAAAAAGCTTTATGAACGTCTAGTTCAAGCTGAAAAAGATAAAGTAACGTATTTAGAAGAGTTGCTTAAAAAGAAATAAATTTCTCTAACCAGAAAATTATGAACAGACCTCAGGCTTTTAGAGTTTGAGGTTTTTTTATGGTTAAAAATCCCTTTTTCAGGATTTGGATTTTATACACTCTTCATACTCTATCATGGGCTTTGCCTAGGGGTTGCCTGGGGGATGGTATGCTGCTGTTTCCCCCTGCTTATTTTATGAAAATTACTTTAGTTTAATCCTGAAATAGATATACATTTCAGGATTAAGGAATTCTGTAAGCTGGTTTATGTTGGAAAGAGTAACTTGGTTCTATCAATTGATAAAAGGAATTAAAGTTCCTAATATCCAGGAAAAATTAGGGGGATAATGGGTGTATTTATCGGGATATAACTAGTTGTATGTAATTCCCGAAACGAAACAGAGGAAATTGAAAAATCAAATGAAATTGAGCAAATGGACAAAAATCTAAACCAAATCAAAGCGGAAATTTATGATAAATGCTCTCTTAAAATTTCGGACTTCAAAACCGAAATGGAAAGTAAAGAATATAATGCTTGTCGATTTCAACTCAACGGACTGAATATTTTGAGTAGAAACGCCAAAATAACACCAAAAAAAGTCGGACAATTTGTTACGTTTTGGAAACGAAATGAAAACGGACCGATTGAGCCATTTAACGAAAACGACCGAATTGACTTTTATACCGTGAACGTGAGAACTGAAAATGAATTTGGACAGTTTGTCTTTCCAAAATCAACGCTGGTAAAAAAAGGAATTATGTCAACGGAAAAGAAAGAAGGGAAAAGAGGTTTCCGAGTTTATCCGAAATGGGATGTTGTGAAAAACAAACAAGCTGAACGAACTCAAAAATGGCAATTGAATTATTTTTATGAAATAAACGATTCGACTGATTTACAAAAAGTGACTGAATTGTATGATGGAAAATAAAGCACAACCTACAACACAGGTAAGCGTTGCACAAGCCTCTAATTCTCAGAAAACCTCACTTATTTAAACCGCTTTTAAGCGGTTTAATAGCTTTATAGTCTTTCAAATAGCTGTTTAATCATTTAAATGTATGAGTTCGTTATATTCATCTAGAATATTATTAGGCAGATCCTTTAAATAAATT
>TARA_R110002051_G_scaffold49659_2_pt1 | contig 11027 bp, 18 predicted proteins | sample TARA_R110002051 | Tara Oceans TARA_R110002051 (sample SAMEA4397023) | marine metagenome | biome: Polar Biome; feature: [MES] marine water layer (ENVO:01000295) within the mesopelagic zone...; material: water (ENVO:00002006), including particulate matter (ENVO:01000060) such as......
AACGAATCCAAGTGGCAAGTATAAAAAAGAAGGTATATCATGACTACGAAAAAGAAAACAACAACGAAGGCAGAACCGAAATCAATTTGGCACAATCTGTCGAAAATAAATGTGAACGATCACACGGAGATCAAAGGGTCAGGAAATTTCACAGCCACATATCTTTCGTGGTCGTGGGCATGGGGTATCTTGATGGAACACTATCCCAATGCAACATTTGAAAACCACTTGAATCAAGACGGATACCCTTGCTTTTTTGACCACAATGGGAATGCAATGGTTCGTGTCACTATTTGTATAGAAGAAAAGTGCCATACAGAAGATTTCATGGTGACTGATTTCAACAACAAAGCAATCAAGAATCCTGATTCATTTGCAATTAACACAGCATTAAAGCGGTGCTTGGTAAAGTGCATGGCGTATTTCGGGCTTGGACATTACATATATGCAGGCGAAGATTTGCCACATCAAGAAGAAGAAGCGTTTGATCGTGAACACGCGCTTGGCGTTGTCAACGCGCACATCAATTTCAATGCTGATGAAGAATGGCAAGGCAAAGTGCTTTTTCACTTCAAAGCGAAAACAATAGACGGCTTGACTGACGAACAGTTGAAGCAAGTTGTCGCAAGAATACCGAAGAAAGAAGGTACAAAGAATGGCTGATCAAGCAAACATTTCATTGACAGGGCGATTGACTCGCAATCCTGAAACGACCGAAACGAAAAAGAGCGCAGTTGTAAAATTTGCAATTGCGGTGAATGGCTTCAAAAAAGAAGATGTTTCATTCTTCGATTGCGAAGCATGGGGCAAGGTTGGGGAAATCGTCCAACAGTATTGCGCCAAGGGCAAGCAAATTGCAATTGGTGGAACGATTCGGATTGACCGTTGGCAAGACAAAGACGGCAACAACCGTTCAAAGCCGATCGTCAATGTTCGTGACATGACGCTTCTTGGAAGCAAGGATGAATCCGAAGCACCGAAACCGCAAGTTCAACCGCAAGTTCAATCGCAAGGAGTAGCACAAGATGACATTCCCTTCTGATATACCGAACAAAGGAACAGGATCGAAACTTCTGACAAGTGCGCAGGTCGCCAAGAAGTTGCAGGTTTCAGCAAAATCGTTGTACAACTGGATGGACGAGGGCAAGTTCCCGCAGTCGATTCGGATCGGATACATGCACAGATGGCGGGAATGTGACATTGATCATTGGCTTGCGAATGGCGGTTCAAATGCAGAAGCCACTTGAAATAGCCAATTGGGAAGACGGTTTTGAGATTGCGCAAAGCAGGCGCAGGGCGGGTCGGTTGTCATGGGTAGCCATGCCGACCCGTCATGACAGCCGAGGATACCGCAAATTGATCCGCTCAGATGGCGGTGTGAAGCACTTTGCGTGTTGGGTGGTACTCGTCCAAGTTTCCGCTAGATGCTCCATGCGGGGCGTTCTGGCAGATGATCGAGGGCTTGCGTTGACGTTTGACGACTTTGAAGCCATGACGGACATTCCTGCATCAGATTTTGAAGATGCAATCCCCGTTCTTTGCGATATTGGATGGCTTATTTGTCCAAGTTCGTACCTTGCTCCGAGCGAAGTCGGAGTGCAGTCGGAGAATGGTACGTCTACAGTACAAACAGAACAAGACAATACAGAACAGAACAAAACAACACAGGTGCATTGTTCGCAAGTTTACAACCACCGTGGGGATTCAATGAAGCATTTCAACATGTTGCCATCGGATCGAAGACGAGGGAAAGCAAGTTGGCAAAAAGCATGGGTTGAATTTGTAGTTCAAGACCGTGTTGATCCGAAGGTTGTCATAGATGCAATCTTGGAATACTACAAATCAGGTGAAGGGCAATCAGAATGGTTTAGAACGCCTGCAAGACTGCTTGAAGATTGTATTTGGGAAGAAAGCGCAGATTCATGGAACGCCAAACACGCCCAGCCAATAGATGAATCGGGTACTTTTGACAAAATATACGCAAACGAAAACAAAAACGAAAATGGATAATCGAGTGAACAAAAGAACAAAAGAACAAATCAAAACAGACATCAAATCAATGTGGTATCGGCATCACACTATTGTCGAAAATATTGAGAAATTGAAAAAGTCAATATTGGCGCAACAAGCAAATCTTGAATATTGTTCGACTGAGATCAAACTGCTTGAAGGCGAACTGAATCCGATTGACAATCCGCTTCAAGATATAAACGCTTGCGCTCGAATGCTCGGCATTGGATCAAGGGGTTGTTCCTAATGTCTTACATGAACGACAGATACATTGAATCAATTGGCGGGAAAGGGATTGTTCGACAAAAAGACATTCCCGATCTAAAGAAAGGCGTTCGGCAAATATATGACATAATGAAAGATGGCAGGTGGTACACCATCCCACAACTGCGGGATCTTATCAAACAAGAAGGCGCAGATCGTAGAATGCGGGAACTTCGCAAGGTTGGGATTGTTGTTGAAAAACGCAGGGTCAATGATTCAAGGTTGTTTGAATATCGAATGGACGTTCCTGCAACGGAAGGGCGGTTGTTCTAATGAATCAAAACGAATGGGGCGAAACGTGGCAAAGATTGAAGGGTCGATTTCCGAACTGGCAACCGACTGCCGTTGAAGCCGAAGACTGGTGCATGGGCTTGCGGGTCTATCCCGTTGAAATGGTCGAAGATGTCAGCCGATGGGTTAAGACAAAGTATTCTTCCAACTTGCCTGCAATGAAATGGTTCATCGTTGAATGCGAAAAGCGCAAGAATCAAGAACTTGCATCACGCAGGATTCAAAAAGAAATCCAAGTCGATCATCGTGAAGACCACGAATCGAAACGGGAAGCGACAATTGAACGGCTTCAAAACACCGACATTGACGCTCTGCGCTCCGCTTGTCGAAAGGTGATGGACAAGTTTCCGTTCGTGGCAAAGCCGACTTGTGGCGATCCCCGTGAATGGAAGAACACTTTGCGTGCGATGGTGTTCCTAGAGATATACGGTGACGAAGCGAAATGAAGGCTAATTTCTATGGTATGCTTCACGCATGACATCTGCGATGAAACAGCGTGGCAATAGATGAAGGAATCAGACCGATGCAAACTGCTTGTCTGCGATGCGATTGACACCATGTCAAGAATGAACGATCGAACAATGCTTCAGTCGGCAAAGGGTATTCAAGATCATGTCGAAGAATTGCTTTTGAATGGCGATGATGGCAGGGATCAAGATCTGATCACGTCCGCACTTGTGGTGATTCTGGCAATCCTAGAACCCATATCGGAACAGATGCTTGCGACAACAGACGGCAGGTACATCAGATCGAAGGTTGGAAGTGGTAGTGATCCAGAAGAAGAACAGTTCTTCGAGTAGAAAAACACCTGATTGATTGAGCGGGTTTCTTATCCTTTCACGCTCGGAATTGACCCTGCCTTCGGGCGGGGTCTTTTTTCTTGCTATGATTCAACCATGCCAATTGAATTTGAACTGCCGTTCCCGCCATCGTCCAACACGTACTATCGAAGCGTGCGGATGGGGCAGTCTTGTCGGGTCTTGCTTTCAAAGCGTGGTCGTGAATACAAAGAAGAAGTCAAGAAGATTATGTTCTACAAGCGCAAGAAGTTTGGGTTGCCAGTTGAAGGGCGGTTGTTTGTTGGTGTTCGCCTGCATGCACCGAACCGAAGAAAGTACGACATCGACAACAGGATCAAGGCGTTGTCTGATGCGCTCCAATTCGCAGAAGTATTCGCAGACGATGAAGCGATTGACCGCCTGCTTGTCACTCGTCATGAGATAATCAAAGGCGGTCTTGCAGTTGTCACAATCGAAGAAATCGTTGCAGTTGATTCGGCAGAGTAGAATAGACGTTCTATGATTTCAAACACAATCGAAAGCCTGTCGCAATTCATTTGCACTTCTTCTGGAATAGCACTTGCAGGCGTTGGCGTAGCATCACAATCAGGCACGGGGATCATCAGCGAATCGACCCTTCTTCCGTTGTCGTTGTTCATCGGTGGTATTGCATTCACCGCAACTTTGACTTGGCGGGCATCGTCTGCAAAAGCAAACCTTGCGCATCAACTTGAACGGATTGAAAGACGGCTTGATTCCCTTGAACAAGAATCGGGCATTTCAACAGGCATGGAAACGAAGATCGACATGGCTGAATCAGCGATCAAGGACTACAACAGAAGGAAACGCAGATGAAGCGAATGGCAATGACTGAAGCGTTCTTGCGGTTCTTTGCTTGGACGTGTATATTCTCAGCAATGTTCCTGCTTGTTGCAAACCAATTGGGCTGTTCGGCTGTTGAAGCGATCAACACGAACGCATCAGAAATTCAGACGCTTGCACAATCAAGCGAACAACGCTTTGAAGCGATCGCAGAAATCAGCGATGTGCCAGAAGTAGACAAACAAACAGAACAAGGAATCATCGAACAGCGTTCTATCCAAGATTCGGTTGCGAACATTCGCAATGCGCTCCCACGGATTGAGGACAAAGAATCAAGTTTTATGGTTTTACTACAACGGCTTGCGCTTGCAGGGATATTGATTGCATCTATATTCTTAATTTGGCAAACGGGCATCGGCACTCTCCTGCGCAAACTGTTGTATTCAATATCAATGTTCATCCCTTCAAAAAGTATGCGTGAAGCGGAAATGGACATGAAGATTGCAGACGATGGGAACGGGATGACAATTCGGGAATCGATTGCGTCAAAGCGTGCTTCGTCTGTAGCGTATAATTCTGCATACTTAAAACTTAGAAAGAGGAAATGATCATGGAATTTTTATCAATGGCTTGGGATAGCGTATATGCGCTTGCAGTAGGAATTGGGTTTGGTGTTTTGTTTCAGCGTGTCGGCTTGGTCGATTGGTTGATTGCAAAGGTCTTGCGAAAATAATATGGCAAGCATTGGAGTAATTCATAAAACAGTATCGGCACAGGTCGCAAGTGCGTCGGGGTCTTTCACGGAAGTTGCTGAAACTGATGCGATTGTCAATGGCAAAACGTATTACGTCATATGTCACGGGCTTGTCGAAAGCAACGACAATTCAAAAGTTTCCGAATGGCGTTTGGTTGATCGCACGAACTCGGATGCGGTGTTGTCGAATTCAACACAGATACGGGAAGTTTCAGCAGTCAACGCCACGCAGGGATACTTCTATGTCGGCAAGTTCACAGCAGGATCAGGCGGTGGCGGTCTGGCGTTTGAACAGAAGTCGCCAGTTGGGGCAACAGCCCGAACGCAATACTTGTCTTTGATGTTACTAGACATCGACAACTTGACAGGTGACGATTACTTCTATAACAACAATACATCTGACACTTCATTGACAGATTCGTTTCAGAGTTTTGCAACAGCAACAAAGTCATCATTGACAGCCGATGACAAGTGGCTTGTCTTTGGTTGGCAGGCGACAGCAACGGATGATGTTTCCCATAATACAGAAATACAATTGTTTTGCTCTGATGCGACAGGAACGACAGACGAACCACAGATTTCATTTGAAGGCGAAGATTTGACCGAAGTTCTTGGATGGTGGATTTGCCGAGCGTACACGATGACGGGCGCAGGAACAACATGGACAATGAAAAGCAGAATGGATAGTGGATTGCCTGGTGATCCTTCAAACCATCTTGAGTCAACTTTGTTTGGTCTTCGTCTTTCCGCTTTTGAAAATGCAGAGTATTCATACACATCAGCCGAAACCACTACGACTTCGACTGATTGGCTACAGTTGGCAAGAAAGACAATCACGCCAGACACTTCAGGCGATGTGATTGCTGTCACTTGTTCGGTATTCGATGGCGATTCAACAGGTGTAAAATCGTATGCAAGAACGCAAGTGGATGGCACGAGTTCACCGAATACGCAACCTGATAGTGAATACGCCTGCGTTCTAAATGACGGATCTGACAGATTGCCGATTGGTGGAATCACTAAGTATGCAGGAACTGCAAGCACTGGCGCAACCGTAGATTTTGATGCAAAGAAAGATACAACCGCAGACATTGGATGGTTGAACACCACGCTTGCGTTGTTCACAACAGAAATTGCAGACAGAAGTCAGGTTTTCAGCGCAGTTGCATCGCAGACGTACAATAGCGGTGAAGTGGCAGGTCAAACATATTCGTCTGGCGATGTAATAGGACAGGTACAACCAACATGAGCAACTCCCCAACACTAGCAACAATATACGAAGACACTGGCGCAACTTGCATGGCAAGGATTGTCGGTGCAGATGCGACAGCAATCACGATAGCCACAACAAGCGCAATCACCTTGGCAGTATTCAAGAACGCAAACACAAGCGCAACATACACGGCTTCATTGACCGTAGCAGATGTTGTATTTAATGCGCTTCAAACTGACGCACGATGGACAAAGGATTCTACTGGCTACAACTTCAGGTACAGCGCAATCGCTTCGGTCTTCGATGCAGGCGATGCAACCTTCCGACTTGAATTCAAATTCACACCAACAAGCGGTTCACAGTATTTCGTGATATACGAAATCGACACCGTAGAGGTTTTCACTTCATAATGCTTTTATGGTCACGAATCATTGTGATCCTTGGAACTGAAGCGGTTCTTGAAATGGGGTACAGATGCGCATACGCCTGACGACAGATTTGACGGAAGAACAAATTGATTGCGGATACGATTGGACGTTGTTGACACTTCATTCAAGGTTCTGCAAGTGGCTTGTTGAACTAGAGATTCCGATCACGCATTTTGCTATTTATTGGGAAACGTCCGAAGGTGGCGAACCGCATTTGTTTGCAACTGCTGAACTGTCGTTCGATTCACCAGTTGAAATAGATTCAAAGTTCCTTGATGAAATGCACCTTGGCGGGTCGGAAGATGAATGACTTCGATGATAGAGGAAAGTTCGCAAAGGGGAATCAGTTTTCATTTGCGAATCGACCACAGAATGCAAATCGTGCGGGTCGTCCAAAGGGCAGATCAATGCAGGACGCACTTCGCACAATGCTTGAAGATGAAGTCACGGGCGAACAACTCTGCGATGCCTTGGTTCGATCTGCAATTGAAAAAGCACTTGAAGGCGACTTTCGCTTTTGGCAAGAGATAATCAACCGCATAGACGGCAAAGTTCCGAACAGGATTGCGGATGCCGATGGAAGTTCGTTGACATTCTTGCTAGAAGAAGCAGTACAATCAAAGACGAATGGAACATCAAAGGGAAACTGACGACACGCATCGACTTGAACTTCTTCCACATCAGATGAAGTTCTTGAAAAGTAAGAAGCGGGAAGTGTTGCTTTCTGGCGCATTTGGTTCAGGTAAGACCAGAAGCGTAGTTTTGAAGTGTGCAATGCGTGCTTCTATTCAGGGCGCAAGGGAAGGTCTATGCAGAAAGACTTTTGTTGCACTCAAGAGATCGACACTAAAAACATTGATTGAACCTGATGGATTGCTTCCACCGATACTTCCACAAGGTACGTATGAATACAAAAAGATTGACGGGGAAATTCTGATTCACGGTGGCGGTTCAATCATGCTGTTCGGTCTTGAAGATGCGGGTCGCATCGCGTCAATGAATTTAAGCGGTGTAGGTTGTGACGAAATTTCAGAGATTTCGATGCAGGACTATACAATGTTAAGGGGTAGGATTCGGCTGAAATTGCCAAACCTTCCGAATCAGTTGTATGGTGCATGCAACCCGTCAACGCCACAGCACTTTCTTGCACAACGGTTCGGGCTTGCAGGCGGTCATGTCTGCGCCCCAAACTGCGAAGCGTTCACAACTACAAGCCGTGACAATTGGTTCTTGCCAGAAGATTACGTGAAGGACTTGGAAACCATGACAGGTGTGGCACGCAAGCGATATGTCGAAGGATTATGGGTTGGATCGGATGGCTTGGTGTACGACATGTGGGATGAATCGAAGTTCGTTGTCGATGAAGTGCCTGATTCGTATGATCGCATGATTGTCGGGATGGATTACGGCTACAACAATCCTTCTGTTCTACTTCTTGCAGGCATCAAGGATGAACGCATGTTCATAATTGACGAATGGCACGAACGGCAAAAACTAGAGGCAGAAATTATTGAAACGGCTTTGAAATGGAAAGAAGAAAATCCGATGATTGAATGCTTCGTGGTTGATCCGTCTTGTGCGGGGATTCGAGCATCAATGCGGAATGTAGGTCTTGACGTTATGCCTGCGAACAATTCTGTCTTTTCAGGAATCCAAACTGTGGCAAGTCGCTTGTCAAATGGTGACGATGGAAAGCCAAAATTGGTCGTTCATCGCCAATGTTCAAACCTGCTTCGGGAGTTCGGATCATACGAATGGATGAACAATCAAGATGGTTCAAGCAAGGACATCCCACGGAAAGAACACGATCATTGCCTCGATAGCCTTCGTTACCTTGCACAGTATTGCTACAATCAACGCACGTCACCTTCAATTCGTTCAATTGATGGAATGAGCGACAATCTCAAAAACAATCCACATGGGAATCAAGACATGTGGACGGAGTTCTGAACATGCTGAACAAGTTGCGCAAAGGCAAGCAAGCCGAAACAAACACCAAGGCAACCGATCGCCTTGATTACATGAAAGCAACTGTTCCCGCTTGGCAAACACCGTCTGCGAACATAGCCCGTGCCAGATCGTACACGGCATTGATGGCACGATTCAACGGTTGGGTTTTCGCTTCTGCGCAAATCATTGCAAGGGCTTGTTCAGCGCAACCAATAAAACTGTATTCCCTTCAGCCGAAGAATGGCGCAAAGTCGCTGTTTCCAACGCAATCTTTGAATCAACACAAATCAGCGTTCCTTCGTGGTGGGCTTGAATCAAAACCGTCAACATTCGTCCAACGCAAAGCCGTGCAAGGCGATATGGTCGAAGTCTTTGAACATCCGATCCTTGAACTGCTTGATAATCCTTCGCCTGAAATGGACGGCTACACGCTCGCAGTTCAACGGTTCTTGAACCTGCAAATCACGGGCAACGCATATCTTCATCCGATCATCAGCGAAACGCTTGGAATACCAGTTGAATTGTGGAACATGCAAAGCGACATGGTTGCAATTGTTCCCGATGGTGAAATGGATCTTGTTGATTATTACCAATACGGGCAACATCCAAACGTAGTTGAGTTCAGGAAAGACGAAGTGTTGCACGAAAAGCAACCGAATCCATCAGACCCGTTCTATGGTCGGGGATGGGTTTCCGCTTGTATCCCTGCAATTGACTTGCTTGATTCGATGGATAAGTACGAACAGAATGTGCTTGACAATCAGGCAAGACCCGATTGGGCGATCATGGTCAAAGAGCATTTGACTGACAATCAATACGAACGATTGATGCAACAGGTTGAACGTCAACTTGGTGGAAGCAACAACAGAAGCCGACCATTCATCTTCGAGGGATCAACTGATGCGAAGCCGATGAATTTCAGCGTGAACGATCTTCAGTTTGCGCAAGGTGAGATTCGGAAAGTAGAAGTCATTTCTGCAATTTCTGGCGTACCTGTCACGATGCTGAAAGCGAATGATCCAAACCTTGCAAGTGCAAGGGAAGGTTCACTTGGCTTCTTGCGCAATACGGTTCGACCATACTTGACACTTGACGAATCATTCTTGAATCGTCAGTTGTTGCCGTTGTTTGGACAGTATGCAGGCGACTTGTTCCTTGCATACGATGACCCTGTTGCAGAAGATCGTCAAATGCAATCGGCAATTGATGCGAGTGACGCAAGTGCAGGCATCAGAACACGCAACGAAATCAGATCAGCACGTGGTCTTGAACCTGTCGATGGCGGAAATGAACTACTCGTTCCTGCGGGAACAGTTCCGATTGATGTGGCGATCGAGCAAGCACGCAATCCGCAACCGATGTTTGGTGCGTTCGCAACTGAGCCAAAAGAACAGAAGGCAGAAAGTTGCCCTGAAGGTTCGCATTGGATGCCTGCTGATGCAGATCATCCCGAAGGATGGTGCATGCAAGACGAAACGCATCAAACGTATTCGGCACAGAAAGCAGATGATTGCGTTTCAAGCAAGGTGTCAATCTTGATGGCTGAAGGGTATCCAGAAGATCAAGCCGTTGCAATTGCATATTCAATGTGCGGAAAGAAAGAAGAAGCAACCGAAACCAAGCACGCAAAAGATTGCGGATGTGGCAAAGAACTTGTATCTTGCCAGAAGTCGTTGTTTGAAAGCCATCGTTCTTTGATCGGTGTGAAGCGTGCGCCAGTTGATACGGGAAATGCCGACTACGAAAAACTACTTCAGCAGAATGCGCAATTCATCGACACGTTCTTTGACGGATTGACATCTGTCTTCAGCGACCAAATCAACAACTTCTTGGATTCAGGAATGAGCGATTCGTCATTGTGGAACGACAATGCGGTGACACGTCTTGAAGGGTACGGAAAAGATTTTGTGAAAGAAGTCATGACGCAATCAGGGCAACAAGAACTTGATCGTCTTGTGCCTGACATGGAATTGAAGTTCGACTACCTTGACCCGAACCTTGCGAATGCTCTTGACGACTACACAAGCCAACTTACCACGACATTGAAAGAAGGCACGCAAAACGAACTTGACAGGCGAATTGCAACAGGCGTTCGCAACGGTCTTTCAACTGAAGACATCCGAAGGAACATCCAAGGACTGTTGGAAGAAGAACCCGACACGGGAATCATTCCAATTCGTGCAAGGGCTGAAATGATTGCAAGAACAGAAGTTGCGATGATTCACGAAGAAGCAAAGTTCCAAGCATGGAAAGAATCAGGCGTGGTGACAATGAAACAATGGCAGGTTTCCGCAGGTGCTTGCTCATCGTGCCAAACGCTTGCAGTAATGCAACCGAATCCAATACCACTTGACGAGCCGTTTGCGGTTCAAGGGCAACAGGTCGGCAAGATCAAAGTATGGCGAACGATGATGACTGCACCGCTTCATCCGAATTGCAGATGCGGAACTATAGAGATACTTGGTGACGAAACAGAAGAAGAAATGGCATTCATAGGAAACTGAAATGGCAAACGA
>TARA_R110002051_G_scaffold293_6_pt1 | contig 11026 bp, 17 predicted proteins | sample TARA_R110002051 | Tara Oceans TARA_R110002051 (sample SAMEA4397023) | marine metagenome | biome: Polar Biome; feature: [MES] marine water layer (ENVO:01000295) within the mesopelagic zone...; material: water (ENVO:00002006), including particulate matter (ENVO:01000060) such as......
TTCCAAGAAAATATCTTAAATTTCTTGGCTTTCTGCATGCGTTTTCGGCTTATGACAAGCAGTGCAGATGGTTTGGAGGTTGCTGTCATCGTCAGTACCACCACGAGCGACGTTGAGAATATGATCTAGCTCAAGCTCACCGCCAACACGACCGCAAACTTGACAGGTATATTTGTCGCGCTTGAATATCTCATCGCGCTTGCGTCGCCAAGGTCGACCGCCGCGTCCGTGTCCCCATCTTGATTTAGGTTGATGAGTATCATTGACTGCTTTGGTACTGATGGTTGCGAGGCGTGGGCGTAGGGTTTTGAGCGCCATGCTTTATTACCTCCAAAAAGAAAGCCCGCTGCGGGGGCAACGGGCTTAACTGGTGATGTTTGTTTACGTCTGCTTTATGATTAGGCAGGAACTTCGAATATGAGAAATATTAGGTCAAACTGTTCCATTAATCAATATGGCTTTTATTCATTGATGAGCTGTTCATCTATCTTACGCCTTACTCTGCGAGCGGTAGAGCGGATATCTTTTATTATAAATTCGATATGTTCTGAGTAATTGTTGCGCGACCAGGTCGCTTTAGATATCCCTGCAAATGCAGCTCTCTCATTACCTGACCAAGCAAAGCCAGTGGCTTCGTTCACTGGGTATTGTAATTCCGCAAGGGCTGTAGCACTAAGTACTGCACTATGCTTATGAGGCTTGTCTTCATAGTTCCATCTGAGACCGTATCTAGCAGCGATGCGCTTCTGAAGGACTGGGTCAAACCCGCTATAGATATAATGATAGCAATCAGACTCTATCTCATGAATGTTTGCATAAGCTTCAGCAGCTGCTCTTAAGTATTCTTGGCGCATGATAAATATCCCCCGTTATTTATAGCCAATATATATATAGGTTCAGGGTTGTGTCAAAGGTTAAGGGTTGGGCTTTAAACCCTGCACCTCTACAGGCCTTTATTTATAATACTTGTAGATGAAAGGTTAAGGGTTTAAGGGGTTTAAGGGTTATATTTACGCACGGGATAAAAACTATTTAGTGATTAATATTAAATATATTTAAGTTATTTATTTATTTCCCGCGCGCGCACAAGAAAAAACCCTGCAACGTCTGCTACAGGGTCTCGTATCGCTTGGTATTATTGGCTTGTAGAGGTTAAGGGTTTGATTTTAACTATGAACCTAACCCTTAAACCCTGCACCTAATTATTGTTTTGGGTCGTAAACACTATTGATTGCGAGCTTGAATCGGTGAATCTGTCCGCCAATCCAGTCTTGTTGACTACCAAACTTGTCAGCTGGATATGATGTCGGCATGGCTATAGCTAAGACCATAGCTTGTTTTGCGGTATTCATATTAGGCGTTCTGTATTTTAGCCGTGATTTAGCTTCGCGTCTACCAATATATGTCATAAGCTTAGTTTCAGAGGTTGGCCGTTCGCCACCTCTTTGGCACCATTGGCGATAAACAAAATATAAGTCACTACTAAGACAGCAGCAGTAAGGTATCTCTAAGTTGTTGTTTGACCAATCGTCATAGAAAACCTCCCAGTTTGGCTGGCTTAACCTGATTACCTCACGTTTGCTCTGAGTCATGATAGCCGGTGTATGTGCTGTCTGGTCTTTTAAGTCAGTCATTAGAAGTAAAGTATAAAAAGCACGTAGCATCTTGTCATCGGTGTCGGATAGGGCAGCCGCGACATCATTTAGAATGGGTGCGGGAATCTTTTGTTGTGGGTAGCAGACAACATGACGCCTATCGTTTTGCTCTAGTGCTAAGGGCTTCATGTTGTTTGATAAGAATATTGCATTAACAAAGTTATCTTGCTGCCAGCCGCTCATAAACTTTTTACTGATATAAATTGTATTGCCTGTTACCAATTGCTTGACCATGCCCATTTGTGAATAGCTATCGCTGCCACTGAATATCTCTTCGAATAGCGCATATAACTTATTCGACACCCAATCATTATATTGAGAGTCAAGCTGACCTTGTCCCAATGTGACAGCATAGTCGCCATAGATACGGCTCATGATGCGGTCAAAAAATAGCGACTTACCTGCGCCTTGCACTTCACCGTGAAAGATAAGAGCGGTATCAAGCTTGGTACCAGGTTGCTGCAATGGAATGGCTAGCCATCTAAGCACCCATTCATAGACTTCTTGTTTGCCTTCGCACAAATGTAATAGCAGGTCAGTGATCGGCTTGCACATCTTAGCCGCGTCTTTGATATCTGTCTCAATAGGTTTTAACGGTAGGCCATCAAACGTATTGATAGCAATATCTTTGTCATGCTTGGGTGTTTTGGTGCGAGTAGGGTCAAACCAGATGTTATCGGCTTTGATAGTAATACGTGCCTCTGACTTAAGCCAAATCTCATACTCATTAGGGCGTGCTAGTTTGATGGTATCAACGGGCAAACGAATGCGCTCAACGTCATCCCAAACTTCTTTGGTACCATAGATAAGGAAGTAACGCTGAAACATCGATTGAGCTTCGACAGCCATCATTACATCAAGGTCTTTTGCAACTTCTGACTTTGCAATCTTACGATGCTTCGTTTCCCACCAGCGCGCTGCTAATTTCTTATTGCCAATTTCATTAGCGAACTGTGTTTTTGTATACTCAATCTTTTGCTCAGTGTCATAGACTTTATTAGTTACTTTACCAATATCAGTGATTTGAGCGTAGCGCTTGAGCATCGCCGCCAGTCGCATTTCCTGTTCAACGTCAGCCGGTACATTGCCGTTATGTTGAGTAGTAGGCGCAGTATTATTAGCCTGATCGTCATTGGCCGCTTGCGTCACGATTGATTTGTTTGCTAGCGCGTGCTTGATTTGACGTGCTACTTCATTGAGTCCAGCAGCAGCGGCGAGGTCGTTAAAGTCTGTATGTTGTTTGCCTTGCATTACGCCGCATCCTTATCTATGTCTAATATATCGAAGCTTGGGGTGACTATCTCACCATTGATACTAATAGCAGCTTGCTGGGCCTTATGAATACCGGCGTTATATTCAACAAGCGGTTTTGGCTCTTTACCGTCCGCGATGTCTTTATCACGCATCTTGGCAGCAGTCGCGCTGTCATCATCAGCACAGATAATAATGCGGTGGTCAGGATATTGAGCGCGTATAGATTGGGCGACTGGTATTAGATTGTTTGCGTTAAATGCCACAATCACAGGCAGGCTGTAACTCATAGCATCAAACACAGTAGCGCCAGTGGCATAACCTTCACAAATGAGTATCACGCCGCCACCAAACATAGCAGGACTGCCAATCGTAAAGTAAGCGCCGCTTACCAAGCCGCCTTTTAAAAACAACTTTTCGCTATCAGGTGCAATGGTTTGGACGTTGACCAATGTTATTTGTTGTTTGTCAGCATTGTGGTAATACATGGGGATGATTAAGTTATCATTAGCGTCTTGGCTCAACCCAATTGCTGAGACGTTTTTGCGTAACAAGTAAGGGTGGTCGTCAGCTGCGGGCTTTGAGTTGTCCCAAATGCTTTGGGCACGACTGGCAGCATCAATGCGAGCCTGGCGCTTTTCAGCTTTCTCCGCTGCTTCACGCTCGGATTGCTGTGATTGCCACTGTGCGCGTTGCTCATCTGTGACCGTGCTAGTCGCATCAAGCCCTATTGCGCCTGCAATCAGCTTGTTAGTCTCATAAACATCAAGACCAGTGTATTGCTGTACGAGCATGAAGCCATTACCAGCGCCGCACTGTGAGCATATCCAAGTCCCTTCACCGCGCTTGTCGTCACAACGAAATCTATTAGAGCCGCCGCACATAGGACATGACTGATGCTGATGGGCAGGTTTAGTGAAGCTGATACCAGCAGCAGGAAAGATAGTCGAGACATAGTTGCCGACAGCTGCTGCACGTATGGCATCAAAGTCTAAAGGGGTGCGTTTATCTGTCATTGTGTCTCTCCATATTGCGCTTGGCGTTTTCTAAAATCGTTTGAATGTGACGCTGTAGTGATTGAGCATCTTTTTGCATACGAGCATATTCGTCAGGCTCAATGATTTTGTCAGCATAAGCATCCAGTGAGGTGCTATTGAGGTCTGCAAACTTTTGACCAAGCAAAGCAATATCAATCATTTCGTCGCACTGGTTGTCATCGTCAGGTAGCAAAAACCACGCGGCGTTGCCATGAGCGCAGCAGATAGCATCCATAATGAGCGATGACTGTGTGGCGCTTAAGACTTGTTCAATAAGTGACGGCGATAACGTGTGACTTGTACGCTTTGGGTTGACTTGCAGGGCCGCTGTATTGTAATTAAGCCCAAATGTCTCACAGATACTGCCAAGCGTGCCGCGTGGTTTCATCGCAGCTTGATAGACTGCTGCTTCTAGGTCTAATGCGCATTTTTCGGCGCGCTCTGCTTCTGTATATTTTTGCTTCGACATATTGCCCCCGTTATTGTCGTTCTTTTATTTCGGCTGTAGCGTTAAGCTAGTTGTTGTTGATTACTTGGATCGTTTGCTGGTTCGGGAGTGGGGAATATATCTGGACGTAACTCGTGACATGGGACGCCAGTAGCTTCGCTAATTTTTGCAACATACTTAGCAGAGGCTTTTTTATCCCTAGAGACCATCACTCCAACATTTGAAGATGTACGCTCCAGACCGATTTTTACTGATAGTTCTGCTTGTCCGCCTGCGATATTGATTGCTTTTTGTAGAGCTAGCAGTGTAGGCGGGATAGATTTGGAATGAGTCATAAAATTACCTTTGTCTTTATTAGTTAGCAATATAATTACATTTGTAAGTCATATTGTCAATTACTTTTGTAAGTGGCGCAACATTTCATTTGTAATTATTATGTTTGTAAACTTTGGGAGATACTTATGGAACCTGACTTAGACACACTCGCCAAACGCGTAAGGTTTGTGCGGAAAGAGAAAAAACTTACTCAAGCACAGTTGGGCGAAATGATCGGAGCTGACCCATCGGTAATAGGTAACCTTGAGCGCCGCAACGGGAAAAGTAGTAGTTATACGGAAGCTTTAGCAAAGGCGCTTGGGGTTAATTTGTCCTGGTTAATATCAGGCTCTGGTGATAAACAGATTGAGAATGAGAATGCGCACGATATTGAGCACAATAATGACAAGACTAATGATTATGTAATAGTAGGTGGGACGACTGATTACCCGTTAGTCAATGTGCCATACAAAGACTTAAAGGCCAGCTGTGGTGGTGGTTACGTAAACTTAGAACATCCAGAGCAAAAAGGAATGATTGCGTTCACAGTCGAATTTTTGCGTGAGAACGACTTACCTATTGATGGTAATGGCTTACTGCTAATGCATGCATGCGGAGATAGCATGGGCTATACGATTCCCCATGGCACCTTAATGCTGGTTAATACTAATGAAAAAGAATATGACAATTTCATTAGTAACAAAATCTATGTTTTTAATGCCGATGGAGAGTCTATATGTAAGCGCGCATTTAAAAACTTAGATGGTACGGTAACCTTGGTCAGCGACAATGCTGATAAAGTTAGATATCCCGACCAAATTGTTAATAAGGATAAGTTCTATGATTTCAGCATGGAAGCTCGCGTACGATACACATTTAGTAAGCTATAAGGCTTCTTGAACATGCATTTTGTTAAATATTAATAGCTATCTACAAATAATTACATGAAGTAATTACATATAAACAATCAATTTGTAATTATAAAGCTACTTATTATTGATAATAAATTACAAAAGTAATTGACAGTCTGAATTACAAATGTAATTATATACCCGTAATCAACAAAACGGGTATATCGTCATGTCACATCCAAATATTCAAGACATCTTGCAATCCTCTCGCGCTCAAGCCGAGTTTGAGCGCTTACAGATAATCCTCGCCGAACGCAATCAGCAACTCCAAGCCGCTGAGCAAAAACTCACCCAAAGTGAAATAAACGCCAAACGAGCGCATAGAAATACACGCTGGTTTATGGCGCTTTGCACCCTATTGATTGTCGCTATGACGATGGGGGGTGTGGCATGAGCACTCAAAACAAGCTAGCTAAGCTAATCACGCGCTTTGAAATCGGATTTGATAACGAAACCAAAGCTGATATTGATGCTTTAAAAGCGAAAATCGACGAATTGACCCGTGCACTGTCAGTTAAAAATGACAGCCACGGCGACCGCTTACTTGCTGCCATGCAAGCGGAAGCGGCTAATGATTCAAATGGTGTTACACCCATCCACTATGAAGCCCAACTCCATGGTGGATGGGTGCGCCACTTTGATGTCGATCTTTTAAAACCTACTATCAATCGCGAAACTGTCAACGATGTCGATTATCTAAGCGGCGGCGACTTAGACGAATGCGTCCCACATATCGATGATGTATTAGACCAACCTAATTGGCTATCTGAATCAGTACCACAAATCACCCAAGCTGATATGCAGCTTATCTTTATCAAGAACCTATCCGAAACTCTTATCCAGCGCATGCATAGCATGGACCGCTTTAGTGAAGACGACTATGCGATTGGTGGTGATAAGTTGATGGCATGGGATATCGTGGTCGGTAAGCCTTATAAGACTAAAGAAGAAGATCATAACGTTGTGAGGTTTGGCGTCATTAGTTGCCAGTCACGCGATTTAAAAGTATTGGAAGTGCTCAGTTTTAACGAAAGCTATTGCAATAGTCGTGGTGAAAGTTTGGCGGTCTATTTCAGTGAAAATAATACATACCGCACCATCACCGAAGCCGAACTACCAGCATTCCGTGCTGCGCTGGAGGCTTGCTATGCGTAATATCGCCAATATCAAGCCGAGCGTTATCCTCGTATCGCTTATCCATAATGCCAAACTTAGCAACGCTGTCAGCCGTACCGCTTTACGCGATGCCGAAAACCAGTGGTGCAGGCATATTACCAAGCCCATCGAACTACGCGACCAGCACACTATGCTTGATGTCGCTGAGCAACTGCGCCTAGTAATCGTGCAAGTGTCACAGCGTCGTTGCCGTATCAATCCAATGTACTGGGCGACATTGGTGCATTTAGAAGCTGACTTACGCAAGGCGTATGCTCATAACATCAACCTTGAGCCGCTACTTGACACCGTAGCTGCCAATAGCGAACACAGTGAGGTAGCGTAATGTCTATCAATACCCAAAAACGTAAAGGGCCTTTGCTGATTAATATTAGTGGCGCGCCTCACATCGGTGTCACTACCGCCTGCGAACGCGTGCAACGGTGCTTAAATGCTCAAGGCATTATCACTGACGTTATCGTGCTTGAGCGTGGCATCGATGTAGTCAACTTTGACGATGATTATTTGCTTGGCAACTATGGTCACTTGGACGTCATTTTGTTTGATAAGCATCGTAATGCTGACTCTGCTGTCAAACGTCGTATGATTCAGCCGCTTTGGGACACTGAGGGCGTCGTACCCGATATCAGCGTCTTGCTCAGCTGCACACCTGATAACTATAAGTGTCAAATCCGCAATCGTATCGACAAGCGCAAGAAGTTTGAACATCACGGCTATTACCTGGTAATTGACAGGGAGCATTACGGTACGCGCAATCATCATGTCGTCAATATCGATGGTAAAAACGGGCAGTTATACGCAGCTGGTACGATTAAAAGTCTGATATTACGGGAGCTGCGGCGATGAGAGTCTCGTTTGTATTGAATGCCAATCAAGATATAAAGCATGTTATGGCGAACCGCATTCGCGTGATCGAGCATAACTTTAATATGGAAGTGCAAGGCTTTGCTATTAAGCAGATAAGCAGTGCTAATTTCGATGTTAATTATGAATCTTTAGGTTCAGAAGATGTTAAGCAGGCTTTATCTGGTTGGGATTGTGATTTGCAGTTCCAAATTCAGCTTGAATTTAGGGAGGTAGATGAAGATGCGGAAAACACTATCACTTAGCCCACGCACTCATCTGTTTATCAAGGACAGTGCGCTATTTATCAAGCTTCAGCGGCCACACAATTTGGACCCAATGAAAGCAGATTATTACATTATCAAAAAATTCAGCATCAACCGTCTAAAAGAGATCCGCGACTGGGCAGATGCAATTATTAAAGACAGTGAGAGTAGTAATGTCAAAACAGATTAAAAGAATCACGTTTGCAGCAAACAATTACGGCTTGAGTTGGTTGGAAGTAGATACTCAAAGTTGGGAGATTGTAGATGCATGTAGTGCTGGTAGTCACTTGGTTGGGCGAGCTTGCCGCTTGGCTGACCGTGGGATGAAAATAGAATATCGCTACGGTATCGGCTATAAGCGTGTCGAAGCGAATGTTGAGAAAATGGGGTAAGTAATGGCTGATGATGCTGATCGCGCAAATGACTATGTTGACTTAACACTGGCTCATTGCCTAAGTCGAGCACCAAAATTTGATAAACCGTCACTGACAGAATGTTTGGAATGTGGCGAAGATATACCGGCTAGACGCCAAGCAGTGGGCGGGGTAACGCTCTGTGTAGACTGCCAAAGCGTGTTTGAGAAAAGGGGACGGTGATGCTAACCAATAATGAGCAATTATTAGTAATTACCGGCATGGCTATCTTGCTTGGTATGTTGGTAGTGGCAGTGGTTTGGTTGTTGTCGATTGAATTGAATAAAAGGGAGTGATTGAGATGGTTACTCGTAGTAAATATGAACAAGCTAAAAATGATTATGAATTTTTGGTTGAGCATCACAAAGCAGATATCTACGATATCACTGGTGGGTATATTGAAGGGGATCATTACAAAGATTTGTTAAGCAATCCTTGTAAAGCAAATGCCACTAAACATTTTGTGGCAATGATTGAATACAGTTCTTGCTATGGATTTGATAGCAATAATTTTAATACTGGTGCGAGCCCGGATCTTGAAAATAAAAGAGTTTGTGGAATATATCGAAATTATAACTGTGAGGCTCACATACTTACTCATTGGGGAGTTGATCTATGGCTAATATAACTAATATTCCGCAAATTATTGACCAGCTTATCGAAGTAATACAAAATGGTGGCGGGTTGATTGACTGGGTACAAGCTGAGCGCTTTGAGCAAATCACTGGTATCAAGCAGTCATCGTTACGCGGCAAACATGAGATGTGGCCAGAAGGCATTGTCTGGGCTAAGTTTGATGATGGTCGCCTCTATTATAGTATTGCGGGGTATAACAATTGGGCAAGTCAGCAAGCAGCAAATCGCTGCCCACAGGCGTCACCGACAGAAACGGCACCATCCGTATCTGGTGGATGTGGCACAAAAAGAGACACTGGCAAACGCTTGAAAAGCTCCCCGCGACAGAACGTGGCTACACCGCCGCGTCTGTTATCAGAAATCGCTTAGCTGAACATGCCAAATGGGGCACACTTACTGACGATATCATCAATGAATTATGCGGTAATGATGATGCCCCAAAAACTACTCCTACCTTTTTAGACTATGCCAGACTTTATCTAAAGCAAGCCGACGTCAGCAAAGCCACCTTGCGCGAATACGCAAAATCCCTCGATAGATATTGGATACCGCCCTGGTACCAACGTGAAATTCATACCATTACCGCAAAAGAGGTCCGCACATTGATAGCGGACATTATTTGGTCTAGTGAAAAGACACGTAATAATAACCTAATCCCCTTACGCGGCGTTTTTGCGATTGCATTGGATGATAGCGTCATACATACCAACCCAGTCGATAAAATAAAGAACACCAAGCATCAAACACTACCGCCTGACCCGTTTAGCCGCGATGAAATGGAGCGCCTGCTTACCTGGTTGCATGACAAACATGGTAAAGATGAAGCTGTATATTGGTTATATTTTGAATTGGCGTTTTGGACAGGTATGCGCACGGGTGAGCTGCTCGCGCTGACTTGGGATGATATCGATTGGGACGCGGGACTGATTAAAGTAAGCAAAGTCATGAGTGATGGGGAGCTGGTTAATCGCACCAAGACGGCTGAATATCGTGATGTCTTCTTTAATGCGCGCAGTGAAGATGCGCTGAAGCGATTAAAACGTATCAAATCACCAGTCAGTGATCGGCTGTTTATGTCCCCGCGATTCATTAATAGTGCTTGGCAAACAGATAAGACGCCAAGACGAGCGCTTACCGCCGCGATGAAAGCGATTGGCATACGACATCGAGCTACTTACACGACACGACATACTTTTATAACAAACTGTTTAACAGATGGATTGAATATTTACTTTGTGGCCAAACAAACGGGCCATAGCGTGAGAACGCTTGAGACTAGATATGCGCGCTGGATCGACGTGTCGAAAGCACGTAGTGAGATTGCTAAATTAGATACGGGGAGTAGGTAAGGTGTTTATTAATCATAAGCGGTGCCCAGAATGCGGGGCAAGATTGAAGCATTACTACTGGTATTGTGGAGATTGTGACAATCAAAATTTGACCAATTGGCCATTGATGATAGCTATAGTTATAGCGTTCGTAATTATGATGGGATTTATCGCGCTTAATTTCTTAGAAAAAGCTTGTAATGACAGCTTTCTTCAGCAGTTAGTCATGAACTGGGGTGTTAATTGCTAATCTGTGCCAAATTTGTGCCAAAAAAATAACTCAACGACCTAAGCCGTTGAGTTATTTAGTATTTCTTGGTCGGAACGGCAGGATTTGAACCTGCGACCCCTACACCCCCAGTGTAGTGCGCTACCAGGCTGCGCTACGCCCCGAATGACTGACTATTTTACGCAAAATTAGGTATATTGCAAGGGCTATTTATTTTAGCCAAAATCTACAATCATATTTTACCTATAACAGTCAGCTGAATTCACCAGCCATTAACCTAGCAGCTCTTTTAGGATTTCATTTACTTGCTGCGGGTTGGCACTACCGCGACTGGCTTTCATCACTTGCCCGACCAGACCGTTAAAGGCTTTTTCTTTACCGCCGCGATACTCTTCAACCATTGCTGCATTCTTAGCAATGACCTCTTCAACGATAGCTTTGATAGCGCCGGTATCCGTCTCTTGCTTAAGACCTTTTTCTTCGATGATTTTATCTGCCGCGTCATCAGCATCGCCGCC
>TARA_R110002051_G_scaffold4157_1_pt1 | contig 11026 bp, 6 predicted proteins | sample TARA_R110002051 | Tara Oceans TARA_R110002051 (sample SAMEA4397023) | marine metagenome | biome: Polar Biome; feature: [MES] marine water layer (ENVO:01000295) within the mesopelagic zone...; material: water (ENVO:00002006), including particulate matter (ENVO:01000060) such as......
GGTTAATGATGCAGGTAGGGTTATGGGTAGTGACGGGCAAGAATATCTTGTTAGTGAAGGATATCAGCCGGGAGACACCCTTGGGGGAGCCACACTTTATGGGAACACTGCAACAGGCACTGGTGGAGGTACAACTACTCCAAATATTCCTACTACCTCGGGTGGAGTAGGTCAATTTCCTAGTGCTTCCGGAATTACCTCTCCAATTTCTGATATTATTCCAGAAAGCAAAATAGGTTTAACAGAAGGAGAAAAACTAACTCCTCAACCTTTGACAATGCAAGAGAATGAAGTGCTGCAACCCATATCTTTAGAACACGCTGATCCAGTAACAAAAACAATAGGATCTAGTTCTGGGTTAGAAATACCTGTGCCCCAAGTACAGGCAACTAAAACGTATTCTTCGTATACTGTACCCGGCACTCCAGAAGCTATAGCTGCTCAAGGAACATTATCACAAGAATCTAAAATTGGAGACATACAAGGTGCCATATCTAGCGAAGCTATAGCTGCTGCTGCACAAGGTACTGTAAGTGAAAAGGCAACGGTTAAATACCAACTTGGACAACTGTTTGACAGCATTAAAACAGGAGAAGAATTACCTGCTTGGGCTGCCCCCGCTGTAAGAAACGTAACCGCACAGATGCAAGCAAGAGGACTGGGTGCATCATCTATGGCTGCTGCTGCGATAACACAATCTCTCATGGAGGCGGGTGTTCCAATTGCTGCTGCAGATGCTCAAACGTATTCTAGAATGGAGTTACAAAATTTAAATAATGAGCAACAGACTGCGTTACAAAATGCCATGACGTATGCCGCAATGGATAAGGCTAATCTTGATGCAAGAATGACTGCAGCTGTAAACAATGCTAAATCTTTTTTAACGATAGATGCACAAAATTTAACACAGTCACAACAGGCAAACACTTTAACTTTTCAATCACAGGTACAAAAATTATTTACTAACCAATCACAAGAAAATGCTTCAAGACAATTTAATGCTAAATCAGAGAATCAAGTTATGGAATTTTATTCCGAGTTAGGAGTACAGGCAGAGAATGCAAATAAAACTCGTGTAGCTGCGATGGAACAATTTAATGCAGACCAAAGTAATGCAATGGAAAGATTTGGTGTGCAAATGAATGACAGTAGAACAAAATTTAATTCTAACATGTCTGCACAGATTAATCAGAGTAATACTCAGTGGCGTAGACAAATTAATACGCAGAATACAGCAGATGCAAATGAGTCAAATAGATTAAATGCCCAAGCGTTATTGGGATTAAATGCTACAGCACAGGCACAGGTGTGGCAACGATATAGAGATGAGGCACAGTGGGTGTTGCAAAGAACAGAAAGTGCTCTACAAAGGGCCCACCAATTTGCAATATCGTCACAACAAAATGATTTTGCAGTAGATCAGTATGAGACTGAATTTGGTGATTCTATTCTTTTAGAAGTAGGACAAAGTGCATTGGAACTGTTGGGTATACCAGCAGGTAATAGATAAGGGGGTATATGTATAGATGAGTTTATGGGATAATTTTACAAGCTATTTTTCAGATTTTAGTTTTGGTAAAGTAGCAGATTCTGCTGGAGGATTTTTAGGAAATGTTTTTGAGCCGGAAATGACAGCGAGTAGAGAGTATACGCCCTACAAAAGTTCTAGGAGTTTTACAGGTGGTTCTACTATATATCCTCCACAAAATAGAACATACATGGGTGCTGGTAAAGGTTACCAATATTTTGACAAACGAGGTGCTTCACTTAAGCATTCCGGTGCAGGCAGATATTTAAATAGACAAACCCAAACTTCTCCCTACACTAGAGGTAGTAGCTATCTTAGGGGAACTCCCTTTGAGTACCCTGCTGCTGTTCTTGGGGGAGTAGGATCTACTTTGCGGGATGTTGTAAATGATTATATAATAGATCCTATAACAGATTTCACTAGCTCACGAACTGCAAATACAATTAAAGATAAAACTTTAGAAGGTGCTGGCAATTACGCTGAAATGTATGCAAAAGCCCAGATGAATAAAAGGTCTGCTCCTACAGATAGGTTTAGGCTGGGAGCAGGGGGTGCAGGTAACAGAATAAATAGATTTACAAAACAAGGAAGCGATGGGACAGCAGCCCAATTTGTATCTGGCAAAACAGGTATATCTGATACACTAATGAATGTTCTTAGAAATAAAATACAAGATGCTGATGTGTTACCTAGAAGTGATCTTTCCATGTTACAATTTTATTTAGAAAAACAACAATCCCAAGGTGTATTCACTAGTCTGCGAGATACTCCCGGCATTAAAACTACATTATCCAGACCTCCAGTAACAACAACAGTTTCATCTTAGGAAAAACACATGTTAGCAAACCCAAAAACACACAATCCCGATGCTCCTGCAGGTTCTATAGAACAGTTAGATCCATTGGGAGCCCCTATTCCCGGACAAAGTTTAACAGATTCTCCAAACGAAGGAAAGTGGGAATGGGAAAAACCTCCAAAATTTACAGATGTAGATGAAGCTCTGGGTTCAATTGTAGAAAGAATAGAAAAAAATGTTGAGTCTGGAGAGCGAGTAGACCGCTTACTTCTTTCAGGAACTCCTGTAGAAACTCTTGTAAACACCATAGCTTTTGCTGGTTTCTCAGAGGGGCAGTGGTCTCCGGATATAGCAGAGTTAATGAAACCTCCACTATCTGCTTATTTTATTTTACGAGGAATGGAAAAAGACATACCGTTGAGAATATTTAACAATAAACCAAAAAGAAAAATGATGAATAATGATGCTGTGATGAGGGGAATGAAAGATAATAACCCGGAAGCGTTTAGTGCATTAGAAAAAGAGATAAGTATGGCAACACTCCCAATGGAAGAAAAATCTTTTATGGACATGGAAGAACAACCAATGGACATGGAAGAACAACCAATGGATATGGAAGAACAACCAATGGATATGGGTGAGCAAGATATGGGAGGTATGATATAATGTCAGATTTTTTAGTAAAGACCGTATTTAAAATCCTTGGTGGAGGAAGTATGGGGTTTAACCAAGGAAGAATTGATCAAAGGGTAGCAGCGGCAAGGGCAAAGGAAATAGCGGATGCTTCAGCGTTGACAGTAAGTGAAAGGGAAGCTGCACAGCTTTTTAAACAGGAAGAAACTGAAAAAGCTAATAAATTTGAATTAAAAGTAAATCGCATAAATCAAGGGTATGCGAAAATCAATGCATTGCAAGCACAGATTTATGAAACATCAAATATACAAGAAAAAGCAAAAATGGAAAAATTGTTGGAAGAAGAAAAATTTTATCAAGCAATAGCACTAAAAGGCGTTGAAGCAGAGTATGGTGAAGATCTAGAAGGTATAAAACAGACGTGGAAAAGAGACGAAAGAATAGATCAGAACAAATTTGTAAAATGGCAAACTGAGGAAGAAATAAAATCAAGAGAGAAGATAGCTCGTGAAAAAAATGAGAATGCACTTGCTGTTGAGACTCTAAAAGACAGCATTAATAAAACAAATAATACTCAGTCATACTACATTGGGGGAAATCCTGATGTAACGCTAGATCCAGAAGTAGAAATATTTGGTACCCCGAAACAAATAAAAGACCAAGAAAACAAAAAACAATCTCAAAAAGGAATAAACTATATTGATTTTAATATATCAGAGAAAGATACAGAAGCGGAAAGAGTAGAAAAAAAATATAGAGCATGGGTACGACAAAGCAAAAAAATTGCTCCAATTATGGAAGGTCTTCTTAAAGAAGGAAGATTAGATGACTTTAAAAAAATAATGGATGACTTAAATCTTGATTTGTTTAAACATAAAAAGTTTTTATTAGCCAAAAAAAATGTTAATATACATACCTCTAGTTTAGAAGACCAGAGGGCAGCGTTAGATACTGGCGTGATAATGAATTTACTAAGACAGTGGGATGATGAAGATGAAAATACTATAACTTACAAAGATGTTGTTCACCAATATGTAAAATCAATGTGGTATAACAATGCAATACTTGCTGACCCAGCAACTGATGAACTGTTTGATGGAGCAATTAAATCTCTTAATGTAAATATGGTTAAGAAAAGTGAAATAACCCTACCAGAAAATCGTTTATCAGATAACCACGATTTATATTATGCTGTAGCAAAAGATCTGGGGGTAGAAAATGTAAGATTATTTAGAGATAGATTAGATAACAGCGGAGTGCAGCAATCTGTATTTAATAGAAGATCAAGCGAAAAAGCAGAAATTATGGCAGCAATACTGTTTAATCACAATGATAAATTACTAGAATTAATGGAGGGGGTTGACGGTCTAGATAAAAATGCACTCAGTAACCTAGGAATAAAATCATCAAAGCATTATAGAAATGGTTATTTAAGTCAAGCCGAACAAATGGCAGTTGAAATGGTGTTAAAAGATGAGGGTGGAATTTATAATTCTGAAAATATTACAACAGTGCGTGAGGCTCTTGAGTTACTTATGCCAGATTATAATGAAAAGAATGCAAAATGGAATTATACAAAATTTTTAGGTGTAACAGGTATAGATCCAAAAAACATTAGAGCAAAAGTAACTAGTGGTAATCAAGCTATATCTACCATAAGAGCTGTAATAGATTTATATGAAGATAATGCAAATATGGCTAGTGGTAAAGTTGGTTTATTTACAACAAAGATATTTGAAATGACTTTATTTAGAAACGAGGGAAGTTTCTTAAATGTGGCTGCAAATTGGTTAAAGAGTGCTGGCTACAGTTTAACTAACCAAGATGAAGAAGATTCTATGACTAACGTATTAGGTAAAAGCCTAAAAGATGCTGATATACTTCTTAAAAAAGCTAGGAATGGAGCAAGTAGTGGAAATCCTGATTTTAGCAGACTATCTAAAGATGAACAAGTACTTTTAGATACTCACACTAAAGAAGCTTATATGGCTTTACTTGCCTATCAAGTTGCAGCAGCCATTCAGGGCGGTACAGGTGGTAGAACTATTTCTGACCAAGATGTTGCCAACATAAGAAAAGCGTTAGGAGAACAATTCTTTGACTACGGCAAGGGTGCTGTAGCAAGACTAACAGCGTTTAAGGCTGTTCTTGGTAAAATAGTTAAAGTTAATGAGGCTATACAGGAGGGTTTAGGAAGTGTTCGTGGTTTAAAAGCTGGTCAAGCTATTTCTTCTATATATTTAGGGGCTCCGCTAAGTGCGTTTAGGACACAGGGTTGGTCAACAGACGCCTTTATGAACAAAGTGTTCTACGATGATCCAAATTATAAAAAGTCACAAGAAAAAGAATCAGGGCCAGAGTCAAATGATCCTGCTTTTAGCATGGATAATGTGTTCAGTCATCCACTGTATGCAATAACCGAAGACGAGAAAATAAGAATATCTAAAGCCGGAAAGGTTGGGGATACGTACTACAATATAGGAGATCTTTATACAGGGCCAAATGATCCAGCTATAATTAAACTCTTTACTGACAAGGATATGTTTAGTTCAAAAATGTTAAAAGATTTAAATTCATACAGGGACAATGTCCTTGAAACGACATCCGAAGGAAACAGATAACCATGGCAAATGAAAATGATGCTACAGAATCAGAATACGAGCCTGCTTTTGAAGGAACTCGTGACAAACCAATAATTTACAGGGTACCCCCTTCTACTGGTTTATTTTCTGGTGACGATCCAGCAAACACACTTCCCGAGAATTTTGCCGATGAAATTGGTCCTATTCCAAAAACATTAGCCGTTGCTAAAAGGGATATGGCAGAAGAACTTGCAGAGCCTGACCGTATAGCCGCTGAAAGAGCACAGATGGATGCTTTAAATATTGAAACAAATATTGAGAAGGAAAGACTAGAAACAGACAGGAGGCTTTTTATTGATGCAGAAGAAGCTAGAGAGCAGATGGGGAAAGCTAAAGAATTACACAGTAAGAAAAACTTTGTTCCTTTTTCAGTAATTTATGGGGACAAAATAGGGGGTGTGTACGAGTGGGCCCAGTGGAGAAGATTTGGTTTAGATGAAAATGGCAAAACAATAATTTTAGATAAAGAAAGGTTTGAAAACATATCTGCTGATGGTTTGACTGTACAGGTTAATGATCGTAACAGATATTATGATAATTTAGGTATAAAAACTCCGGGTGATAAATACGGTAAAGGAAAAATGGGCAGAGACATAGTTCCGTATATTGTAAATACTGACTTGGGGTATGCTGTAGGTAAAGCGGGGAAGTTAGCGGGAGACGTTCTGTCTTGGGCGGAACTTGGGTTTGGTGAATTTGTTTTTGAAAGTGCAGAATCATTTTACCGAAAAGAAGAAAACTTAGTACTTCCTACAAGTGGACTAAACATAATAGGAAGAAATCTTCGTGTTGGTCCAAGGTACCTAAAAAACGTAATATTTGATTACCCCGGCATTGAATCTATGGTAGGACCTAAAACAAACGAAAGAGTTTTAAACTGGTTCTCTAATACTGGAGAAAGAATTGATAGTTTACAAGAAGCCGATGTTACATCTTGGCTACTGGATTTTGCACATAAAGGTGTGTACAAGTACTCCAATTTTATAGTTCCAGAAGATCAACGGAAGGGTATTGTACAACCTAACAGCTGGACACGAGAAGATTTTGAAAACATGTTAAACCCAGAAAATGCGGAATTTACTAGGGATTGGGCAGGGTTTCTTGGAGAAAATCTTGGTGGTTTTAAAATATTTCAAATGGTAACAAAAACTGGAAGAAAAGCTTCTGTTGCCTTTTTTGAAAAACTTGGCTTGGATGCTGCGGAAGATTTGCTTAAACCAAACAATTTAAAATTTCTTCCAGAAAAATACCGTGGATACAGCCCTATGCAACTATGGAAAACTAAGGAACTTTATCCCCAGTTAGCACAACGAGCTGTAAATATTCACAAACTCAGAATAAATAAACAATCAAAAACAAGAATTTTTAACCTAAGTAATAAAATTACAAATTTAGGTGCCACTATGAGAATAGAAGCAGCAACCGAGCCGGGCAGATTATATACTATGATGTATGGTAGTGAATTTGCTGGGTCATGGTCTTCGGCTCTAGCAGAACACAGATTTAATATAGATAGAGAGAACCCATATAATACTGGAATAGAAATACTCACTACTCTAACTGCCCCTTCTGTAGTTATAAAATTAGCTAAATCTTTTGAAAAACCAACATTAGCTATTATAGATACTTTAGTTCCAGCGTCTGACCTTATAGGTAAACTGTATCAAGGGAGTGCTTTACCTACAACATATGGTTCTTCGGGAGATAGCATGTTTAAACTAATCTCTAATTATTTAAAAACAGGAAGCGTAGATGGGCCAGATTTAGACCTTATCCGAATACCTACAAATATAGCTGGTAAAACTAGAACCTTAACCGGTCCTGAAAAAAATACTATGTTTAAATTTGTACAAGCCATGAATGCTGATCCAGAAAATAAACTTGCTGCGATAGAACATATAAAAAGTTTTATGCAAAGTAAAGCTGATTTGATAGAGTTAGGGGTTCCAGAATCAGAAATTACCCCAATGTTAACTGACATTATAAAACTATCTTACATGCAAGATGCTACTGCTCACATGATGAATGCAAATAATCTTGGGTTTAAAGTGAGAAATTCAAGAAAAATAAAAACTAATATGAAATGGATTGAAACTTTTTCACAACAGCTAAAATCACAAAATGTTTTATCTAACCGTCTCGTACAAAAATATGATGAAATCATAGCAAGATACGGGGAGCCTACTACTGAAAATTATAAAAACTTAAATAAATTAATAACACAAAGAACCGTAACCCAACAGGCAATGTTTAATGATTTAGATAGATCTTTAAATGAAGTAGGTGATGATATAATTGCTAAAATTGCTATGGGAGAAATTGAAGGCTATAAAACTTCTGCAGATATAATAGCTAAGTCCGATGATCTAACTACATTTATAATGGAATTAAGTGAACAACCAATTAATGCTGATGAAATGAGTAAGATGGCCATTGATGCTTTTGAAACAAGGGTTGGAAGACAGGTAACCACTAAAGAAAGGGAAGACCTCCTAGCTGGCCAAAATATCCTAGGGCAAAATACAAATAACATTAACATAACCTCACTAGCTTTAGATACTTTAGATAAAGAATTATCCCTACTTGCAAAAGGCGGGGCCAGCTTTGATTTTATTGCATCAAACCAAAAAGCTACCATAAGCGACAGTTGGGGTGCTTTAATTCACAAAACTAGCAAAAATCATAGCGCCACAGCTAATAGAATGTCTCAACTGCACAACAAAGATGGGTCTCCTGTAACAATAGATGCGATTAGCCTTGTGGGGGAGCTTGAAGATGCCCTTATAAGAGTTAGCCCTGCAGGTAGGTACGACATGGACCGTATTATTAATGTATCTAAAGTGGATGCTCTTTTAGAAGAAAGTTGGGGCCCTACTGTAAGAGATATTAATAATAAATATTTTAGGCAGGCGGTTAAGAGTATGGGAACAGCTAATCCTCTAGATGAAGAAGCAATGCGAGAAGCTATGCAAAACGTACGAAAAGCTTTGGCAAGAAAGGTGGCTAAAGATCTTGAAGTTACAGCAGATCAAGTAACGGATATTAAAATATTTAGATATCTTGCAAAAAATCAAGACAAAATTAGCAAAGATCCTGACTTTAGTTCTTTCGGCAAAGAAGGGGTGTTTTCTCTAGATATAGCAGTGAGTGATTTTTATAGCATATTGCAAAGTACCAATAGAAGAATAGCTAAATTGGTAAAAGAAAAAGCACCAGATGCTGAAATAACATTTTTAGAAGATACACTGGCAGTCCTAAATAGATATGATCAGAAAATGATGGGGGGCCTTGCAAGAGAATCAGCTGAAAAATATGAAGTATTTAAAGAGTGGTACAAAGAAATTCCTGTGCCATTCAAATACAATAATTCTCACGTTAACAAGGTATATAAGTACAAAGGCATAGACCAAACTGGACAAAGTATTACTGGAATTTATCATGGTGATGGAAATGCTACAAGCCAGTGGTTGGATAAATTTATTAATAGTCATTTAAATTTGCCGGCAGGTGGTAGTCGGGAACTTATAAAGGATTTAAATGCTATGTTCCCTAGCAAAATTAAAAACGAACTAGGTGAATTGGTTATTAATCCTGACAGAGAGTTGGCAGAAAAATTACTTATGAGACACTTGGCTGTTACAATACGAGAGGGAGCTATAGAGAATCATAAAAAACTTTTAAAGATGGATGATTTAACAGATGCTGACTTAGATAAGTATTTAGAAAACCCGACAAAACATATTATTGTAAACACAAAGTTTGATGACCTTATAGAAGGTTTAGATGAAGTGACAGGAGGTAGAATATCTTTTTCTAATTTAAAAGATTACAAATTAAAAAGACAAGATAGCATAGATTTTATAAAAGCCAATACAGAAGCATACAAAGACGCATCTAAGGCAGTTACATCGGTAAATAAGAAAGTTGCAACCGAAACACGAAATATAAAAGCACATATCATGACTGTACAGAAAAGGGCATCACAATCTGGGGAGAACTTTGGTGGTTTAGTTGCAAATCTACAAGCTAACCCCCAACAGTTTTACGAAGCAGTAATTGCTAACCCCCTTGAATTAAATAGATTTAAAAAATGGGCGATTGCAAGTGGTACAAGTGAAAAAGATTTTAATGAAATGATTGCGGTTCAATTAGCTAGGGGAATAAGTAGAAAAATAAGAGTAAAATCTATGCGAGAAGCGGTGATGGATACTGATACTAAAATTACAACACCACAGGATGTTCAAGATTTAGATTTGGAAATGGGTAATCTGTTAGATGACGTAAAATTAGCTGCCGTAACAGGTGAAGAAGGATTAGATAAAATATCGTTTAATGAAGTAGTAAAAATACTGGATAATCCAACCACTGTAAAATTACTTAACGAATATATGCCTCAAAATTTTAAAAAAATGAAAGTTCTTTTTAGGGGATTGACGTTTACAAGAAGGCCTCAAAGAACTGGTCTGGGCACAATAACTGACAGATCACCAAGTTTAGATACAGCAGGTTTGTCATCTAGAGGAAATGCTCTTGCACAAGATAGAACAGGCATTAGGTACCAGACAGCTGAAATGCTTATGACACTGTTTTTGAGAAATGAAATTGATATCGTAGCAGGACTATTTTTAAATAAAGAATCTGTAGATGTTTTAGTTGATTTAGTAGTGCGGGGAAGAATGCCCCCAACTAAGTGGAGTGTAAGTTACAAAGAAAAAACAGGATTATGGTTGCCTGAACTTATAAGTCTTGTAGACCAATTAAATATTTATGAACACATAGACCCAAGTCAAGATAGTGAAATCTATAATTAGGAGAAAAACACATGCCCGGAAAACACGGTTACAAATACATGGCTGAAGGAGGAAGAGCTGATATGTCTGCTAAACCAGATATAGCTACACCAAAACCAGAAAGAGTAGCACCACCTACTCCCATGAACGATGCGATGGAACTATCCAACGTAGACCCTATGACAGGAAAACAATACCCTAACAAACGTCAAATGAAATATGGTGGGGCTGTTATGTATAATAACGGGCCAAGAAAAGTAAGAAGTTAAGACCTGCAGAGTTTGGCTACGTCTTCTTCTACAGAAGAACCTACCCTTTTTAAATACTCCACCACTGCTCCTAGTACATGAGTATTTGGGTAATCTTTTTTCCACCCATCTAGGGCAGTAACTAAAGTTTTTCTCTCTATGTAATTTACTTGCGTAATAATTTTGCCGTCTGAGTTTACCTTTACAGATAGTTCAAACAGACTTGCTTCAGACATCTTATTCTTCCAATCTTCTTAGCCGGTGAAATAAATTCATCAGCCTTTCTTGTTCTTTTTTATCACTGGGAGAAGCATATTTAAGATAATAAGTTATAACTTTTCCAATTAATTTTGCATCAGCAGTAGCTATAGCAGGTTTACCTTCTTTCA
>TARA_R110002051_G_C8765717_1_pt1 | contig 11025 bp, 12 predicted proteins | sample TARA_R110002051 | Tara Oceans TARA_R110002051 (sample SAMEA4397023) | marine metagenome | biome: Polar Biome; feature: [MES] marine water layer (ENVO:01000295) within the mesopelagic zone...; material: water (ENVO:00002006), including particulate matter (ENVO:01000060) such as......
CGCCGGGCCCGGCTCAGCGCGGCTTCGCCCGCCGGTGTCAGCGTGGCACCGCGTGCGCCGCGCTCCACCAGGACGACGCCCAGGATCGCCTCCAGCTCCTTGATCGCCGCACTCAGCGTCGGTTGGGTGACGAAGACGGATTCGGCGGCGCGCGAGAAACTGCCATGCTCGGCGAGGGCCAGCAGGAATTGAAGTTGGCGCAAAGTCGGTAGCTGGGTCATCTATCGAAAATACCTATGGATCGGCAAAATATAATCCATTGGGTTTATTGCAGCGTCAAGGGCATAGGTGGCTGGACAAAAGGCGCCGGCGATATCGGCCGGCTCAATCAAGTGGAGAGTGACATGTTGGGTATTGGCGAAAAACTGCCGGATTTTGAGATTGTTGGCGTGAAGCCGGGTTTCAATGCGCATGAGGAAAACGGCGTATCCGCCTTCGAGAAAATTACCCAGGAGAGCTTTGCCGGCAAGTGGAAGGTTATCTTCTTCTACCCCAAGGATTTCACCTTCGTCTGCCCGACCGAGATCGCAGCCTTTGCCAAGCTCAATGGCGAATTCGAAGATCGTGACACCGTGGTGATGGGTGGCTCGTCCGATAATGAGTTCTGCAAGCTGGCCTGGCGCCGCGAGCATCCTGATCTGGACAAGCTGCCGATGTGGCAGTTCGCCGATTCGACCGGTTCCTTGATCGATTCCCTCGGCATTCGCACCGATGACGGCGTCGCTTATCGCGCCACCTTTGTGGTTGATCCCGACAATGTCATCCAGCACGTCTACGTCACCAATCTCAATGTCGGCCGCAATCCGGAAGACACGCTGCGGGTGGTTGATGCGCTGCAGACCGACGAGCTTTGCCCGTGCAACCGTCCGGTGGGCGGCGAAACCCTCTAGTCTGAAATCCGGGCAGCGCGTCCCACCCCCCGGGACGCTGCCTGCGCGACCCCGAGATCGTTCGTATCCCCCACGGCGGTCTCGGGGTTTTTTCAGACCTACACCTTGCAATTAAGACTTAATAGCATCGGAGATCGTGATGAACCTCGAAGACCTCAAGAACGCTTTGCCCGATTACGCCAAGGATTTGAAACTCAACCTCTCTTCCCTGGCGCGCGAAACCGATCTCGACGATCAGAAGAAATGGGGCGCCTTCCTCGCGACCGCCTATGCCATAGGCGAGCCGACAACCTTGCGCGCCATCCGCACCGAAGCCGAACTCAGGATGGATCCGGCGGCCCTCACCGCTGCCAAGGCTGCGGCTGCGATCATGGGAATGAATAATGTGTATTACCGCTTCGTCCACCTGTCGAAGAACAAGGAATACGGCGCCTTGCCGGCCCGTTTGCGGATGAATCTGCTCGCCAATCCCGGCGTCGAGAAGGTCGATTTCGAATTATGGTCGTTGGCGGTCTCCGCGGTGAATGGTTGCGGTCTGTGCATCGACAGCCATGAGACCGAACTGCGCCAGCACGGCCTGACCAGCGCCCAGATCCAGAGCGCTGTTCGCATCGCGGCGACGGTTAACGCGGTCGCGCATGTCCTCGCTGCGGAGAGTGTTGTTTAGGCATTTTTAAGACAATCGCCACATTTGGGCATCCCCGTGATGCTTACAAAAACGACTGGTTTCAGGCATCTTTTGTGAGTTTTCCACAGGGCTTGTAAATTACAATAAGCTCCGTATAATGAGCTTATGTCCATGATTGACCATTCTTTCGACCATCTGCCCAAGCGTACCAATGCCGAGAGCCATGCGCTCCGGGGCGGTCGGACATGGTTTTCCAACCGGACAATATCGCGTGCGCGGCATTTTGCCGACTTGCCGTGGAGCCATCTCTTGCTCCCACTGGGCATTTCGGTAGCCCTGGTGGCCAGCGGCCAATTGCTGCTGAGCGGTGATCTGGCAGGCTTGGCCAATTTGCTGGGCGGCGCCGGGTTGGTTTATTCCGTTCACCGCATCCTGTCGAAATTGACCCTCGGCTTCGAACGCGACTGATCGCCGTGCGCGCCGCCTCTGACGCTCTCCATCTCTGACAATTGACCGGCCCGCTGCAGGCATTAGTGTGTGGGCAAGGTAAATTCGATGCGGCCACCGGCCTGCGTCACGGGGGATAAATTCATGGGTTGGTGGTTCTCAATCAAACTCTGGCAGCGCGTTCTGATCGCTCTGGTCGCAGGCGTCGCCTTCGGCCTGACGACATCGCAGATCATGGGCCAGGACGCGGCGACCGCCTGGATATCCACCTGGGTATATCCCATCGGCACTGCCTTTATCAGACTGATCCAGATGCTGATCGTGCCGCTGATCTTCACCACGCTGGTTTCCGGCGTGATTGCGATGGGCAAGCCGTCCAAACTGGGCACGCTGGGCTTGAAGACGATTGCCCTCTATCTCGTCACCACCCTGTTCGCCAATATCATCGGTTTGACGTTCGGGACGATTTTCCGGCCTGGCGTCGGCGCTGATCTTGGCGATGTCGTCGCCGTGCCGGTCTCGACCGACGCGCCCTCGATCATCGATCGCCTGCTGGACGTGATCCCGACCAATCCGATCGCCGCGCTTGCGGATGGGGATGTGCTGGCGATCATCTTCTTCTCGGTCTTCGTTGGCGTCGCCATTCTGGCGACCGGCAAGGCCGGCAAGCCCGTGGGTGAGCTGTTCAATTCTGCCGCCGAAGTCGTGCTGAAGATCACCCATTATGTGATGGAAGTGGCGCCCTATGGCGTCTTCGCCCTGATCGCCTACACCTCCGCCAGCCAGGGGCTGGAATCACTGCAATCCGTGTTGATCCTGATTGTCGCCGTCTATCTCGGCCTGATCACCCACGCGCTGGTTACCTATGGTTTCCTGATCCGCGTGATCCTCAACTTGCCGCTAAACCGCTTCTTCCGCGGCTTGACCGACCCGATCGCGGTCGCCTTCTCAACCGCCTCGTCTTCGGCAACCCTACCTGTGACGATTGCCGCGGCAGAAGACAATTTGGGCATCAGGAAATCTGTCGCCGGTTCGGTGCTGCCGCTCGGTGCCACCATTAATATGGACGGCACCGCGCTCTATCTCGGCATTCTGGCGCTGTTTACCGCCCAGGCCTTTGGCTATGATCTCACCTTCATGAATTACGTGATGATCGCGGTGACCGCCGCCGTCGTCTCGATCGGTGCCGCCGGCATCCCTTCCGCCTCGCTCTTCCTGCTCGCCATCGTGCTGCAGACTTTTGACGTCTCGCCGGAGCACATCGCCATCATCGTCGGCTTCATCCTGCCGGTTGATCGCATCATGGACATGGCGCGCACGGCGGTGAACGTCACCGGCGATGCCGCCGTGGCGACGGCGGTTGCCAAATGGGAGGGCGAGCTTGACGAGGACGTCTTCCGGGCCCCCTCCAAGGTCTGATTGCGCAGCCAAGGAGCCCGTAGCCTCAACGATTGAGTATAGAAATAAATCCACCCAAAAGGTCGAGTTTTCAATTGCGTTCCGAAGAACAATATTAAAATCGACTTGCATATATTATGAACGACGGAAAATCCGAAAGCATTTGTTCAGCATTTCAGCCTTCAATCCTCCAGCAATTTAAGGGCGCTGAGGGATTAAACTATGTTTTCAAGATTAAGCATTGTGGTAAAATTCGGCCTGATCGGCCTGATCGGCTGCGCGCTACTGGGCGCGGTGCTTGGCACGACGAGCGTGCTGCGGAGTCAGACCGCCGCGCAGTTGGCGGTAGAGGACCGATTGACCACCATTGCCAATGCGCGCGCGCAGGGTTTGCAAACCTATCTTGAATCCATTGCCGGTGATCTCGACGTCATTGCCACGAACCCCAACACACTCAGTGCATTGAGGGATTTTCGCGAAGGTTGGCAGGAATTGGGACCGAATGCCGGCAATCAGCTGCGCCAAGCCTATATCGAAGACAACCCCAACCCAGCCGGTGCCAAGGAGAATCTGGATTTTGCTCCCGACGGCACCGCCTACAGCCAATCGCATGCCGCCTATCATCCCTGGTTCCGGCAATTCCTGCGCGAACGCGGCTATTACGATATCTTCCTGCTCGATGCCGACGGGAACATGGTCTATTCCGTGTTCAAGGAACTCGATTACGCCACCAACCTGACAAACGGCACCTATCGCAGCACTGACCTGGGTCGCGCTTTCCGCGATGCCTTGAGTCTCGATGCAGGCGAGTCTGCCTTTTATGATTTTGCCCCTTACGCACCCAGCCAAGACGCCCCGGCCAGCTTCCTCTCCACGCCGATCCGCAATGCAGCCGGCCGCATCGAGGGCGTGATTGTTTTCCAGATGCCGATTGATCGACTCAATTCGGTCATGGGTTCGCTCAACGGCTTGGAACAGACTGGCGAAGCCTATGCCGTCGGTGCAGACGGGCTGATGCGCACCGATGCGCGCTTCTCCACTGAATCCACCATTTTGCAAGCCCATGTCGGCGAGGATCTGGTCGAACAGGTATTCGCCAATCGGCACGGCATCACAGAAGTCGTTGACCATCGCGGCGAGGATGTCTTCGGCGCCTATAGTTTGGTCAGCTTCCACGGAACCGAATGGGGGGTCATCATCACGGAAACCCGCGATGAAGCCCTCGCAGTGGCGCGTAGCCAAGGCGTGATATTGGCGGTCATCTCTGTCTTGATGACGCTATTTGTCGGAGGTGCGGGATTCTTCGTGGCCATGCGCACATCCCAGCCAATCGGAAACATCACCAAGGCAACGCAAGCTATTGCCAATGGCGAGCTTACGCTCGTGGTGCCGCATCAGACGATGCAGGATGAAATCGGCAAGCTCGCGCGAAGCGTTGAAATTTTCCGTGAGAACGCCATCGAAAAACTCGAACTCGAGAAGCAACAGGCAGAAGCCCAAACCCGCATCGCTGAGGAAGGTCGGCAAGCGCGCCTCACGCTCGCACAGCAATTTGAAGACGCCGTTGGTTCCATCGTCACCACAGTGTCCGATACGGCGACGGAATTATCGCAGGCCGCTGAGGCCCTGTCAGCGAACTCCGAGCAAACCAACAGCCGGTCGGTTACGGTTGCAAGCGCTGCCGAACAGGCCACCGCAAGCGTTCAGACTGTCGCGACCGCCGCTGAAGAAATGTCGGCTTCGGTGAGCGAGATTGGACGCCAGGCGGCCACATCCTCGACCAAATCAATCACCGCTGAGGGTGAGGCCTCTGATACAGTTGCGAAAGTGCAGCAATTGTCTGACGCGGCCCAGCGCATTGGCGATGTGGTTACCTTGATCCAGGCCATCGCCGAGCAGACCAATCTTCTCGCGCTCAACGCCACCATCGAGGCCGCTCGGGCCGGGGAAGCCGGCAAGGGCTTCGCCATCGTCGCTCAAGAAGTCAAACAGCTCGCCTCCCAGACTGCCGGTGCGACGACTGAGATCGCCGAACAGGTGCAAGCCATCCAGGGCGCGACCAGCCTCTCCGCCGAGGCCATTACCTCGGTTGCAGCGACGATTGCCGAGCTCAGCGAAATCTCGACCTCGATTGCCAGTGCCGTCGAGGAACAGTCTGCGGCGACGCGTGAAATCGCCGTCGGTGCCCAGGAAGCCGCCAAGGGCACCCAGGAGGTCTCCGCCAATATCGGCGGCGTCAACCAGGCCGCCTCGGAATCCAGCGCCGCTTCGCAACAGGTCCTCGCCTCGGCGCGTGACCTGTCGCAGCAGGCCGAATCGCTGCGCGCGGAAGTCAACCGCTTCCTCGATGGTGTTCGCGCCGCTTAATCCCACGCGAGATCGGGAAACCAATATGTTCAAACTAAAACTCTTCGCGGCCGGCGCCCTGTGCTTGGCCGGACTTCAGACGGCTTCGGCACAGGAGGTCAGCGGCAACATCACCCTTGCCACCGACTATGTGTTCCGCGGCGTCAGCCAGACCGATCACGGTACGGCGATCCAGGGCGGCTTCGATGTGGGCTCCGACTCTGTTTATGCTGGCGCCTGGGGCACGAATGTGGATTTCGGTGACGGTACCAATACCGAGCTCGATTTCTATGCCGGCTACACACCATCGGCAGGTGGATTCGACTTCGATTTCGGCGGCATTCTCTATGCCTATCCCGGCTCGCCCGATACGGCTGGCGAGCAGGATTTCCTTGAGGCTTTCGCCGGCATCTCCCGTGGCTATGGGAGTTTCGACTGGGACGCCAAACTGTCTTGGTCGCCGGATTTCTACCTTGAATCCGGACCCGCTTGGTACGCCGAGTTTGGCGCGTCATATCAGCTCGCCGAGAATTTCGCCGTCGATGCGCATCTCGGACTGAGCCGGTTCGATGATCTGCCCGGTGACGATTATGAGGATTATCAAATCGGGGCGTCGACCACGCAGTTCGGCGTTGACTGGGATTTGCGTTGGTATGATTCCCAACTTGATGAAGGCTTTGTCCTTTCGGTCTCACAATCATTCGGCGGTTGAGCGAGGCTCAATCAATCACGTGATTCAATTGAGCGGACCCCGCCAGATGGCGGGGTCCGCTTTTTTGCGAACTGCCCTGTCGTGCCTGTTATAGGTTCGGTTTTCCCTGAAATCGACAGTCTACCCACCAAGCCGGGTTTGGGCTGTGAACGTGTCTGCGATCACGCCTCCACGACCCGGCTTGCCATATGAAACAACGCGCGAGGCGAGCTGAAATATGGCGATAGGTCCAATTTGAACCTTTATGGGGACAAGTTTTAAGCCAATTTGAGGTCAATATCATTCATTAACGGACTCAGGCTCGAATACATCGAGCAAGGCAGTCGCGGAGCGGGACATGACCAGAGCAGGACGATATAGCGGATCACTGATCAAATCGGCCATGCTGTGGCTGACGATCAGTGTCATGCTGGCGTCCGTCTATGGTGCCGTACTTGCGGTCAATCATGATCACCGTCCGCGCGTCCTGTTTGCTACGAGTGAACCGGCACCGGTCATCACCGCGAGCAATGATTTCTCCGTCGCAAACGCCGACCGCTAGAGGCCTTGGCCTGCGGTCTGCTTGACTTAGCGCCCGCCCGCGCGTAAACGCCGCCATTCATCACGCAAGCCTTACCGCTTGTCTTACCTGCACAACCGCCCCGGCTTCCGGGATACGGGGGAGGCAGGCGAGATCCCCGCCCGGCGAAGTTTTCGCTCAGCGGGGTCGCGACGCTTTGCGCTTACGGCGCGGAAATGACGGATACGGGCAGGAACAGGACTATATGTTCGACACGCTGACAGACAGGCTTGGCAGTATATTCGACACCCTCACCGGGCGCGGCGCGCTGTCGGAGAAGGATGTCGACGCGGCCCTGCGCGAAATTCGCGTTGCCCTGCTGGAAGCCGATGTCGCATTGCCGGTCGTCAAGTCCGTTATCAAGCAGATCCGCGAACGCGCCATTGGCGAGGATGTCATCCGCGCCGTCGCGCCGGGCCAGCAAGTCGTCAAGATCGTCCATGATGCACTGGTCGAGCTGCTCGGCGGTGATGGCGCCCCGGAAGGCCTCTATCTCGAGGGCGAGCCGCCGATTGCCATCCTGATGGCCGGTCTGCAGGGCTCGGGTAAAACCACCACGGCGGCCAAACTCGCCAAACGCATCACTGAACAGCACAAGAAGAAAGTCCTGCTCGCCTCGCTCGATACGCGCCGTCCGGCCGCGATGGAGCAATTGCAGCAGCTCGCGACCCAGATTGATGTCGCCTTCCTGCCGATCGTCGCGGGCCAGAAAGCCGTCGACATCGCCAAGCGCGCCATGAGCGCCGGCCGGCTGCAAGGCTTTGACGTCGTCATACTCGACACCGCCGGCCGCACCTCGATCGACGAAGAAATGATGGGCGAGGTCAAGGCGATTTCTGATATCGCCCGCCCGCACGAAACCCTGCTGGTCGCCGATGCGCTGACCGGTCAGGACGCCGTGCTCACCGCGCAGAAATTCCATGAACGCCTGCCACTGACCGGCCTGGTCCTGACCCGCATGGACGGCGACGGACGTGGCGGCGCGGCACTGTCGATGCGCCATGTCACCGGTCTGCCGATCAAATTCCTCGGCGTTTCTGAAAAGCCCGACGGGCTCGATGCCTTCGATGCCCGCCGCGTTGCCGGCCGCATTCTCGGGCGCGGCGATATCGTCTCGCTGGTCGAAAAAGCCAGCCAGGATATCGACCAGGAAAAAGCCGAGCGCATGGCCAAGAAGATGGCCAAGGGCAAGTTCGACCTTGACGATCTGCGTGAGCAATTCAGCCAGCTCAAGAAAATGGGCGGGCTCGGCTCGATCATGGGCATGCTGCCGGGCATGAACAAGGCTGCCAAGGCCCAGGCTGCGGCCTCCGGCATGGACGACAAGATGCTGACCCGTCAGGAAGCCATCATCCTGTCGATGACCAAGCAAGAGCGCGCCAAGCCGGAAATTCTCAAAGCCAGCCGCAAAAAGCGCATCGCCGCCGGTTCCGGTGTCGATGTCGCGGACGTCAACAAGCTGATCAAGATGCACCGGCAAATGGCCGACATGATGAAAAAGGCCTCCAAGGGCGGTCGCGGCGGTCTGGCCGGCATGATGGGTGGAATGGGTGGCGGCGGCATGCCACGTGGCATGGGTGCGCAGCAGCAGCCCTCGCTCGGCCAGATCCCCAAGGACTTTCCCGGCCTTGGATCGTCCAAACCTGATGCACCGTCAGGCCTGCCCGGTCTCGGTGGCGCCCCGCTCGGACCCGATGGCCTGCCCATCGGCTTCCCGAAGAAATGATCCGCACAGCGCTCATACTCGCCCTCGCCTTGGCGGGGGGTGCGTCAGCGCAGACTGACCGGGCTGACCAGACGGGCCACGCTGTTCCGCAGGTCAGTCCGGTGCCGGACTATCCATTTGTGGGCGCTCGATATGGGATGACGGCGATTTGCCGGGCGTCTCACAATGTCAGCGCCGATGGCCGAGCGGTTGATATCTGCGTTACCTGCGCGATCGGCGGCTTCTTCGAACCGCCGCGGAGCGCCGTCAGTCGCGCCACCCGGAAATTCACTGAGGCCACAGAAGAGGCCTTGGAGCAATGGCGTTACGGTGAAGAATATTGGGGTTATCGCGGCGTCCAAACCCAGTTCGAATTCGCGCTGTCAGAGGCCTCCCTTAGTCGCCTTCCCCGTGCACCGGTCATGGGCGAATGCCCGGGCTCCGATGGCGCGCCGACCGGAGCCCCGCAGGAATGATCGCGCTCGCACTCATCCTCACCTTGGCGGCGAATGTGCTGACGACAACGCAGGTCGACTCTCAGTCGTCGAACGAAGTGATCCTACGGGTCGCACCGATCTACCCGCCGCTTGCTCAGGCGCTCAGCATGAACGCGCTTTGCCTCGCCGAGTTTGAAATTGGGTCGGGCGGAGTCCCCGTTGACCTGTGCGTGCGTTGCTCGACCAGTGTCCCAGGGACGCCATCAAGCTACGCGCTCGATCTCGCCGCGCGCCAGTTCGTTCAGGCCGCCGAGGTATCGCTTATTCAATGGCGCTATCCCGAACAATATGTCGGCGTACACAAGAGTGATATCCGCCTCCAATTTCTGATGGTGGGCAATACAGACGATGACCTCCCTGACCCACCGGCCATGGGCGAATGCCTTGGCCCCCAGATTTCCTGAATCCCAAACTTTAAACCCGAAGGACCAATGTAATGTCTCTTAAAATCCGACTGACCCGTGGTGGTACCAAGAAGCGCCCTTATTACCGTATCGTCGTTGCTGACGCCCGCGCTCCGCGCGATGGCCGTTTCATCGACAAGATCGGTTCCTATAATCCAATGCTGCCGAAAGACGCCCAGCGCGTCGTGCTCGATCTGGAAAAGGCCAAGGCCTGGATCGCCAAGGGTGCCCAGCCAACCGATCGCGTTGGCCGTTTCATTCATGATGCCGATGCCAGCGCCTGGGCCTGGAAAGCCGGCTCCAACCTGAAAAAGGGTGAGCCGGGCCAGAAAGCCAAGGAACTCGCGACCGAAAAGGCCGACAAGGAAGAAGCCCGCAAGACTGCGATCGCTGAAGCCAAGGCTGCTGCCAAGGCCGCCAAGGAAGCCCCAGTCGTCGAAGAGGCTCCTGTTGAAGAAGCCCCTGCCGCTGAAGCTGAGGCTCCTGCTGCCGAGGCCGCTCCCGCCGAGGAAGCCGCTGAAGAAGCCAAATCCGAATAGGCCTCGCGCCTCTTCGCATTGCAGAACGTCCTTCAATCCCCGCCTGGCCCTGTGCCGGGCGGGGATTCGGGCGTCTTGAAAGACCGACATCATGACCACCCAACCCGCCGCCGACCTCGTCTTCGTCGCCGCCATCGCGGCGGCGCATGGCGTTCGTGGCGAGTGCAAGGTCAAGAGCTTTACCGGTGATCCGGCAGCGGCCTTCAGCTATGGCCCCTTCCTCGACGCCGCCGGCAAGGAAATCCTGCGCGCCAAGCGCTGGCGCCCGATCAAGGATGGCTGGGTCGTCGCGTTCGACCAGGAATTGAGCCGCGAAGATGCAGCGGCGCTGCGCGGCACCCAACTTTTCGTTCCACGCTCCGCCCTGCCACAGCTGGACGATGAGGAATATTACCATTCCGACCTGATCGGCCTCACCGTCCAGGGCCTCGATGGCTCACCCATGGGCAAACTCAAGGGCGTGCATGATTTCGGCTCCGGCGATCTGCTGGAAATCACCGGCACGCCCGAGCGCGGCGACTGGTTCCTCCCCTTCACCCGCGATTTCGTCCCCCACATCTCCCTGACAGACCGCTTGATCACGATTGATCCACCAGAAGACGTCGGCTCGAAGGATGAGGAAGCGGGCGGCGAGGGCTGAGGGCGGCCGCTTTTTCTCCAAGACTTACAATACACTATTCCCCCGGACCTGTTCCGGGGCCTGCCGGAGCCAGCTTGAGCCAGCACCACTACCGGGTGGCAGACCCCGGAAGTCGCTGCGCTCCTCCGGGGAAAATGGTGTGCTTGGTGTTGGGGTGGAGCGCAATCGTCGACTTATCCGCCACGTCTCACAATTTCCCCACGTCATCCTGACGCAAGTCAGGACCTCGACGTGACAAGTGCGGAGCCCGGTCTATCGAG
>TARA_R110002051_G_scaffold286905_1_pt1 | contig 11024 bp, 11 predicted proteins | sample TARA_R110002051 | Tara Oceans TARA_R110002051 (sample SAMEA4397023) | marine metagenome | biome: Polar Biome; feature: [MES] marine water layer (ENVO:01000295) within the mesopelagic zone...; material: water (ENVO:00002006), including particulate matter (ENVO:01000060) such...
TCCTTTAGGGACAACCCCAGAATCAACCAATTCCTTGGTTCGTTTTAAATCTTGTTCTGTAATAGCATACTGCGCCCTTGACACTGCCAAGGCCTCTTTATTTGATAAGATTTGAAGATAACCATTAGCTACGCTCAACTTTATATCATCTTTCAAATTATCTAATCTATACTGATTACTAATCGCATTTAATTTTGCACGTTGTAATTGCTTAAAATTCCTTAATCCGTTGTAAAGAGTAATATTCGAACTAATATTTCCACTAACACCAACAGTAGATTGATTACCTGCAACAGGCTGGTTTGAGGTGCTTACGATTGTAAACCCAACGTTTTTTGATGCACTTGAAGAAGCATTTAACGTAGGCAACATATTTCCGATAGCATCAGACTCATCTATTCTTGCATTTTCTAAATCTAACTCGAATTGTTCAACTGTTAGGTTGTTTTCTACCGCATAGAATACGCACTCCTCTAGAGTCCATTTCTTTTGTTGCGCCATACCCACCACAACAGAAAATATAAGTAGTAATCCTGTGATTTTTACTTTCATTTGTTTACTTTTTTTGAAACCAAATTTATTCTTTGGCTACATGATTCGTTTTTTGATTTGATTGATTCAATTAATCCTCATTAGGGCCATTATCTTCACTCTTAGCCTCTAACTTGTTCCAAATTTTTATTTTAGCGTTCTCATCGACACCAGAAACAATTTCAACATCTATACCATCACTAACACCTAAAACCAATTCTTTCTTCTCGAACTCGTTCTCACCAGTTTCAACCTCTACATAAGGCTTATTGGTTTCTTTATCAAATTGCAACAAAGCTTCCTTTATAGATAACACATCTTTCTTTTCCTCTAATACGATTGCAGCATTTGCGCTATACCCTGCACGTACATTTGTGCTATCAGATACTACTAAATCTCCTTCTATCTTAAATTGAACAGCGCCCTCTTCCTCAACTCCCTTTGGCGCTATAAACTTTAGTTTAGCATAAAATTTTTCGTCTTGTAAAGCACCCATACTAATTTCTAAAGGCATACCTACTTTCAATTTACCTACTTCCGCCTCATCAACTTCACCTTCAAATATCATTTTAGACATATCTGCAATCGTAGCAATGGTAGTACCATCATTAAAATTGTTACTCTGTATCACCTGATCACCTACTTCAACAGGAATCTCTAAAAGAGTACCTGTTACCGTAGCCCTGATATTTGTATTAGCACTAGATGAGCCACCTGCAGAGCCAACTCTAATAATTTGATAATCAGCTTGTGCATTTTGTAATTCTTGCACCGCTTGATCATATCTAAGTTTTAGAGTATTGTAATCTTGACTTGAAATTACCCCTTTATCAAAAAGTGTTTTGTTACGGTCATACTCAATTTTGGTATTTCCTAAAGCAATATTCGCATTATTAACCCTTCCCTTTGCCTGGTTCAAAGTTTGTTCATTTGGAACTACCTTGATGGTAGCAATTAAGTCTCCCGCTTTTACTTTTGACCCTTCTTCCAAGTACACATTTTCAATGATACCCGAAATCTGAGGCTTAATCTCAATTTCATCTTCTGGTATTACCTTGCCAGTAACTACCACTTTATTTATGATATCTCTTTTTTCAACTTGCTCTGTTTCATATGTTTTTAGAGGTGTGCTATTTTTCTTTAAAAAATAGACTACCGCAGCTAATATTCCTATTACCGCCACTCCTAGTAATCCGTACTTTACATACTTGTTCATGCTCAACTATTTGATTGTTATTTATTCTTTTCTATATGGTTTGTTACTCTTCTCTTAATGCATCAATCGGTTTAATTCTAATGGCTCTATTTGCAGGTATTAGGCCTATCAATACACTAAGACCGACCATTAAAACAAAAGAGACTATAAATTGTGGAATGCTAATCATTAAATTATAAAATGGCAAATCACTACTATCCCCTATCATGTTGTTAGCAATCGCCAGGAACCCTACTGCTATAGCAAAACCAACAAAACCAGCAAATACCGTAATTACAATAGATTCTAATACGATTTGACGTTTAACCACTTTAGGCGTAGCACCCAAAGCTCGTCGAATTCCTATTTCTTTGGTACGCTCCTTTACGGTAATCAAAAGGATATTACTAATTGCGATTACACCTGCTAATAGAGTTAGAATTCCGACAAAGAATGATACGCCTTGCAATACACCGGTAAAGGCAGATACATTATTAAAAACCTCAGAGAGGTCAAAACTCCCAATTGCTCTTTCATCTATTGGATTGATATCATATTTATTTTTCAACAAGCGTTTAATCTTACTCTCTACTAAAGGGACCTTTACATCTGCCCTCACTTCAATCGCCATCCAGTCCATACTATCTCCAGTTCCAAATGCCTTTTGAAAGGTTGAAAAAGGTATGTAAACGGAATTTTCGCCGTCAATCCTGATATTTTGATTCGGCTTATAGATTCCGACGATATTGAAGAATACCCCATTAATACGAACATCTTCTCCAATAGCATTCTCACCCTTTTCAAAAATTAGTTTGTATGTTTCTTCCCCGATGACACACACTTTTTTGGCATCGGTCATATCATTCTCATTTAAAAACCGACCTTCCACCAGTTTTTTCTTCATGATTTTATCAATATTAGGATAATCCCCATATACTGATGATCCACTAGTAAGTCCATTTCTATAGACAGTTACAACACCACGACGACCCCCAAGTTCTATACGAGGTGCTAACACCTCTATTTCTTCTAATTGCTCTTGTAGAATTTTGGCATCTTCCAATTTAAATTGTATCCTTCTTCCCCTTTCAAACCCTTTATAAGGTTCTGAGGTACTTTGACTCCATATAAAAAGACTATTGGATGCCGTACCAGCAAATATTTTTTGAAAACCATTACTCATACCATTAGCCCCTCCCAACAGCAGCACTAGAATTATCATTGCTATTATAACCCCAAGCATTGTCAAAAACGTGCGGAATAAGTTCTTACTCAAAGTAGCAAAAATCTCAGACCATAAATCTTTATCTAGTATCCACATATTATTTATCGCTTAATGCTACAATAGGTTTAACCTTAGCGGCTTTCATTGCTGGTATTAGACCTGCCAATACGCCTGCTACTATTAATATTATTGTTGCAGTGACCACTATTGACATACTGACAGAGGGGTTTGCAAAAGCCCCAGATTTAATATTTGGTCCTATAATGGCCAATAACCCTGTTGCAATGGCCAAACCTATAAAACCTGACAAAGCAGTTATAAAAACCGACTCGAACAACACCAATTTAATTATTGACCAAGGCTCGGCACCTAATGCTTTACGAACACCTATTTCCTTAGTACGTTCTTTTATAATAAAAACCATAATATTACCAATGCCGACTATACCCGATAGTAAAATTAAAAGTCCAACTATGATCACCGCAACATCTAAACCACCAGTGAAATTACTGATATCTTCAAATACTTCAGCATAATTGAAAATTCGAATACCTGCCTGATCCTGAGGTGCAATTTTAAACCTACGTCTAAAAACACTTTCTAATCGATCTGAAAATTCTAACGCTTTGGTAAGATCATATTCAGGATTATAGGTCAACGCAATTTGATCTATGTGATTTGTTTGACCATACATTTTCTGAAATGTACTGGTCGGTGCGTAAATATTACGTTCTGCATTATCATCACCATCGTCGGTGAAGGTTCCAATTACTCTAAACGGAAGTCCTTTAAACTCAACAAACTTGCCAATAGCATCTTCATTCTTAAATAAATCTTCCTCTACTTTTCTGCCAATTACGGCAACTTTAGAGGCATTGAGCAAGTCATTTATATTTATAAACCTACCTTTATTAACAATGGTCTTTTCTATTGCTTGATGATCGGGATAAACGGCTTGAACATTATAGCTACCTGTTTCACTTTTATAACGTGCCGATGTATTTTGATATATTCTTGGACTTAAATATTCAACATCATTTGGAAAACTTCTTTTGATATATTCAATATCATCGTTGGTAAGTTGAACTCTTCTACCGGCTTCAAAACCGCCATAAGCCAAAGATGTTGTTCCTGTTCGAATGAATATTGAATTTGTTGCATCATCGCTAAACTGCATGGTAAAACCATTTTGCATTCCATTTACAGAAGCTAACAACAACACAAGTATGAATATTCCCCACCCTACTGAAAAACCAGTAAGAAAGGTTCTTAGCTTGTTATTACTAATACTATGATATATTTCTTGCCAAATGTCTCTATCAAACATATTGCTCGGCTCTTACTTGTTCTATTTTCTTATCTTCAATGATAACCCCATCCTTTAAATGCACAATTCTTTTGCACATATCAGCAATATCAGGTTCGTGTGTTACAATTAAAATAGTATTGCCTTGGTCATTAATTTTCTGAATTAAATCCATCACCTCATAAGATGTTTTACTATCCAAGGCACCAGTTGGTTCATCGGCCAGCAACACTTTAGGTTCAGCGGCCATAGCCCTTGCGATTGCAACACGTTGTTTTTGACCACCAGAAAGTTCACTGGGCAAATGTGTCGCCCATTCCTTTAACCCTACCTGTTCTAAATATTTAAGGGCTTTTTCTTGACGATCTTTTCGAGGTACTTTTTGGTAATATAACGGAAGTGCAACATTTTCCGCAGCACTTTTATAATTGATTAGGTTGAACGATTGAAATACGAAACCTAAAAACTTGTTTCTGTAACGAGCCGCTTTAGTCTCGTTAAGATCCTTAATAGGTACATTATCCAAAATGTATTCACCAGAATCCAAACTATCAAGCATTCCCAGAATATTCAATAACGTAGATTTTCCAGAACCGGAAGAGCCCATGATAGCTACCAATTCACCTTCCTCAACATTAAAATTTATTCCTTTAAGTACGTGAAGTGAATTCTTGCCCATTTTATAGGACTTATGAAGATTTTTAATTTGAATCATGTTGGTTGTTGTTTTGGACAATTTTCTACACTGTCTATGCATTAGACTAACCAGTGTTTAAATTGTTACATCAATTAATTTATTTTTTTACTTTATTAGTTTTCAGCTAATTCATCTGGCTTAACCTCGTTCCATACTTTTATTTTCTCGCCCTCCTTTATACCAGAATTTATCTGAACATAAATACCGTCACTAATTCCCAATTCAATATCTCTTCTTTCAAATTGCTGCTTTTCGTTTTCAATTTCTACAAACGGTTTTTTAGTCTTTGCATCAAACTGAACCAAAGCCTCCTTAACAGCTAAAACATTATCGGCACGGGCCAATATTATAGATGCATTGGCACTTAATCCTGCTCTAATAAATATTGAATCTTGCTTTTTCAGAGTTCCTTTAATTTCAAATTGTATTGCACCGTTTTCCTCATTTCCTTTTGGTGCGATATAATCTAATACCGCATCGAAAATTTTATTTTCAATTGCTCCTACAGTTATTTCTAACGGAAGGTCTTCTTTGATTTTACCAACTTCTGACTCATCGACCTTACCCTCAAAAATCATTTTATCAACATCTGCTATGGCAGCAATGGTAGTACCTTCATTAAAATTATTACTTTCAATTACCTGATTACCCACTTCTACTGGTACTTCTAGAACCATACCGCTAACCGTTGCTCTAATTTGAGTATTGGCAGCGTTACCATAACCTGCAGTTGTTCCTGTTTTAACAATATCATATCGCTTATTAGCCGCAGCATATGATTGTTTAGCCTGATTATAAGTTACCTCCGCCCTTTCCAAATCCACTTTTGATATTACACCTTTATCGAACAGTACTTTTTGACGCCCAAAATTCCGTAGTTGATCATCTAAATTAATTTTGGTTTCGTCAATAGTATTTCTTGCATCATTCAGTGCATTAAGATTGGGAACAACCTTAATAGTACATAGTAAATCACCAGATTTTACATAATCGCCACCTTCAACAAAAATCTCCTCAATGACTCCAGATATATTCGGCTTAATTAAAACCTCCTCTAACGGAAGTATACTTCCAGTGGCCATCGTTTTCTTAATGATTGTCTGTTTAGAAGGTTCCTCCGTTAAATAAACAACCGGATCCTCTGTATTCTTTTGATATAAATAATACATAGACCCACCAAATGCGAGTACTATGATTAGTAGAATGATAATTGTTGTTGATTTTTTCATTTTTTGATTGGTTATATATTTTTCTAATTAATAAATTTATTCCGTTCTTAATGCTTCAATAGGTCTTATTTTAATTGCACTTTGAGCAGGTATAAAACCAGCTAACAATCCTGAGAATATTAAAATGACCAATGCGCTTACTACCACACCCAAACTTACACTGGGGTTTACAAACATATCGACGGGACCTACAGAATCGAGCACTGCATTTACCCCGTATATAAAAGCTGCTCCGAAAATTATACCGACCATACCCGATATAATGGTTAGAAATATAGATTCCATAAGAATTTGTTTTTTTATAGACCAAGGTGCTTCTCCCAACGCCCTTCTAATACCAATTTCTTTGGTTCTCTCCTTAATAACTATCAACATAATATTACTTACTCCAATAATGCCCGACAACAATACTAGAACACCTACAAAATATGCAACCCAACGTAGCGCACCAAATAAGCTTTCTACCCTATTGAATTGTTCGTATAAATCAAAATAGCCAACGGCACGTTTATCATCTGGATGTATCTTCCGATTTTCTTTAACAATGCTTAGTATTTTTTCCTTTAAGTCAGAAATTGAACTACCATCTTGAGCAGTTATGGCCATCCGACCTACATCATCACCCATATTAAATGCTTGCGAAAAAGCAGTAAACGGTACAAATATTTCTTTTTGGCCCTCTTCACCATTATTACTCTTTTTCTTATAGGTGCCTACCACCATAAAATTGACACCCTGAATTTTCACATAAGTACCTAGAACATCTTCATCTTTCCCGTACAACTCATTTTTTACCCCATCACCAATGACTGCAACCTTGCGATTCTCCTCAATATCATTTTGATTGATAAACCTCCCTACAGTAATTGTCATTGGCTCTTGTCTAATAATCTGTGGGTAATCGCCATACACGTTAAAAGCCCCTGTTTTTAAACCTCGTACTACATTGTTTATGCCTCCAAAACCACCTAATTGATTGCGGGGGGATATAAACCGTAGATTCGGAACATTATCTTTAATAGCCTGTACATCTTCCATCTTAAAACTAAAAGTTCTTCCCTTTGGCAATCCTTTATAGGGTATTGTAGTATTTCTAGACCACATAAACATTGTATTGGTGGCAATATCACCAAAATCTGCACGAATACCATTTTCCAATCCTTTTCCCGCTGCAAGTAGTATAATTAAAATAAATACACCCCAACCCACACCAAAAGAAGTAGCTAATGTTCTAAAAACATTGCTAGACAAAACTTCCATTATTTCTTTCCAACGGTCTTTGTTGAACATGCTTAAGTTTTATTAATTATTGGTACAACTACCATTATAGCATCATAAAAATGAATAACTCCTATATCATTGATCCCTTAAAGCTTCAATAACCTGAATCTTGGCCGCACGCCATGCAGGAAAAAAACCAGCCACGGCACCTGCAAATATCAATACGAACACAGTGGTTAATGCAACGTTAAAATCAACCGAAGGGTTAAGCACATAATCTACTTCAACATGTGGGCCAACAATCTCCAATAATCCCATACTTAAAATAAGTCCTGTGAATCCGGCAATAGAGGTGATGAAAATAGCTTCATGTAAAATCATTCCAACAATCGACCAAGGCTTGGCTCCCAATGCCTTTCGAATACCAATTTCACGTGTACGTTCCTTTACCACAATGAGCATAATATTACTAACCCCTACAATACCGGCGATGATAGTGCACACTCCTACAAACCAAAAGAAAAATTTAATTCCGCCCATTAGAGAGTAAAAGCGCTTAGCTTCTTCCATAGGATTATAAATCTGAATGGCACTCGTGTCATCAGGAGCAACGGTATGTGCTTTTTGAAGGTAAGATTTAAGGTCGTTCTTAAACTTGATAGATTGTGCCACTGCAGCTTCAAAATCTTCTACTGGCGGCAATGTATAGGACAAGTTGTTCAACTTGTCCGCCCCATTAAAAACTTGTTGTGCGGTACTTATAGGAATATAAATACGGTCTTCTTCACGTTCACCTCCAATATCACCATAAACACCGACAATTTTAAAAGAGATACCAGATATTTCTAAAAACTCTCCTACAGGACTTTCCAATTCTTTAAATACTTCACGATTTATTTTGTTGCTGATAATGGCAACCTTTGCCTTAGTATCTTCATCTTTCTGATTCAAAAATCTCCCTTGCGAAATAAACTCGTTTTCTATGAATTGAAATTGATGAGAGACACCTTGTACATTATATGCTAAAGACTCATTACCGTAGTTGACAAATGAATTTCGCACGAATAGTCTTGGCGACTTGTTTTCTATTTGCTCTTCTAATAAAACGGCTGCAAACTCATAATTCTCATTTCGTAATTGAATCGGTCTACCAGGGTTCATCCCTTTATACTCAATTGTGGTAGCACCTGGCCAGACCCAAACGCTAGTAGCTGCATCTTGTTCAAATTCTTTGGCAATTCCATTTTGCATCCCTTGACCAAAACCCAATAATATGACCAAAATAAAAATTCCTGAAGCCACGGAAAGTCCCGTGAGAAAGGTTCGCAATTTATTTTTGCGAATAGTATCGAAGATTTCCTGCCAACGTTCTAGATCGAACATGAGATTGCTTAATTTGATTGATTGATGAATGCAATACCAGTATCACACAATCATAAGACTAACCAGGTGGAGGAATGTTACACTATTAAGGTGAAAATTACAAAAATTGGTTTAGGTCCGCATTTTTCTATAGATAAAATAGAACAATCCGGCTACCAAAACATAGGGTATTGCCATCAAATAAACAATACCGTTATTTATACCTTCGGCAGCTTTACCAGACGATTCACTTTCCAATACCGCTCTACACATGGCACATTGTGCAACAGCATCAAATGGCACTACCATAAGCATCGCTACAAGTATAAATATCATCTGTTTAGTATACATAGTAAGGAGATATCATTATGTAGACTATGACACCAGTAACAGCAACATACAACCAAACAGGAAAAGTAAATTTAGCCAATGCTCTATGATCTTCAAATTTCTTTAAATATGCCATTGTATACGTACGTAACACAAGAGGAATTAATACAATCGATAATACAATATGTGTTATTAATATGAAATAATACACATAACGAATAACACCTTCACCACCAAAAGAAGTCGAATCTGAAGTCATGTGATATGCAATATACATCACCAAAAACAATAAAGACAAAACAATGTTCGTCGTCATTAATTGTTGATGAAGTTTCTGATTACCATTTTTAATTGCCCACACCGCCACCAACAACAAAACAGCCGTTACGCCATTAATAGCTGCATATATTGGAGGTAAAAATGATAATGGTTCTACATTAGGAATTTTAACCCCAAAAAGAACCGCAACTACCACAGGGATAACAATTGATACCGCTGTTATCATTATATTAAATTTTCTTTCGTCTGACACGTTCACTTGCATATTTAAAACTTTATTCTTTTAACAACTTTTGAATATCACTTTTTAAAATACCTATCTCTTCGGTCTCGCCTTGATCATTAGCCCCTTCTTTTTCTAAAATAGCTCCCCTATAGTACACTATAGGATTTCCAAATTCATCTATTCTAGACCTTAAATAGCCTTCCTTATCTACTAATGCAAACAACCCAGAATGTTCAAATCCACCTGGAACATCTGGCATTTCTGCAGCAAAGATATTGAACCCCGCATTTGCCAATTGATATACAGCATCCTTATCACCTGTCAATAAATTCCAACCAGATTTTTGAATTTTATATTTCTCGGCATAGGTTCTTAATACCTCTGGTGTATCAAACTCTGGAGTGATACTAAATGAAGCAATACCAAAATTTTCATTTCCTTTAAATTGACTTTGTACATTGACAAGGTTTGTTGTCATTACAGGGCATATACTAGGGCATCTTGTAAAAAAAAAGTCTACTACATAAACTTTACCTAAATAATCCTTATCACTTACTACAACACTATCTTGATTGATAAATTCAAATGATGGTACTTTTCGCTTTTTACCATCTAATAAAATATAACCCAATTTCCCATTATGAGCGGATATATTAAGACGATCGTTTTCTACAACTGTATTTGATGATAATCTTTCTACTATTCTTGGAATAACAATTATACCAAAAATTAGAATTATTAATGATACCCAGACATACGTATATTTCTTATTCATCACTTAATTCTTTTGGTATTATTCTTTTTTAAGGCCAGACGATATTCTGCCAAAATTATCTTTATATCATCTACCATTTTATTATTCAAATCAGCAACAGAATTCGAATTGAAACCATATTTAGTGCCTTCATCCTCATCCTTAGTTCTACCTCTAAGCTTGAAATCTTTATCAATGATAAAAACATAAGGAGTACCCAATTTATCATCTAACTGAATATCTGTTTTAAGGCTAGAATATAAGGCGATTATTTCCTCTTGAGTGGCAAATACAAAATTCCATTTGTCAATTTCAGACAAGGTGATAAGCTCCTTTTTAATCTCATCCACTTTATCCTCAGTGCCAATTGGTACGACCATTACAAACTGAAAATCATTAAATTCATGAAATCGTTTATATATTTTTTGGTTGAGGTTAAATGCATTTCCTTTTCGCGAATCAACATTTGTTCCTAAAAAACCTAAAACAGTAATTTTATCCTTAAACCTTATTTCTTTTGAAAAATCTATTTCCTGCACATTTTCAGTAAGCACTGACAATTTCCCAAAGTTATTAACCCCAGAAGCAAAGAATAAATAGGCAACGATTGGAAGCACAAACAAAACAATAAGAACAAAGGCCTTTTTCATAAATCAAGAAGAAAAATTA
>TARA_R110002051_G_scaffold78271_2_pt1 | contig 11017 bp, 10 predicted proteins | sample TARA_R110002051 | Tara Oceans TARA_R110002051 (sample SAMEA4397023) | marine metagenome | biome: Polar Biome; feature: [MES] marine water layer (ENVO:01000295) within the mesopelagic zone...; material: water (ENVO:00002006), including particulate matter (ENVO:01000060) such as......
TACGGTTGGATTGAAAGAGACGGTTGGCCCCGCAATGGTCTGCCCGGTATTGATGACGAAAACTTTTGGCGAGTAATCGATAGCGGCCGCAAGGGTCTGCCCGTTATTGATGACGGTCCCCGCAAGATTTATATTGATGACGGTCCCAATGACGGTCCTAATTTTGATTTCGGTGCGCCTGCAAATCTAGGCGATACTCATTATGATCCCGTTCTACAAACAACTTATACTTATCAAGAAAAGCCTAATGGACAAGGCGGTTTTTATTCAGGTTGGGATATAACGGAAGGAAAAGGTGGAACGGTTGGTCTACATGGTAATTCGCAGCCTCAAGGCGTAGCCAGCTTGTTTGGTAACGAGCAAGCACCGCGGTCCATGTACCAAGGGATTATGGGCTGATGGCTGAATCCTTACAAGCTCAGATAGCAAGACAACAAGCAGACCGCAAGCGAGAGATTATGAGGCTGGCTTTAGCAGATGCTTTTCGTAAAGGCATGGATAGGGGAGACGATCAGGCTACTATCGATTCAAATCTCAGTCGGCTCAAACGTATATTAGAGAATCAACACAAGATTCCGTTCAGCATGGCCAACGGCGGCGAAGCGCGGAACGCGGGCATTGGACCGTTGAGCCCTATAGCGCGGGACATGAACCGTGGCCCGAAGGGTATCGCAAGGTTTGCTAGCGGCGGTGAAGGCATAATGAGGATGCCAAGTGAAGAGGAATTAAAAGCAAGAAGAGATGCTCGTAATTTCATAGAAAAAAATGTGTCTATTGATGATGTTCCTGTTAAAAAAGAAGGAATATTAGCTGTTCAAAATCCTGAACAAGCAAACATGATGAGACAATTGGGTAATTTAGAGTATACCGCGGACATGCAACCCTTTTTGGACCCCATTGCAAGACACGGGTTTGATCCAGATGAAGTAAATATAGACCCTAAAATAATAAATTATGATAACCCTACCTCTTATCGATACGCTTTGGCCGGGCCTTCAAGAACCCGTTTTGAAGGTCCTGATCCATCCATAACAATAACGGGAGAATATATGGCCGATAAAAATGCTCAAGCACATGAATTTAGACATCGCGGTTTAAAAATGCTTTTGGACGATTATACATATAATGCTCCAGAATATTATCAAAAGTATGGGGCAGAAAAACATGCTCGAATCGGACAATTACTTAATCGAATAAGAAAAGAGGAAGGCTCTTCTGGAGGGGGAGATTATTCCCGCAATGTAACAGAAATGATCACAGAGTTTTTTGAAAAACCTGAAAGTTTCTTTCAAGGAGCCCGATATCAAGGTCAATACAACCCTGAAAGGCCCGAATCAGGTGAATTTGAAGCCGTTGATTTAAATTTTAAAAACCCGATGAATCAACGCATATTAAAATTTGATAGTTCTGAGATAGGTCAGCCCTTAACTAAAAAAGAATTAGAAGAAATTATTGATCTGACGGGTTTAAAAATTAAAAAACTTACAAACGAACATACGCCTGAAATTACCATGTCTCGTTTAGAAACAAGAAATCAACCGGAGTTTAGGACTTACTTAAATACGCCCGTAGATGAACGTGAGCCTAATGAGTTTTTTGATAGTGTTATTGCGTTGTCTGAACATGCCAGAGATTTAAACCAACAAAAAAGGGGTTTCGCCAGCGGCGGCGAAGCCGAAAAGTCTGGTTACTTTACACGCTTACGAGATGCCGTGATGATGACAGAAAGTTCTGGTGATCCCGACGCCGTTAGCAAATTGGAACGCGGTGACGATGCTATCGGACTTATGCAGGCACGAATCTCGACCGCCATGAAACCCGGTTATGGTGTAGATACCGTTTTTGATATTGCCGAACGAATGGGGTTTGATGTTCAAACCAAAGATGCTGCCACGGCTCGTAGGCTTCTTTTTGATCCAGAAATAAATATGGAGTTTGGTTCTCAATACTTACAGGCCATGCTAAACGAGTTTCCTGTTGAAGAAGACGCTCTTCGTGCTTTTAATACGGGGGTCGGAAAAATGAAAAAGTATATTGCAGGCGGAAGAGACTTATCCACTCTTACAAAACAAGCAATAGACTATCCTGTTAAAGTAATTTCTGCATTACAGGGCATAAATCCTAACGAACCAAGAGAACGAGAGGCGTTTAATCAAGCACCCACTACTGCTTCCGCTTTGATGAGCCAATACGATCCCGCAACCGCTACGTCTTTTATGAGTAACCCCCAGTATTACGGGGGAAACCTCACACCTCTAAACCCAATGTATGCAGAAAATACTCTTCTGCGTCCTAAAAGCCGTCCCTTGGCATTGCCAGAAGGCCGCTCTCTCATAGAGAAATACGGCCTGCCCGGTACTATGCCTAAAGGAGGTATTCTTAATTTAGCCAATTCCGCGGGTCCTCGTTAAGGACCTGTTCAGCTAGGTTAATCTTCTGACGCAAGGCTCCCAGAACTTTTTCGTCAATTGTGTCCGGCGAAACGAGATCAATGTATGTTACAGTATTCTTTTGTCCAATACGGTGGGCGCGGTCCTCTGATTGTAATCTTATTTCAAGATCGTAGCTGTTAGAGTAGTAAATAACGGTAGTTGCTGCGGTCAACGTAATACCGTACCCGCCAGTTCTTGGTTGACCTACGAAGAACCGCAGCGGATTGTTTACATCTTGAAATCGTTCTACAATCTCTTGGCGCTTATCTTGTGGCGTTTCGCCGTAATAAAGTGCGACCGAATCGGGCCCGAAACGGTCGCGCAGGGTATCAGCTATCTGTTGGATGTCATGCGTGTACGACGCCCAAATGATGGCCTTCCCCTGAAGCTCGTCTGTAATGTTCATTAGTTCATTCAGACGGTTGTTCTTTAGCGGCTGTATCTTCCCAACGTCAGGCTGAAAGAAGCCGCAACAAATCTGCTGTAAGCGCATGATCTGTGTTAAAACACTTTCTGTTGTAGCTAGGTCCCCACCTTCCATTTGCGCCAAAGCAAGCTTCTTCATTTGAGTGTACACTTTGGCCTGTTCATCAGTAAGCTCTACTTCTCGCTTAATGTAAACCTTTTCTGGCAGATCAAGACACTCTTCCTTTAGCACTCTCGTAGAGAACTCAAAGAGCTTTTCGTTTAGTTCGTCGAGACGGCGGTAGCCTGTTATCTCTTGGAAGCTTCTGGCTCCCATGACGCGCTTTTGTACGACGGCATACCTGCTTTGAAACGCGAAGTAGCTGTTATATCCCAGCGCACGTTCGTCCAAGAAGTTACACTGGCTGAACAAATCCATAGGGCTCTTGGTTACAGGAGACCCCGTAAGAATACGTCGGTATCTGCTGTACTTCGTAAGCGTCATCAGGTTCTTTGTGCGCTGGGCCTTTCGGTTTTTGATCGTCGTGCTTTCGTCCACGATCATCATGTTGTCAGGGTTTTGCACCAGAAAACGGCCCGCGGCTCTCGCGCCACGCGGGGAAGAGAAGGCTTCGACGTTAACCACAAAGATTTTGAGGCCGTCATAGGCTTCCATCGTTAAATCCTCTAGCTCCGCCGCATAACTCTTGCTTTGAGCAGGCTTCCATCGCACTATTTTGCGCTCGATGTCGTCAGGCAAATGCGCAGGAATTTCTCCCTTCACCCAGTTGTCGTAAACGCCCTTTGGCGCAACGATCAACGCCGCCTTTATACGGCCCTGCTTATATAGAACGCCCATGTTATCTATAGCTACCTTGGACTTTCCCGTTCCCATTTCCATGAACCACGCATGATACGCCGCGTCCCACGAAGCTTGTAGCGCCTCGCGCTGATGATTGAACGGTTCAGTTTTGAATTGATACATAGAACACCCACCCTGCGCATATAATAAGGACTAAAATAAAGATTAAATAATCTTGCCAATCTACTTTCATTTTTTTCTCCTACGCCTCTTGACTACGCGATAATATGAGAATATAAGGGAGTTTGTCAAGGCCGTAAAAGGGCCTTTAACAACGAAAGCGAGAAAACATGACAGACTTTTTAAAAGATCAGATGGAGGAAGACTTTGCCCGTTCCATCGAAAACACCGCGCTAGGTTCGCTAACAGGTATAGCTAAGATAGCCCGAACAATCCGCACAACGCAACAAGAAGTTGAGGAACTTGACGCAAAACTCAAGGCCCGCAAGAAGGACTTGTTAAAGTTGACGGACGAAGACCTCCCTTCTGCAATGCAAGAAATGGGTCTTTCAAGCTTTGCTCTGGATGACGGGGCGACAGTAGATGTCAAACCCACATATGGAGCATCAATCCTCGTAGCCAACAGGCCGAAGGCTTACCAGTGGTTACGGGACAACGGATATGACGACATCATTAAGAATGTCGTGGCATGTCAGTTTGGCAGGGGCGAAGACGATAGAGCGAGAGACTTCCAGTCTTTTGCATCTCAGCAGGGCTACCCGTCTACGCAAGAAGAAAACATCCACTCTGGTACACTAAAGGCTTTTGTACGCGAAAGAGTGGAAGCTGGTGAAGAGTTTCCAATGGAACTCTTTGGAGCCTTTGTAGGTCAACGTGCTATTATAAAAGGAGCTAAATAATGGCAAACTCTGTAACTAAAACCAAAAAAGCTGAAATACAGACTTTTGATGCATCCATGTTCGAAAGCGACGCAGGTCAAGGCAACGAAAACATCGGGTCAGACGACCTAGCGCTTCCGTTCCTCAAGCTGTTAAGCGGCTTGGATTCCGTTCTCGACACGCACGAAACTGCGCGTAAAGGGGACATCTATAACACTGTAACGGGTGAGGCGTCCTCTGGGAAAGACGGCATCAGTGTTATCCCTTGCGCATACCAACGCGTGTTCATCGAGTGGATGCCGCGAGGCACCGGATCAGGCGCACCGCGCAATATCTACAAAGCTGGGGACACTATCCCTAAAACTAAACGGGACCCCGACGACAACAAAGAATACGTTGTAGACGGGGAAGGCGAATACATCGAGGAGACCGCGCAGCACTATGTGCTTGTTGTCAACGAAGATGGGTCAACCGAAACGGCCATGATTGCCATGAAATCTACGCAGCTAAAGAAAAGCCGCAAATGGAACTCCATGATCCAATCCGTCACCTTGCAGGGCAAGAACGGGCCGTTCACTCCTCCGCGGTTCTCTCATATCTATAGGCTCAAGTCTGTGGCTGAAGAGAACTCCAAAGGGAGTTGGCACGGGTGGGAAATGTCTCGTGAAGGTCCTGTGTCCGACGCGCACGTTTATTCCAGAGGCAAAGAGTTCTCTACGAGCGTTCTTGCCGGAGACGTGGTTGTAAAACACCAGAATGAAGACGTACAGGAATCTGCAAAAACAGATGAAGTGCCGTTTTAAGTTTTACAGGGGGTTGCGTTAGCAGCCCCCACCACAGGGGAATGCTATGTCCGTTAAAAAGTTCTCATCCATCTTTGATGGACTGCAAGAAGCTTACGGTACTTATCGGGTAGATAAAACTCAGTCAAACGGTAAGAACACCGGAAAAGCAGCCATCGTCCGCGAAACACGCGACGCGAAGCTTTGGGAGGGACACCTCTCAGGGAAAGGAAATTCTGTTGGAATTATCCCCATCAACGCGCAGAACAAGTGCAAGTGGGGGTGTGTAGACGTTGATCAATACCCGTTAGATCACAAAGTTCTCATAGACAAGATCAGGAAGTTAAAGCTGCCTATGGTCGTATGCCGCTCAAAAAGCGGTGGTGCACATTGCTTTCTGTTTAGCAGTGATTGGGTTGAAGCCAAAGAGATGCAGAAATCTCTGAAGTGTATCGCCGCAGCACTGGGTTACGGAGAAAGCGAAGTATTTCCAAAACAAATAAAGCTGCAATTGGACCGCGGGGATGTCGGTAACTTCTTAAACTTACCGTACTACGATGCAGAGGACGGATTACGCTATGGCATCCTAGACGACGGAACCTCTGCTACCATCGAGGAGTTCTTTGAGCTTTACGATACGCATGTACAAACGCCCGAACAGATACAAAAGCTACAGGTGGAGGAACAGCCCACCGAACAGATGCCCATGCGAGACGGACCGCCGTGCTTACAGCACCTTGTTCGCCAGAAAATATCAGAGGGAGGTAGAAACAACGGCCTGTTTAACATAGGCGTGTATCTCCGCAAAGCGTTCCCCGACAGTTGGGAAACAGAAATTTTAAATTACAACATGCTGTATCTCGAACCCCCCTTGCCGCTACCAGAAGTCAACGTAGTCGCCAAGCAGGTAGAGCGCAGAGATTACGCATACAAATGCAATGACGCACCGATTAACGCGCACTGTAACAAAGAGCTTTGCCTAACCATGAAGTTTGGTATCGGCTCTGCTGTACAGAACGCCATTGTTGCTAACCTGCGAAAGTACAACTCAACGCCACCCGTCTGGTTTATGGATGTAAACGGCGAGCCCCTAGAGCTAGATACAGAAGCTCTGATGAGCCAGCCCGCCTTTCAGAAAGCCTGCATGGAGCAACTTAACTTTATGCCCCGAACCGCTCAAAAAGCTCAGTGGGAAGGCCGCATAAGCTCGTTGCTCACAGAGATGCGGGATAACGAAAGCGCGATTATGGAAGTAGCTGTAGACGCCAGCGTCAGCGGACAGTTCTATGACTACTTGGAAGAGTTCTGCCGTTTCCTACAGCAAGCGCACGACAAAGAAGAAATCCTGCTCCGCCGTCCGTGGACAGATGAAGACGCTGGCGTCACATATTTCCGCCTCAAGGACTTCGAAAACTTTCTCAAGAAGAATAAGTTTTTTGAATACAAGTCCCACAGAATTGCTCAACGCCTCAGAGACATCAACGGTGATAGCACCGTGTTAAAGATCAAAGGGCGCTCTGTGCGCGTCTGGCAAATACCCGCTTTTGAAAACGCAGACATGGAACTCTCCGTGCCTAAGTTCGAAGCCAAGAAGGAGGCCCCCTTCTAATGAAAAACGTACTTATACAAATGAGAAACAAAGAAATCGTTCGCATGATTGACAAACACTTTATGACAAAAACTGCCGTGGCTAAGTGGTTTAGAATTAGCAAGCAGCGCGTCGCTCAGATATATCAAGAGGAAAAAGCAGATGTTTCGGATATTCGGACCGCCGGGGACGGGGAAAACAACAGCCCTACTTAACATGGTTGACGACGCCCTTCAAAGCGGTATCGCTCCAATGAACATAGCCTTCTTGGCGTTTAGCAGAAAAGCTGCCAACGAAGCAAAAGAGCGGGCCGCTGCCCGATTTAATCTTGATCCGAAAAAGGACCTGTTCTACTTCAGAACTCTGCACAGTTTGGCCCTGACCTGCTCCGACATCGTTCCAGAACAAGTAATGCAGGACGAACATTACAAAGAACTATCGCAAGAGATGGGCTACAAAATACAGATGAAGCGGGCCGCAAACTTTGACGACGATCTGCCTGATCTGCTCAAAGCGTCTGATCCTATCTTAGGTCTCATAAACCTCGCCAGAATGCGCAAGATGGGTCTGCGTGAACAGTACGACGAAAGCGGCATCGACGCAGCGTGGAACACCATCGATTACGTTAATCGCAGCCTTCTTAAATACAAAGAAAACATGCAACTGTTCGACTTCACAGATATGCTGACAAACTTTGTTAAAGAAGGGCACACGGTCTGTCCTTACTTCGATCTATGCTTTGTAGATGAAGCACAAGACCTCTCCCTACTACAGTGGGATATCGCTCACCTGTTAGATAAACGATCTGACCGTATGTATTGCGCTGGAGATGATGACCAAGCTATCTACAGATGGGCCGGAGCCGACGTGGAATCCTTCATTAGTCTGGAGGGCGGGTCAGAAACCCTGTCTCAATCCTACCGCGTACCTCGGCAAGTACACAAAGTAGCCGCACGCATTATAAACCGCGTAGATCGACGCTTTATAAAAGACTACTTCCCAAAAAAAGATTCGAGGGGCCATTACGAGCATATCTACGATATCGACCAGCTAGACATGTCAGAGGGCTCTTGGCTCATTCTGGCCCACGCCGGATACATGCTTGCAGAAATAGATACCACCCTCCGGTCCAGCGGATACCTCTTCGAATTTCGCGGACATCGATCCATACCAGAGAAAACAAGTATTGCCGTCAACGGCTGGGAGCAATTGCGCAAGGGTCAAGAAGTAAACGGAGCCGTGGCTAAGAAAATCTACAGCTTCATGTCCAGCAACGAACGCGTTGCCAGAGGTTTTAAAACGCTGCCCGGACTGGAAGACACAGACTTCGTCACGCTAGAAAAACTACAGGACCAGTACGGCTTGTTGGCAACCATCGAAATGGTCTGGCACATAGCAATGGACAGACTGCCCGAACAGAGCAGAGCATACATCATTGCACTTCTGCGACGCGGTGAAAAATTCAACGGCGATCCGCGGATCATCGTCTCCACCATTCACCAAGCCAAAGGCGGAGAAGCAGATAACGTCGTCCTCATACCAGACCTGTCTGTAGCTGCGGAAAAAGAGCTAGAAACCGCCCCCGACGATATTCACCGATTGTTCTATGTTGCAGTCACCCGAACTAAGCATAACTTATACATCGTTGAACCCGAAGACATGACAAGGAGCTACGACATATGAAATGTTGGCATTGCAGCACAGAGCTAATCTGGGGCGGGGATCACGACTGTGACGAAGAAGACGAAGAATACTCAATGGTCTCAAACCTATCATGCCCACACTGCGAGTCTTTCGTCCTCGTATACTACCCAAAAGAAAAAGACAGACGATACCCCTACAACTTAAACTTATGAGGCAAACATGAAACGAGAAGAAATACTCGATACAGCAAAGAAAACAATCACGGGACCACGAGCCACGGACTACGGGCCTGCGGACGAAAACTTTAAAAGAATAGCAGTGGGCTGGAACGTAATCGTAGACTGCGCCCTCAAAAGAAATGGCGAATTAACTGAACAACATGTAGCCCTGATGATGGATTGGCTCAAAACTTGCCGCTTGGTAAATAACCCCCTTTCCGAAGACGGGTGGGTGGACAAATGCGGCTATAGCGCAATCGGCGGAGAACTGACTTCCCTTGAGCGCTTTAAAAAGAATGTAAGGCTACAGAATGAAGGTTGAACTAGGCGGACCAGCACTAAAATCAGAGTGGGTGCCCCCTTCAGCTCTGCCCGACTTAACGCAGCACAAAACTATCGCCATCGATGTCGAAACGCGGGACCCGAACCTCAAGAAAAACGGACCCGGATGGGCCATAGGTGACGGCGAAGTGGTGGGCTACGCTATAGCTACAGCCGATTGGTCCTGCTACCTGCCCGTTGCACACGAAGGCGGCGGAAACATAGACAAAAAGCAGGCAAACAAGTGGCTCAAAAAAGTCTTTGAATGCCCCGCTGATAAAATCTTTCATAACGCACAGTACGATGTCGGCTGGATCAGAAGAATGGGCTTTGAAATCAAAGGCCGCATCATCGACACAATGGTTGTCGCGTCCCTGCTGGACGAAAACAAGTTCAGCTACGCGCTAAACAGCGTTGCCTTCGAATATCTGGGCATAGCGAAAAGCGAAAACCTGCTTAGAGAAGCAGCCGCAGAGTTCGGCTTGGACCCAAAGGCGGAGATGTGGAAGATGCCCGCCATGTTCGTCGGACCCTACGCAGAAAAAGATGCGGAGATCACGCTCAAACTGTGGAACTACCTCAAAGTCGAGGTCGAAAAAGAAAGCCTCGGAGCAATCGTTAAGCTAGAACTCGATCTCCTCCCATGTCTGGTCGATATGACTTGGCGAGGCGTTCGCGTGGATATGGACAAAACCGAAAGAACGCGGAACGCGATCCTTAAACGAGAGAAAACCGTCAAAGCTGAGATAAAACGGATCGTAGGCTATGATGTAGAAATCTGGGCGGCACAGTCCGTTGCAAAAGCTTTCGATCAACTCAGTATCTCTTACCCAAAGACAGAAAAAGGCGCTCCGTCCTTCCGTAAACAGTTTCTGGCGGAACACAGAGAGAAACTACCAAAGCTCATTGTAGAAGCGCGGAACCTAAACAAAACCAGCGGCACGTTCATCAACAGCATCCTGAAGTTCTGCCACGCAGACGGACGAATACACAGCCACATAAACCAAATCCGCGGAAATAACGGAGGGACAGTCTCAGGCCGATTTTCTATGAATAACCCTAACCTGCAACAAATCCCCGCCCGCGATCCAGAAATAGGACCCATGATCCGGTCCCTCTTCCTACCAGAAGAAGGAGACCAGTGGGCCGCTATCGATTACTCGCAACAAGAACCACGCATCTTGGTTCATTACGCTCATGTGTACGGGGAGAGCAAAGGTATCGCCCTGAGAGGAGTAGAAGAGTTTGTCAACGGCTATCGGACTGACCCCGACATGGACTTTCATTCTATGGTTGCAGAAATGGCCGACATCCCTCGTAAACAAGCAAAAACAATTAACCTTGGAATGATGTACGGTATGGGCGTCGCAAAACTGGCCGACCAACTAGACATAGAGGCAGAAGAAGCCAAATCCCTCGTTGCACAGTACCATGACCGCGTACCTTTTGTTAAAGGACTTATGCAGGGCGTTATGCGCCATTTAGAAAGTAAGGACAGCAAAGGCGCTATTCGCTCCTTAGAAGGTCGGCGCTGTAGATTTGACAAATGGGAATCCAAAACCTTCGGTATGACAAAAGCTCTGCCTTACTCTGAAGCCGTGCAAGAGTATGGCCCCAACATGCTTAAACGAGCCTACACTTACAAAGCTCTGAACCGACTGATCCAAGCGTCCGCCGCGGACATGACCAAAAAAGCTATGATCGATCTGTACCACATGGGCCATCTACCCATGCTTCAAGTCCACGACGAACTCTGCATGTCCGTAAAATCCAGAGAAGAAGCAGAAAGTATTGCCAAAGTCATGGAAGATGCAGTACCATTAGAAATCCCTAGTAAGTGCGACGTTGAAGTCGGACCTAGCTGGGGCGAGGCCAAATAGGTAAAGTTTGCTGCTCCTCCCTGAACGCCTCGACTGCCTCCTGTCC
>TARA_R110002051_G_scaffold31216_1_pt1 | contig 11016 bp, 10 predicted proteins | sample TARA_R110002051 | Tara Oceans TARA_R110002051 (sample SAMEA4397023) | marine metagenome | biome: Polar Biome; feature: [MES] marine water layer (ENVO:01000295) within the mesopelagic zone...; material: water (ENVO:00002006), including particulate matter (ENVO:01000060) such as......
CATGTGGCGTTCGGCCAGCTCGCTCAGGTGGGTGGCGGCCAGGGCGTCGGCGACGGCCACTTCATCTGCCGAGCTCCAACGCTTGAACAGCCCCTGGTGCGGGTGGCGGCCCCGGCTGACCAGCTCGAGCACGCTAATGCCTTCCGGGGCGATGGGCGATTGCGGCAGAAACCCAAGTTGTTGTGCCAGGTGGCGGGTGGGTAGCTGGTGAATGGCGTTACCCTCCAGCAGCACGCTGCCCTGGCTGGGTGTCAGTAACCGTGAAAGCACGCGCAAAAGCGTCGATTTTCCACAGGCGTTGGCGCCCACAATGGCGGTGGTCTGGCCGGCAGGCACAGACAGGTTAACGTCATACAGAATGGTGCGTTCCCCGTAGCCTGCCACCAGGCCCTGGGCGAGTAGTGAACAAGCGCTCATAGGGAGCCTCGGGTTTTGTTGTCGCGAAGTATCAAGTAGAGAAGATAAGGCGCGCCTAAAACGCCGGTCACGATGCCGACTGGATAGCGGGCGGGCAGCAGGAACTGTCCGGCGTAATCCCCGAGCAGCACCAGCAGGGCTCCCACCAGCGCGGCGGGCATCAGCAGCGAGCCGTTGCGGCCCATCAGGCGCGCCGCAATCGGGCCGGACAGAAACGCCACAAAGGCCACCGGGCCGGAAACGGCAGTGGCAAACGCCACCAGCGCCACGGCGGTAATGACCACGATTACCCGCGTCACCGCCAGGCGAACCCCCAGCCCGGCGGCAAGGTCGTCACCCATGCGTAGGGTTTCAAGGTCGCGGTGGCGGCTCAATAGCAGCCCGCCGAACAGCAGCAGGGCGATCAACAGCGGCAGCGCTTGATCCAGCTGAACGCCGTTAACGCTGCCGGTGAGCCAGCGCAGGGCTTCTTGTAGCGTCCAACTGGGTGCGCGCATTAAAAGATAGGCGGTAATACTTTGCAGCATTGCGGCCAGGCCAATGCCGATCAGAATCAGCCGCCCGCCGGTCACGCCCTGGCGCCAGGAGAGCGTGTAGATCAACAACGCCACGCCCAGCCCGGCAGCAATCGCCACCATCGAAACCGCCGGGCCGCTCAGCGAGAGCACCACGATGGCGAACACGGCGCCGGTGCTGGCGCCGGTGCTGATGCCAATGATATCCGGGCTTGCCAGCGGGTTGCGCAGCATGGTTTGAAAGGCGATGCCGCCCAGGCCAAAGCAGGCGCCTACCAGCACTGAAACGACGGCCCTGGGCAAGCGCAGCTCACGTACGGTGAAACCAGCGCCCGGCACTTCCGCACCGCCCAGTATGCGCAGCACCGTGGTGAGCGGCGTGAAGGACTGCCCCAGCATCAGGGTCAACAGCACGCCTGCTAAAAGGCAGGCAAAAAGCACCGCCATGATGCGTACGCGGTGCTGAGTGTTTGCTCGGCGGATGTGTCGGAAGTGGCTAATCGCGTTGAGGGGCGGCTGGTTCATAGCGAGCCTACCTTGCGGTTGCGCACTATCCAGATAAATACCGGCGCGCCGATAAAGGCGGTCACGATGCCCACGTCCAGCTCTGAAGGGTGGGCGATTAGCCGCCCGGCCACGTCTGAAAACGTCAGCAGTACCGCGCCACCCAGGGCAGAGAAGGGCAGTAGCCAGCGATAATCGCCGCCCGCTAGCAGGCGGCAGGCGTGGGGTACGACCAGCCCCACAAAGCCAATCGGGCCGCACACCGCCGTAATCGGGCCGCACAGCAGTACCGCGCCCACTGCCGACATGGCCCTGGCCACGGCCACCTTTTCACCCAGACCGGCGGCGGTGTCATCGCCCAGGGCCAGCATATTGAGTTTGCGTGCGGCGAGCAGGGTGATCACAAACCCTGTCATTAGAAAGGGCAATACGGGCAGAAGCTGATCGTAGGTCGCGCCGCCCACGCCGCCCACCAGCCAAGATTGCACCAATCCGCCAATATCCCCCCTTGGCAGTACCACGGCAGTGGTTAGCGAACTAAGCGCGGCAGTGATGGCCGCCCCTGCCAGTGCCAGTCTAAGTGGGGTGGCGCCGCCCCGGCCGAGGCTGGCTATCGCGTAAACCGCACAGGCAGAGATGGCGGCGCCAGCAATGGCTGTCCAGATGTAGCTGGTCGTCTCGTCGATGCCGAACCAGGCAATGCCAATCACCACTGCCAGCGCCGCCCCGGCATTAACGCCCAGCAGGCCGGGGTCGGCCAGCGGGTTGCGGGTCAGGCCCTGCATGACGCCACCGGAAACCCCCAGGGCAGCGCCGGCCAGCATGGCAAGCAGCGTGCGCGGCAGGCGGCTGGCCACGGCAGCATCGCCCATGGTTTCTACCTGGCCGCTCAGCGCGGCGACGATTTCTGACCAGCCCACTTCTCGGGCACCAAACGCGACCGAGAGCATGGCGGCAAGGCCGAGCAGAATAAGCAGCGCTGTGCCACCGGACAACCGTTGGGCAGCATTGCGTTTGATGCGAAGAGCGATAGCGCGATTAACGCTTGAGCCAGACGCCGGGACGCTACTGCTGTGACTTGCGTGCGGCTTCTGAGAGCAGGTCTGCATAATCGTCCAGTAACCATGAAATCGACATGGGAGTCGGGTTGGCCGCTGTGCCCAGCGGCGTATTACCCAGCATGACAATGGCGCCGTTTTCCACCACCGGCAGGCGGGAGGTAAGTGGGTGCGCGTTGAGCTGATCGATCAGCGGCTGACCGCCGTAGGTGACAAGAATATCCACATCGTTGAGCTTGTCGATCAGTTCAGAGCTGATTTCGCCAGCGAATCTACCGGGGGTAGAGTTCTGTTTGACGACCTCAGGCGAGACTAGCCCCAGGTCATGAAAAAACCGCACCCGCGCGTCGTTGTCGGTGTAGAACGAAATGCGCCCCAGGTTGGTGGGGTCAAGGTGGGTCACGAACATGGCTGTCTTGCCCGCAAGGTCAGGGTGGTTGGCGGCGGTGTCTGCAATCTGTGCCTCAAGCTGCTCGATGAGCGCATGGCCTTCCTCCGCCATGCCCATGCCTTGGCTGTTCAACTGGATCATATCCCGCCAGTCGGTCGCCCAGGGGCCCTCGGGGTAGGCGACTACCGGGGCAATCTGGCTCAAGGTGGTGTAGTCCGCCTGGCTCAGCCCCGAATAGGCCGCCAGAATCACATCGGGCTGGCTGGCCGCCACGGCTTCAAAATCAATCCCGTCGCCTTCGTCGAACAGGGCGGGGGGCGTGGCATTCAGTTCTTCAAGCCGGGTTTCTACCCAAGGCAATAGCCCGTTGCCGTTGTCGTCGCCAAAGTTGGCTGCCGCAAAGCCGACCGGTACCACGCCAAGCGCCAGCGGCACCTCGTGATTGGCCCAGGCCACAGTGGCGACACGTTCGGGTTTTTCTGTGAGCACTGTGGTACCCAGGGCGTGTTCGATTTCAAGCGGATATTGCTGTGCGCCAACGGGCAAAGCGCCGAGGCTGCACGCAGCGATAAGCGCCACGTAAGCGCTCAGACTTCTATGGAACAGGGCCATAGCCTTCTCTAAAAGCTTAAGACGTAAATAACGGATAATTCTCACTGCGTGGTAAGGACGCAGCGTCTAGATATATAACGGGTAGTCCGGGTGATGCATGTCGTCACGATGTACTATAATTATTATCAAAAGTTCAACTAAATGATTATGATTGACATTATCACTCTTGACTAGCGGACGCTAGCTTCGGATACTCTTACGGCCTTTCAAAAGAGAATCACAAGGCGCGAGGGTAGGTTTATTCATTTCAAGGGATCTTCGACATGACTGATAGCAATAGCACAGTCCGGCGCAACGCAAGTCGGGTACGGTGGCAGCAAACCACTACCGCCATTCTGTGCGGCACAACGCTGGTGAGTATTCCCATGCTCGGGAACGCTCAGGAAACCGGCGAAGGCAGTGACGATAACGAGGGATATCGCCTCGCTCCCATTATCGTCAATGCTCAGGCCTACGCTGATGATGATGCCAACTCGATAGTGGCCCAAGAGCTATGGGTCGGCGGTAAAGTGGCCACCAGTCTTCTCGATACCCCCGCCTCCGTGTCGGTCATCACCGAGAAAGAGATTGAGCAGCGCAACGCCTCTACTACCGAGGAAGTGCTGCAATATACACCAGGCGTCCTCACCGATTATTACGGCTCAGATGACCGAAACGACTATTTCAATATTCGAGGTTACCAGGCGACTACCTACCGTGACGGGCTGACGCTAGGTTCAATGCGCGGTGTTCGTGAAGAACCCTACGCCTATGAACGCGTTGAGGTGCTGCGGGGTGCCAACTCCACCCTGTTTGGTCCAGCGGACCCGGGTGGTTCGGTCAACTTCGTGAGCAAACGGCCAAAGTTTGAGTCGTTTGGCGAAGGCTATCTCTCCTACGGTTCACTCGACGCCAAAGAGGCCGGTCTTGATGTGGGTGACACACTGAACGCTGACGAGACTGTGGCCTACCGTTTCACCGGCACCATCCGGGATAGTGATCGTGAATACGATCACTCCAAAGACAACAATGGCTTCTTGATGGGCGGCCTGGCCTGGGAGCCAACAGAGTACACCTCAGCAAGCGTCATCTTTGATTACCTGAAGCGTGACGACACCCCCAATAGCGGTGGGTATCCTCTCGACCGGGAATACGACCGCAGCGACTTCTTTGGTGAGCCTGACTTCAATTATCATGATGTCGAGCGTACCAGCCTCACCGGGCAGCTCACCCATGACTTCAACAACGGCCTGACGCTGCGGGGGAATCTACGCTACAGTGACCTGACTGACGACTTCGGTTACGTTTATATCACTGACTCTGCGGCGCGGGTAGGCAGCGTTGTGGATCGGGACTACTTTGGTACGGACAAAGAAGCCCAGGAGTTGATCGGTAACGCTATACTGCAGTACGACGCCCGCTTTGATCAGGTCGATAGCAGCACGCTCGTGGGTGTCGAATATCGCGATGCCTCAACCAAAGACATCTCTATATACGGTGATGCGGAGTCAATCGACCTAGCGAACCCCGTCTTTAGCGGCGCTCCGAGTAGCTTGTACGTCTATAGCAGCAGCGATCAGGACTACAAAACCAAGTCGGTCTTCTTGACACAGAATTTATCCTTTTATGATCGGTTCATCGTTACCGCGGGCGTGCGCAACGACTCAATGGACATCTCAAGTAAGGGCGAATCCTGGGGCGTTGCATTCGATGACAGCGACGATTTCTCGGAGACCTCCGTCCGCGGTGCGCTGACCTATCGCGTCACCGACGAAATTTCTACCTATGTCAGCATGGTGGAATCGGTCGCGCCGCCCACGATCGGTGTCAAACCCGAACGGGGCGAACAATATGAAATTGGTGCGAAATACGCACCCTTCGGTATGAATGCGCTTTTCTCGGCGGCCATCTATGACCTGACCAAGAATGACGTCACTATTGCGGTCACGCAAGACAATGGCGTCATTGAGCAGGAAACCGTTGGCGAAACCCGCGTGCGGGGTCTTGATCTGGAAGCCAAGACTGAGCTGACCGATAACCTGAGCCTAATCGGTGGTTATTCCTATATGGAGTCGGAAGTGGTTCGCGATGACAACGCCTCCAGAGAAGGCAATGAATTTACCACTGTACCCAACCATACGGCGTCGCTATGGACCTATTACACCCTTCCCAATCAAAATATGAGTGTTGGCCTCGGCGCCCGCTATGTCGGCTCCTATTATTTTGATGCCGCCAATACATCCAAAAGCAGTGCGGCAACGCTCTTTGATGCAGCCTTCAGCTACCAGCTCAGCAAAGACGCCGACCTCGCCGTCAACGTCAGCAACTTGCTTGATGAGCAGCATGTGGTCGGTTCGGCCACGGCAGACTACTATAATCCCGGTCGCGAAATCACCGCAAAAGTGAGCTATCGCTGGTGATGCCCTATCACCCATCCGTAGGCTTTACAGGGCGGGGACTCTAACCGATGGATTTGGCTATTTAGGCAGCCAACGCAAACCCCCACTTTTAAAGGCGGGGGTTTTTGCGCTTTACGCTTCTTGAACACCGTCAACGATAAAGACGCGGTAGTCGGCGCCCTGGAAGCGGTGTTTGCGGGCTTCCTGATAGGCGGGGCTTTGGTACCAGGCACGGGCGGCGGCCATGTCGGAGAAGCGTAGGATTACTGCGCCTTCCATCGCGCTGCCTTCCAGCACTTCAAAATCCCCATAAAAAGCCAGCGGCTGCGGGTCGTGGCCTTCGCGAGCGGCTTTTGCTTTCTCGCCATAGCGCTCCATTTCCTGAGCGTCATGGGTGTGTTCTCGGGTCAGTACGACATAAGCGGGCATTCATTTCTCCTGATGTCATCGTTAATCAATCCGCTAGAGCATATCACCGCCTAACAGCGGAGCCACATTAGAAACCCGTTATTCAGCTTTACTGGCAATATCGGCAGTCAGGGGTGGTACCGGTTCGGGCGTTGGCCCTATCAATGCGACGGGCTCAAGCTGCTCGTTCTCCAGTGTTGCCAGGATGATCTCATAACAATCGTCGATATGGCTGTTGCCCATGTATTTCATGGTGGCAAAGCTGATGCCGCCCGCAATGGCGCTGCCCAGGAACGGCACATATGTCGACGCACTTTTTGCCGAGATCCTGCCAGCTATTTTTTTGAACATCATCGTGATCAATTTGCGGGTGATATATTTACCCGCCATTTTGCTTCCCGTCGTTGAGATGGAAGTCATGATGAACAGCCGGGTTTCTGTGTCCAGACTCTCGATCTGTTCCGGCGATAAGCCAAATTGCTCGTTAATCTTCGGGATCAAGCGCAGCAATATAGCGACGTCAGAACCGATGTTCACGCCGGGAATGGGGATAATGGCGGTGCCGGCAGAAAGACTTGAGCTCTTCGTTACCATTGAGCGGCACGACTGTTTAACGGCTTCGAGCTCTTCCAGTGATCTGATCATATAAATCCCTTCTAAAACAAACGGAAAAGGCGGCAGCCTAAGTGACCGCCGCCTTCTTCAGGCTATTGAATAACGCATTGCGCGGTTAGTCATTGCCATCATAGGTGACGCGCCACACGGCATTCGTTAGGTCATCAGCGATGATGAGGGCGCCGTCTGGGTCGATGCTGACACCAACGGGGCGACCGCGTGTGCGGCTGTCGTCGGTTAGAAAGCCGGTAACGAAATCGATCGGCTCGCCATCGGGTTCGCCGTTGCTGAAGGGCACGAACACCACCTTGTAGCCGACCGGTTCGTTGCGGTTCCAACTGCCGTGTTCGCCGATAAACACGCCTTCCGCGAATTCATCGCCCATTTCAGGAATGGAAAAGGCGAGCCCTAACGGCGCTACGTGCGAACCCAGGCCGTAATCGGGCGATATCGCTGATTCCACCTTGTCAGGGTTCTGCGGGCGAACGCGTGGGTCAACGTGCTGACCCCAATAGCTGTAAGGCCAGCCATAAAAGCCCCCTTCCTGCACGGTGGTGAGGTAGTCGGGTACCAAGTCGGGGCCCAACTCATCACGCTCGTTGACCACGGCCCATAGCTGGTCCGTGTCGGGCTGAATGGTCAGTGCGGTCGGGTTGCGCAAGCCAGTGGCATAAGGCCGGTGCAGGCCGGTTTCGGCATCGATTTCCCACACCTCGGCGCGATTGACCTCGGCTGCCATACCGCGTTCGGTGATATTACTGTTGGAGCCAATACCCACGTATAAGAACTCACCATCGGCGCTTGCGGTCATCGCTTTCGTCCAGTGGTGATTGATTTCAGCGGGTAGCTTGGTCAGTTCTTCCGGCGGCCCGCTGGCTTCGGTTTGGCCTTCCTCGTAGTCAAAACGGACGACTGCATCCTGGTTGGCCACATAGAGGTTGTTATCCATCAAAGCTAGCCCGTAGGGCGCGTTGAGGTCTTCGGCAAACACCGACTGCTCGTAATTACCATCGCTATTTTCATCGCGCAGCAGGGTTAAGCGATTGCCGCTCTCAACAGAGGTCGTGCCCTGGCTTTTGATGTACCCGGCAATGAAGTCTTTTGGCTTCAACTTGGGTGCATTGCCGCCGCTCCCTTCGGCCACCAAAATATCGCCGTTGGGCAATACCAGCGTCTGCCGGGGGATCTGAAGATCGGTGGCAATGGCGGTTATCGTATAGCCATCGGGCACAGTGGGCGTTTGGTCGCCCCACTCAGCGGGTTCGGGGATCGTCATGTCGGGCAAAAGCCCGCGCTGGGGTTCGGGCAGTGTGGGGTCAGGCCCGTACTGCTGAGATTGTTGCGCGCTGGCGGCACTGGCGAGCAACAGCAGCGAAAGAGGCGCAACGTAAAAAGGCGGCAACTTCATGGCTTGCCTCCGGCGCCTAAACGAGAAAAACCTACCCATGCCGCCGTGCCTGCCAGCAACGCCACCACAATGGAGAGGGCAAAACCAGCTGGCATCATGGCCCAGGCGTCTCGCGCATGTACCAGTGAATTGACAAAGCCAAGCACCCAGGTAAGCAAGAGCAGCGCGGGGTAAATCATATTCACTACACCCCGGTGCGAAGAACGGAAGAAGCCAATCAACGCGCATAGCAAGGCGAAACCCGCAAAAACCAGCCCGCCTACGTTCAGCCAGGAAGCGAAGGTAGCCCATTGAATGTGGTAGCTCGTGGAGTAGGCGTAATCACACAAGGTGGCACCAAGAAAGAGCGGCACTGTCCCGGCAAGCATTACGGCATGAAACGGATTCGGCCCGCTTCGATAAGTACGATCGTCAGTGGCTGTCACGGCAAACTCCTTATGCTGTTCAGCTAGTTAATGTACCCAAGCTGGCATGACGCATACGCGCATCCAGCCCCAGGCAACGACATCATGTTCGTTGTGGCGCAGTATAGTTGACGATTTGGTACTTGCCCAAAGCGCAGCGGAGGCTTACACGCAACGTATCGCCACGCCCGTTATGGTGACGGTTATTTAATTAAGCGGCGTCGAAGAGCGGGTGTCACCACGTTCATGCAGCCTGGTGTTTTGCGTTGCTGACGCTCGCCAGCCCAGCGGTGAACTTGAGGCACGCAAAAATGGTCACGGCGTAATCGATATTCAGCTGATCCATGAGTAGCCCGAATAGCGGCGCGCCGACGGTCTGGCCGATAGCGATCGTCAGGAAGCCAATCATCAGGCCTGTGGCGGGTCGGTCGGGGAGTGTAGAGACGCCCCAGATTAAATACACACCGGTGAGCATGATATAAGCCGCACCGAAGAGCATACCGCCGAGGAGCGCTAAGAGGGGCGTGGTAGCGCTGGTGCCGACTAAGATAATCCCTGCCGCTAAGGCCGCCAGAAAACACCAATGGGTGAAATTGAGCCCAAAACGCGCCACTAATGTGCCCGCGGCAGCCCCTAAGATGCCCGCAGTACCAATAGTAATCCAAAGCAGTCCGGCGCCAGTGTTATTCCACCCCAACTGATGTGAAACGAGCAGGCCGCCGAACGACCAAAGCGCAGTGCTGGACGCACCCATCAAAAAGGCGGCCACGATCAGTCGAACAATGTCACTGGTAAACGGCGGCAAACCGGCGGCGGTTTTCGAGGTCGCTTTCGTTTTGCTGGGAACGCTGAATGCGGCAGCGATCGCCATGATAAAAGCAGCGGCTGCAAAGCCCGCGAAGGCTAACCGCCATTGGCCGCCAAGCAGTAACGCGATTGGCCCTGAAAGTGCCACGCCTGCGCCGGTGCCAGCATTGATGATCGTATTAGTAGCGCTTTGTCGATCGGGTCTGACAATCGCGGCCACCGCTGCGGCCATGGGTGGGGAGGCTAGCCCGGTGCTTGAGCCTGCGAGCATGACTGCCGTGGCGAGCAGCAAGGGAGAAGGCGCCACTGCAATACCCACCATGCCTACCGCGGCGACCAGGGCCGCCCCAATGGCAACCGCGCGGGCGCCGATGCGCTCGGTTAGATACGCCGATAGCACGATGGCGACACAGTAGCCCAGAAAAGCCCCGCCGGATATCAAGCCGCTGATGGTAGACGATAGGGAAAGGTCGGCATCGATTTGGGGTAGAAATAGCCCGAAGGCGAAGCGAGCAAAGCCGTAGCAGACGGCAATCAGGCCAAAGCCTGTAGCGCCCAGGTAAAGGCTGGGGTTCATTCGCGTGCCTGCTGGATGAGCGCTGACGCGGCGATACGCGCCGACGTTATCGACCCAGCACCGCGATAGACGGCCGCCGCCGTTGCTCCTTCAAACAAAATAAGGATCTGTTCGGCCAGTTCAGGATTATGTTTGCCGTCGGTCTCTAGCGATACGATTTTCTGAATCTTCTCATACAGACTCGTCTTGTGTGCCAGCACAGCATTGGCGATTTCCGGGGTATCGCCACCGGTTTCGCCGTAAGCGCGCAGGAAAAGACACCCCCGAGAGCCCTCGACCCGCACCCACTCTTCCAGTGCGCCAAACAGCTCGTCAACGCTATCTACTTCGATGGAGCGCTGGAAGCGCCGCTGCCGTTCTGCTAGCACATCACTTATCAGCGCCGTTTTGCTGCCAGCATGTTTGTAGAGCGTGCGGCTCGACATGCCAGCAGCCTGGGTTAGTTTGTCCATTCCGGTGGCGGTAAAGCCGTGCCGGTCGAAAAGAAGTTCTGCTGCAGAAATAAGCTTTGTCTTGGTATCCATCCGCGAAGTGTAAAACGATCACTTTACATCGTCAATTGTTACCTTTTGCGATGGAGTGCATGGAGGCTCACATTTTATTGAGCATCTCCACCGCTTGGTCAAAGTGCCCGTCACGCTCTGCCCAGCGTAGGAACTTCACTTTTTCGACCAGAATTTCCTTGGGTGTTGGTTGCTGGCTAAACAGCGTCATGACTTCTTCGATGTAGTTGTTGAGCGGCATATAGCCTTCCCGGGTGGACTGGCCCGGCGTCAGTTCTGTCTGTACGGCGGGAGGCGCAAGCTCGATGAGCTCGACCTTGCCCTTGAGCTGTTCGCGCAGGGAGATTGTGTAAGAGTGGATGGCTGCCTTGGTGGCGTTATAAGTGGGCGTGCCGCTCAACGGCACAAACGCCAACCCG
>TARA_R110002051_G_scaffold7041_1_pt1 | contig 11008 bp, 12 predicted proteins | sample TARA_R110002051 | Tara Oceans TARA_R110002051 (sample SAMEA4397023) | marine metagenome | biome: Polar Biome; feature: [MES] marine water layer (ENVO:01000295) within the mesopelagic zone...; material: water (ENVO:00002006), including particulate matter (ENVO:01000060) such as......
GCGCAAATTCAGGCCGCAACCGATGCGGGGGCGGATATTGTGCGGGTGTCTGTGCCTGACGAGGCGTCGAGCAAGGCCTTGAAGTTGATTGTGCCCGAGGTGTCGGTGCCGATCGTGGCGGATATTCATTTTCATTATAAGCGCGGGATTGAAGCGGCGGAGGCGGGCGCGGCTTGTTTGCGGATAAACCCGGGCAATATTGGCGATCAGGCTCGGGTGCGCGAGGTGATCAAGGCCGCGAAAGACAACAATTGTTCGATCCGGATTGGTGTGAATGCCGGTTCGTTGGAAAAGCATTTGCTGGACAAATACGCAGAGCCCTGTCCCGATGCGATGGTGGAAAGCGGTCTGGATCATATCAAGATTTTACAGGACAATGATTTTCACGAGTTCAAGATTAGCTGCAAGGCTTCAGATGTGTTTATGGCAGCGGCGGCATATCAAATGTTGGCCGAGGCCACTGATGCGCCGATCCATCTGGGGATTACCGAGGCGGGTGGGTTGATTTCCGGCACTGTGAAGTCGGCCATTGGCATGGGCAATCTGCTGTGGGCGGGGATTGGCGATACGATCCGCGTGTCGCTGTCGGCGGACCCCGTGGAAGAGGTCAAGATGGGTTTCGAGATATTGAAATCGCTGGGCCTACGGCACCGCGGAGTGAATATCATTTCGTGCCCGTCATGTGCGCGTCAGGGTTTTGACGTGATCAAAACCGTTGAGGCGTTGGAAAAGCGTTTGGAGCATATCAAGACCCCGATGAGCCTGTCGATTATTGGCTGTGTGGTGAATGGTCCGGGCGAGGCTTTGATGACCGATGTGGGGTTCACTGGCGGCGGCGCGGGTGCTGGCATGGTGTATCTGGCCGGTAAGCAGAGCCACAAGTTGAGCAATGAGCAGATGGTCGAGCATATTGTGGAGCAGGTCGAGCGGCGGGCGGCGGACATTGATGCGGCAGACGCGGCGGAGTGAGGCGAAAAACGCGCTGGTCCTTGCCTGATTTCGAATCGCGGAATTTTAATTTTGCGCGTTTTGGTTTTTAGGTTGAACAACCCGTAGAATGCCCACTCTGAAGTGGTCCACCACTAGGATATGATTATCCCGATTTCCGGAGCGCCAACGAGTGGCTTAAAATTCCAGTCATTTTCGATACTATTCGAAACGGCTAAATCTTACTGTGGCCTTCAATCCCGGCTCGTTAGATTCGAGTTTGAATTCGCCTTAGTGCAGGCGCAAAATTGCAGCAACTAGACTTAAGCCTAAACCGTTTCCGTCTGAGTGAGGGCTACGGTCCAAGCGACAGAAGCGTTTTAAGACATTATTTCGCTCATCTTCTGGAATTCAGGTCCACCATCGAAAATGTAGGCAACTGCGTCGCTACCAGTTGTTGATACTGATACGTCAATTTTGCCTGCGTCGGGCGGCGGTGGATCGCATTTCTTATTAGGTTTTGAAAAGCTTGGTCTAATATATCCCGATCGCCGAGTATCAAGACGGGTGTCGGCGGGAATCGTCCAGTGATCACATGACCTGCATCTTCGAAAACGGGGGCTAGTAAATCGAAGATGTCCGAGACGACCTCCGATAAATCGATAGGGTCTTTGCCAAGCGTGACCTGACCCCCTTCAAGTTGAGCTATGCGCAGAACCGCGTCGAGTGTTACGCTGATCCTCGCAATGCGTCTTTCATTGCGGCGCGCTAAGGTGAATGCCACACCAATGGCTGTCCCCAGCTCCCATGCGATGGCTTGAAACAAGATTTCCTGCGTATCGAGAACCCAGTTGGCGTCGCGCCCCGCAAAAACCCATCCAGCATTAATTTTTATGCCGTAAACTGCAAAACGTTCGCCATTGATTTTTTCGCTTTTGTCTGTGAGCACAAAATCAACATCGGCAGCTAATTTACGGGCCCCCTCAAAAGGTTCGGCCAAGACGAAGTTGCCAAATTGTGAGACGCCGTTTTGATCGACAAAAAGGAAGAGGTTTGTGTGATCATAATTTGGCTGCAGTTCGGTAGAAATTTGCGACCTGAGACCGTCGAGGCCCGTTGCGCCATAAGTTGTTGTGAGGTTGTTTGCACCTTGCCGCGCATCATCGTTTAGTCGTTGCCGCGCACAGTATGGATCAGCGGGCGGCCAGAAGGTTAGTCAATCTTGATCCGCAGCCGACTGATGTGGGTCTCGATCACACTGGTTTCAGGATAAAAGTTGAAGTCCCAGACAGCCTCAAGCAACATGTTCCGGGTCTGGACGCGCCCAGTTGTGCGTGTCAGGTTGAGGTGCTGCATTTGTCACCGAAGCAGCCATTCAAATCTGCCAACAGTTCAGGATCACAAACTGACCTTTCGTCGCACTGTGCATAAATTCACATGCCGCGGTCATAAAGCGCCATTTCGTTGCGCTTGCGCTAATGTCCGCAAAGGCACATCAACGTCTAATCGTTAATCAAGTCTATCAGCGGTTAAAATGCAAACAGAGGCTGTCGGCCGCGCAATCAATTGCGCGAATAGGCTCCGATTTTTGACGTGCACAGGCGGTTGTTCACGAGCGCTTCTGCAAAGGTGACACCTGCTGCAACACCATCTATCACAGGTAGCCCAAATTCCTCGCTGAGTTCCGCCATAAGGTCCGCCATCCCCGCACACCCCAGAACAATTGCTTCTGTATTATCATGCGCGATGGATTCGCGGATTTCAGACTTGATTTTGAACAATGTTGCCGGATCGCCCTCTTCAAGTTTTAGGACGGGAATATCTGTTGCTCGAACGCGCACGCATTTTTGGGCCAGCCCATAGCGCATCAGGTTATTCTCCAGACCTGGCACAGAGCGTGTGAGTGTTGTTATGACGCTGAACTTATTGGCGATCATACTTGCTGCGTGATAGGCCGCCTCTCCGATGCCCAAGACAGGCACCGAAACCAACGTCCGCACCGCATCGACGCCAGTGTCATCGAAACAGGCGATCACGATAGCATCAACATCCGGATGCCGCGAAACCTCGGCCAGCAGGCCGGGGATGCAGGTGGCGACGTCCAGAAAACCTTGAATGCTGGCCGGTCCGTCTTGCGAGTTCGTGGCCACAATCTCCGTATCCGGGCGGGCAATAGCCCTTGCTGCAATCGCAATTTTATCCGTCATGGAGCTGGTTGTGTTCGGGTTAATCACTAGGATTTTCATATCAACTTACACCTCACCGCCGAGGTAGGCGGCCTTGATCCGGTCATCGTGCAACAACTCCTTGGAGTTACCTTCGATGACAACGTTCCCAGTCGCCATGGCGTAGGCACGGTGTGAAATACTCAGCGCCATGCGCGAGTTTTGTTCCACCAGCAGCACTGACACACCTTCGTCGCGATTAATTGCAACGATAGAACGGGCAATGTCCTGCACAAGCTTTGGCGCAATCCCAAGGCTTGGTTCGTCTAGCAACAAGAGTTTGGGTTTGGCCATCAATGCACGGCCAATTACCATCATCTGTTGTTCACCGCCCGACAGCGTTCCGGCGGCTTGAGAGTAGCGTTCTTTCAAGCGCGGAAAGCGGGTCAGGATGCTATCCAACGTGTTCTGTATCTCCGCCTTGTCGTTGCGGGTAAAGGCCCCCATCATCAAGTTGTCTTTGACTGACATGAACGGAAAGACTCGGCGGCCTTCGGGCACCATAGCGATACCGCGTTTGACGATGTCTGAAGGATCGATGCCGTCTACACGCTCGCCTTCGAAGATCACAGAACCGCTTTTCGGCTTGGCCAAACCAGTGATGGCGCGCAAGATGGATGACTTGCCTGCCCCGTTAGCCCCGATCAACGCGACGGTTTCGCCTTGATTTACGTGCAACGAGACACCTTTCAGCGCATATACATGATCGTAGTAAAGTTCGACGTCTTTGAAATCTAACATGGCTGTCATGGTTTACATCCCGATCTCATCGTCGACGCTGCCAAGATAGGCCTCGATGACTTTTTCATTGTTCTGGATTTCAGACGGCGTGCCCTCGGCGATCTTTTCGCCGAAGTTAAGCACCACGATCCGATCCGAGATATTCATGACCGCGGGCATATCGTGTTCGACCAGCATGACCGTCACACCGCGTTCATCGCGCACAGAGCGCACCAGATTGACCATGTTCATGGTCTCATCATGGTTCATCCCTGCGAACGGTTCGTCCAGCAGCAGCACCTTCGGGTCCGTCGCAAGGCCGATTGCGATGCCAAGCGCGCGCAGGCTACCTTGTGGCAGATTGCTTGCCTGTTCATTGCTGATCTCGGACATGCCAAGGAACTCCAACAACTCGTCCGCATACTTTTCAAAGGCGGTCACATCGTCCTTGGCCGTCTTTGACCCCCAAAAATATCCCGCGAGCGAGGCCTTGGCACGCAAGTGCTGCGCAACAACGACGCTTTCACGCACAGTCATACTTTTGAAAATCGTGGTTTCCTGAAACGTGCGCACGACCCCTTTACGCGCCACAATATGCGGCTTGAGGTTCGAAATACGCTCGCCTTTATAGATCACTTCGCCAGAGGTTGTCGGCGTAAAGGACGCGATCATTTTGAACAGAGTGGATTTGCCCGCGCCGTTCGGTCCGATCACCGACAGAATTTCATTCTCGGCCACATCGAAGCTGATCGCATTGTTTGCCGTCAAGCCACCGTATTTCTTGGTGACGTTCTTGACTTGAAGAAGCGGGCTCATTTGTCACCTCCTTTGCCGATACGGATGCTCAGCAGGCCATTGGGCAGAAAGCGGATAATGAGGATCAGGATCGTTGAGTAGATCAGCATCTGGTATTTGCCGAACTCAAACAGCAAGTCCCAGCCAAAGTAGAGCACCAGCGTACCGAGCATCGGGCCAAAGACATAACCAAGGCCGCCAAGAAAGCAGTTCAGCATGAAATTGACCGAGTCTGCGACTTGAAAGCTGGACGGATAGACCGACTGCGCGATGGATCCGAACATGGCCCCGCCAAGTCCGCCGAAAAAGCTGGAGATGGCAAAGATCACGATGCGAATATGGGAAATATTCACACCAATGGAACTGGCGAGTTCTTCATTCTGTTGCATCGAGCGGCACAGGTGCCCAAGGCGGGAATTTACCAGCCGGTAAAGCGCTGCATAGGTCAAAATCATGATGATGCAGGCGGTGTAATAGAAGGCCAGCTTCGTGTTCTCCATCCCTGCAAAGTCAGGCAGGATCGGAATGCCAAACACTGAGATACCAGCGGGCAGCGGGATGTTTGATATGCCTTTTGCCCCGTTGGTTATGGGCAGCGCCAAGGCTGTCAGCGTGACAACCTGTGTAAGAACCAGCGTGATCATTGCGAAATATACGCCGCGAAGGCGCAGGATGGGCACGCCGATCAGGATAGCCACCAACGCCGCGAATAACCCCGCCGCGGGGAGTGATATCCAGAAGGACCAGCCCGCCTTCACCACCAGAATAGCAGAGACATAAGCGCCGATCAGCGCAAACGCGCCTTGGCCAATGTTGATCCGGCCGATGTAGAAGGTCAGCCAGACCCCGGCACTTGCGATTGCCAAGAGAGCGACAGATGTCAGGGTAAAGTAAAAATCCCAGCGCCCTGTTGCGCCAATGATCATCGGGACACCGATGAAGATCATGAACAAGAATATCCCGACGCCGATAAGCTGTTTTGAGGTAAATCCAAGCATCACATCAACCCCACGGCTTGCCCATCAGGCCTTGCGGTCTAATGGCTAGGAAGATCATTAAGGAGACGAAGATCAGCAGGTAAGTGATATCACCGTATTGATAGAGAACCGCGAGGCCAATGGCCTCCATGAACCCAAGGATGATACCTCCCCAAATCGCGCCGGAAATCACACCAGCACCACCGATCATGACCATCATAAAGGCTTTAATTGATGTAGGGCCACCCATGCCAAGGTTCACACCTGTAATGGTGACCAACAGACCACCAACCAAACCGGCAAGCATCGCACCCAGTGCGAAACCGATCATCGAATAACGGTCTACATTCACACCCATCAACTGGGCCGCTGTTCGATCTTGGGCCAAGGCGCGCAGGGCGCGGCCCGTCTTTGTGTATTGCATCAGGCCGATGAATGCGACGATCGACATGATCGCAAGCACACAGATCAGAATGCGGTCGTATGGCATGATAACCCGGAAATCCCAGTTGAACACGCCATCCACAATTTTTGGAACACCGCGTTGTTTTTCGCCGAAAACCAGCAGGATCACTGCGTCGAGGAAGAAGGCGATACCAGCAGCCAGAAGCATCGTGCTTTCTTCGCGGGCAGATCCTTTGATCACCGGTGCAAAGAGAAACTTTTCAATCAAGGCGCCAAGTATGGCAAGCGTGACGCAAGACATCACGAGGGCCAAAACAAACGGCACGCCCCACTGGCCGTAGAACGAATAGGTGACGAAACCGCCAATTACATACATCTGGCCGTGGGCAAAGTTGAGAACGTTCATAAGGGCAAAGATCAGGGTCAGACCAAGCGCGATCATCGCATACTGGGACCCCAGATAGACGCCATTGGCAAGTATCTGTTCCATGGAGCTTTTCTTTCTTGAAAAAGCCCCGGGCCAAGTGCGACCCGGGGAGGTTCTACTTATGAAAAGGTCAAAAGCAGACAGGGACGTCTTTAGTCGACTTCAGCGACGAACAGTGTCTCAAACGTGCCGTCCTGATACACATTCACCACCAAAGGAACCGCAACCTGCCGGCGCTGGCCGAAGGATGTCATGCCGACATAGCGCAGCTTTGCGTCACCGTTCATGTATGGGTTTGGTGCTTCAAATGTGTCCATGGTGGCTTGGAACGCATCAACATCAGTGATCGCAGAAGGATCAGCTTTGAGCGTTTCCAAGATATACTCTAGAGCGTAAACCTTGGTGTTGGACTCGTCGTTATATTCGCCAAACATATCTTTATAGCGTTGAACGAATTCATTCATCATTGGCGATGCAAGCTCTGGTGTGGACGCGCCACCGACAGAGATAAATCCGTTTGCCAGATCACCAGCACCTTCAGCCAGAACACCCGCATCCTGAGCGGTTTCTGTCGAAATGATGCCTTGAAAGCCCAGTTCGCGAGCCGAACGGATCAACTGAGGTGCATTCGCAGGGGAAACACCGGACAGCACTAACAGATCTGGCTGCGCGCGCATCACAGGCGTTAGAACTGGTGTAAAGTCGGTGGTATCAACTTGATACGTCACATTGTAGGAAACAACGTCCATACCAAGCGCTGTTGCGGCTTCGACACCGCCGTCACGCTGGCTGAGCGGATCAGATTCATTGGCTGCGATGAACGCAACGGTCTTCACGCCCTCGTTTTCCATCAGGTATTTGTAGATCGCAGGACCAGACTGGTAGTTTGCAACCATGCCCAGAACCGCATTGGAGGCTGGTGCCTGATAAAGCGACTTAGGGAAGGCGTAGGGGAAATACATGATCCCGTTGGATTCAGCCACCGGACGGACAGCTGCAGCGCCGTCATCGACGTTCGGACCAACAACATAGTGAATGCCCTCTTGGGCCATCTTCTCCATGCCAGCGATTGCGCGCTTTGGGTCTTTCTGGTCGTCGAAAGACACGATTTCGATGTCATAGGTCGTACCGCCGATGGTGTAGCCGCCGGTCTCATTAATCCAGGTAGCACGCGCCTCCATAGAGCGTTGGTTCGAAATGCCCCAAGCTGCAGCAGGGCCACTGGTGACGCCAACAAATCCGATTTTCAGAACTGGATTCTCTGCGAAGGCAGCCGTTGCGCCAAACGCCGTCAGTGTTGCAGCTGTCAACGCCGCCTTCATAAGTGATCTTCGTTGCATGTTTCAAACTCCCGTTGAATTCAATTTCGACGCATTTTACGCCATTCTTGGCCGGCAGTTTGATGGAATCCCCATGCATGCCGCGTCGTCAGTTCACGATTGTTAACAATCTATGTCAACACATTTGTTGATTTGGTCGACAAATGCCATGGCTTGGCCTTACACTGATTAGAGTTTAAGCGTTTACAATCAAACGAAGTCGTAAAACCAATCAGTCTTGAAAGTGATCTTGTGTCCTCCATCCCTCAGCAAAGCAGAATAGCGACATCAGACCCTAAATCGGGATCAGATGAGAGTATTATTGTTGAACGAATCTACAAGGCTGTCATGGAGCAACGTTTGGCACCGAATACCAAACTGAGCGAAGCGCGCCTTTGTGAAACTTTCGGTGTTGGCCGCATGCGCGTTCGGCGCGCACTTCTTCTGCTCTCAAGCCAGGGCATCATTGAGCTACAATCAAATAGGGGTGCATATGTCGCCTGTCCCGATAAGTCCGAAGCGAACGACGTATTCGCGGCCCGGATGTTGATTGAACCGCCGCTCGTTAGGCAATTGGCGCAGAACTCAGGTGATATTGATCTGACTCTCCTCATCGACCACATTGCGCTTGAAGATGCTGCTCGCCAAAAGAAAGAGCGCACCGAGATCATTCGACTGTCTGGTGAATTTCACACAAAACTCGCCCAAGCGACCGGAAACAAGTTTATCTTCCGTATGATGCGCGAGCTGGTCACACGGACATCTTTGATCGTCGGCCTTTTTGGATCATCTGAAAAAGCCAGCTGTCCAGACGACGAACACAGCAACATCTTGCACGCGATCCAGTCACAGAGCCCTGAAATGGCCGAGCAGTTACTCGTGTCTCACCTCAACCACATTCAAAGCGGCCTCGATATGGAATCGCGCCAGGAACCACAGGATGACTTGGCAGCAATTCTTGGTTCGGATTGATCAGATTTTTGCGACTTTCTGAAATGGTAGTGAGCTTGATACAGTTCAATCTTAGTCGAGGGTCAAATCGAGGTCTCGAAGATTGAGCTGCCTTCAGTAGATTCAGCAAAGACCGGCTTGCCCGGTCATTCCAGCCATTTGTGCAAGCTGCAGCAGCGAACGTTGTTTAGTTAAACTTTACTTGCCGATGACCGCGTCGCGAGACGAAGTGTGAATTCGCTGCAATTGCACGAATGTCCGCTCCCAAGACACTGTGTAAGAAGGAAGGATTGGGTCATATGTCCTCTTGCAGCATTGGCAGGTCTGTTGACCCACCGCGTGTTGTGGATCTTAGTCCTTTGCTAGCCCACATGATTTGCGTCTGCTCGTTCATGCTTGCTGGCGATCCGCGATTAAAAGGAGTGGGCAGTGCTAAAGCCGGATTACTTGCAATTGTTAGGACTGGGGTATTCATTGGGAGATCAAAAGGTAACCATTAGCTGAAAGAATATGGGACAGCATCAATTGGTAAGCTTACGTATCGTTGCAGAAATTGATCAATTGTTGCAGGCCCTTCGTTTAAGGTGTTTTGCAGTGCGACTATCGGCGCGGTTTAGCGCTCCGCAACTTATTTTCGGATTGCTGGTATCGCTCCTTGCAATGGATCCAAAAACGACTTTTGCACAATCAATTATCGACATAGCGGACTCAGGCACGTCGGAGGGCAAAGTTGAGCCAAATATCATTGACGTTGACAGTTCGCAGATTTCACAAGTCTATGAGCAATGGGTGAGTGAAATTGAGGCAATTGAAGCTGAGATTTCAACCTTAAACCGAGGCGTTGGTCCACGCGCAGGCAAGATCGAGGAACTCATCGCTCGGCTTCGAGCACTTACCGATGATGCGGACCAAGTGGCGGCGGGTGCGCAAGACGACCTTGCCGCGCCAAGGGACGCTTTGACGGCAATTGGTTCGCCACCAGCGGCGGGCGAGCCGCCCGAGGCGGACATTATTGCCGAGCAACGCTATCAGCATCAGAGTGTGCTTGCTGGGCTTCAGGCTGAACTTACCTTAGTCAGGCTGATTAAGGCGCGCATTGAGGCGACAACGGGTATGATTGCCAGCTACGGGCACGATCGATTGGCCGTTTGGATCGTTGCCAAGGATGACTTGATCACATTCCTGTCTGAGCGACCAAACGCAAACGACGCGGCCACTTTGTTCAGAGACCTTCGGCCGAGCAGAAATCAGTTACGCGGAACGATGCTCGGCAACTGGTTTCCGGTGATGGCGGGACTGATTGCTTTAGCGGCTGCGGTGCAGGTCGAGCGGCGGGCGGCGGACATTGATGCGGCACCGGTGAAGTGAAGGTCCGCTTGGTCGAGAAGCAACATCGAACACCATCGCTAATTGGGAGCGTAGAACATTATTTTTTTGACTGTTATTCTAAGTTATGGGTGAGTTCATGGATAAAGTCGTTTTCAATCTTGAGCCAGATGCGTGGCATGGGCATTCAACAGAAAGCCTGTGGGCAACTCGCCTTGAAAACGGCTTCTACAAGGTTGAAAATTCGCCGTTTTTTGTGATGGGCCTAGCCTTTGAGGACATCTTCGAAACTCAGATCGTTGACGGTATGAATTTTTTTTTAGAAACGTCAGTTCGTCCGGTCGCTCAACTTATCGCATCATACTAAACAAAGAAACTGACAGGGCAAAGTTTGATAGGTTTTGGGCACCTCTCGAAAACCAAGGTTGCACATACGAACATGGCCATTTCGGATACGATATGTATTCGGTGGACGTTCCGAAAACGGCAAACATTCAAAAGGTATTTGCGATGTTAGAAACTGGAGAGTCTCAAGGAGTTTGGGGTTTCGAAGAAGGCCACTGTGGCCATAAAGATTACAGGTGAAAAGTTCGAAAATGGATTTCCGCCGGTTATTCATAGGTAGCACACCGCCCTGTTGAGGGCGGTGTTTTGTATTTGCGGGCGCTTGAAGGGCATTAAGCGCCGTACCAGTTGCCGAATTTGGTTTGGGTGACGGCGGAGACCAGGGCTGCGAAGTCTGCGGGGTCTTGGGTGCCGCCGTCGCGTCCGCGGTAGTGGTAGGGGTAGACGTTTGAGGGCGCAAATGCGCTGACCGCTTCGGCGGCCGCGGCGGCGTCCATTGTGAAGGGCAGGTTCATGCTAACGAAGGCCACGTCGATATTTTCGAGTGCGCGCATTTCGGGCACCCCTTCGGTATCACCCGAGACGTAGATG
>TARA_R110002051_G_scaffold160138_3_pt1 | contig 11002 bp, 12 predicted proteins | sample TARA_R110002051 | Tara Oceans TARA_R110002051 (sample SAMEA4397023) | marine metagenome | biome: Polar Biome; feature: [MES] marine water layer (ENVO:01000295) within the mesopelagic zone...; material: water (ENVO:00002006), including particulate matter (ENVO:01000060) such...
AAGGACCACGCCGCATTTCCCGGTCGATCGGGCATAGCCTTCGGCCATGTGGGTCGCGCCCTGCTCGTGCCGGACGAGAATGTGCTCGATCTTGTCCTGCTGGAACATGGCGTCGTAGATCGGCAGGGCCGCGCCGCCGGGATAGCCGAAAACATGTTCCACCCCGTTGTCGGTCAACGCCCGTATAACCATTTCCGCGCCGGTCATCTGTTCGGCCATCTCAGCCACTCCCTGCTTTAAATTCATCCCGCCGCAGCCGGATTTGGATAATAAAAAAGGCCCCGTGAGGGACCTGTGTTCGGCGCACCGCAATTCGCACGAGGGTTATGCCCTCATGTTGCGATGCGCCTGCCTACTACAAGAATAAGTGCCGTCTGCACGTCATTTCTCCAAAATTTCGGCGTTATAGGTACTGCCGGGTACGGCGCCGGTCAAGCCAAAAAGCAGATGCCCGGAATCAAAAAAGGCCCGTGCAGGGAAAGCACGAGCCCTTTTGAGATGCTTTACGCGCCCGATCAGCTGGCCGGGCAAGCGTCCTTGTAGAGCGTTCCGTCCGAAGCGCGATAGTAGCACTGGTTCGGTTCGCCAGCGACCTGGCCAACCAGCGCACCGGCGACACCGCCGACCACGCCGCCGACAACGGCACCCTGCACGCTACCGGTGGTCACGCCACCAATGACAGCACCGGCACCAGCGCCGATGGCAGCTGTTTCCTGGGTGCGGGTACAGGCCGAAACGGCCATAAGAGAAGTAAGGGCAACGCCGATAATAAATGCTTTTTTCATTTCCAAGCCTCCTGCGACTTTAACTCTAGAGTTCCCTCGCCCCTTAATGCGGTTAGCCGCTATTGGTTCCGCGAGCGGGGCCCTTGGCCATACAATTTTCAACATGAAGCGAAACTGAACGCCGTCGACAATTTCTTAACTTTCTCCATTTTGTGAATTTTTTCAAGTGCTTTGGCGCATCATGCCTTGGCATTGCCCAGGCACGATCCGGCCCATGTGCGATAGCAAAGGGCGCTGACAAGCCCCCGATTCGCGTGTATCGGGTTCTGTTCACCCAACGCCATCCAGCGCTGGGCGCGGCTTGGGAAGGCCAGAACGATGAAGACGACCGACACGACGCCGACCGCGCCCGGCTGGGCCGCGGAGCTGCGCGCCACATTTGTGCTCGCCTGGCCGCTTGTCGTTGCCCAGGTGGCCCAGAACGCGCTGTTTACCACCGACGTCATCATGATGGGCTGGCTCGGCCCCCAATATCTGGCCGCCGGCACCCTGGCCACATCCTTTTTCACGCCGTTCCTTTTGCTTGGCGGCGGCATCGTTTCCGCCGTCGCCCCGCTTGCCGCTCAGGCATTGGGTGCGCGCCAGATCAAGAATGTCCGCCGCACCGCACGCCAGGGATTCTGGGCCGGCATCCTTGTCGCGGCGCTTTTGTTCCCGCTCATCTGGCAGATCGAGCATATCCTGCTCGCCACCGGTCAGGAGCCCGAACTGGCCGGCATGGCAGCCCAATACATGCACATTGCTGTTCTGGTCCTGTTTCCCGGGCTCGGGCTTTTCGCCATTCGCTCATTTCTCTCGGCGCTCGGCTCGACCCAGATCATCCTTTACGTGACAATCGCCGGGGTCGTGGTGAACGCGGCCATCAACTACGCCCTGATTTTCGGCAATTTCGGCTTCCCCCGGCTCGAACTGCAGGGTGCGGCGGTCGCGACCGTTCTGACCAACCTGCTCATGTTCGGCCTGTTGCTCGCCTATACGCTCACCCACCGCAAATACCGCCGCTTCCACATCCTCGTGCGGTTCTGGAAGCCCGATTGGCTGCGGTTCAGGGAAATCTTCAGGATCGGCACCCCGATCGGACTGACCCTGATGGCCGAAGTGGGCATGTTCGCGGTCGCCGCCATTTTCATGGGCTGGCACGGCACCGACGCGCTGGCCGCCCACGCCGTGGCCCTTCAATGCGCCTCGTTCGCCTTCATGGTGCCGCTGGGGCTTTCCATGGCCGCCACGGTCCGCGTCGGTCGCGCCTTTGGGGCCGGCAGCGACCGGGGCATTGCCCAGGCCGGCTGGGTCGCAATGATCATCGGTACGGGTTTCATGGTCATCACCTGCGTGCTGTTTCTCACAATGCCGCAGATCTTCACCCGTGTGTTCCTCGACCCCACCGACCCCGGCAACCTCGCTGCGCTCGCCATGGCCACGACCTTCCTTGCCGTTGCGGGCCTGTTTCAGATCGTCGACGGCGCGCAGGTCGTGGCGGTCCATGTCCTGCGCGGCCTCAACGACACCAAAATTCCCATGTTCATCGCCCTGTTCGGTTATTGGTGCGTAGGCATGCCCGTCGCATGGTTTCTGGGATCGCCCGACCGCCTCGCCGGTATCGGCATCTGGCTCGGCCTCGCCGCCGGCCTGGCCTTCTGCGCCATCGTCCTCACCGCCCGCTTCGCCATGCGCGACAGGCTGGGCCTGATCGACCGGCGCCGGATGGTGGCAGCGGCTTAGAACGCTTCCAGGATAAGTGACACCACTTATCGGGTTCGGAAGCGCGACAAAACAAGGGCTTAGAGCAATTAAACCGATTTGAAGAAGCGCTGAAATGCTCCAATCGCGCCGATTTCCGTCAGGGTGAGGCGAAAATAGTGATGGGCGAGAACCGGAGCGGAGCGTACATCTGGTACGTGAGCACCGGAAGCGTAGCCCATCGCCATTTGCAGCCCACCATGGCGGAAATCAGACAACCACCGCCTGTTCTGCCATCTCCGCATCACCGAACACCCGCAGATACCGCTCAATCTCTTTGGGGTCGCCCACCGCCTTGGCCGGATTGTCCGAGAGTTTGACCGCCGGCCGCCCATTGGCGCTCGATACCTTGATGACCAGCGAGATCGGCTTGAGTTGCGGGGTGTGCATGGGCGCCGTCCCGGCAAAATCATTGGTGAGGTTCGTCCCCCAGCCGAAACTCATCCGCACCTTGCCGTCGAAATGCCTGTAGGCCGCATCGATGGTTTCAATATCCAGCCCATCGGAAAAAATCAGCAGTTTCTCTTTCGGATCGCGCCCATGCGCCTTCCACCATGCGATGATCTTTTCGCCGCCCTCGATGGCCGGCGCGCTGTCGGGCCGGAACCCCGTCCAGTCGGCCACCCAGTCCGGTGCGTTTTCAAGGAACGATGCCGTCCCGAACGCATCGGGCAGAACGATCAGCAGATTGCCGCCATAATAGCTCTGCCAGTCCTTGAGCACTTTGTAGGGCGCCTGCTTGAGCGCCTCGTCTCCCTCGGCCAATGCGGCGGCCACCATCGGCAGTTCATGGGCATTCGTGCCCAGCGCTTCGAGATCGGTGTCCATGGCCAAAAGCACGTTCGACGTGCCCGTCAGCGCATCCCCGAGCCCTTCCTTGAGCGCCTCCACGCACCAGCGCTGCCACAGAAACGAATGCCGCCGCCGTGTCCCGAAATCGGAAATTTTCAGATCGGGCAGCTTTTTCAGTCGCTCGACCTTCTCCCAGGTCTTGGCCTTGGCGCGTGCGTAAAGCACGTCGAGCGCGAACCGCCCCATGCCCCGCATGGCGCGCCGCGAGCGCAATTCATTGATGATGGCCAGCGCCGGAATTTCCCACATGGCCGTTTCGACCCATTTGCCGGGAAAATGCAATTCGAACTGCCCGTCGCGCTCGCTGAGCTCGTAATCGGGCAACTGGAAATTCTCCAGCCAGGCCAGAAACTGCGGCGAAAATATCTGCTTGGTTCCGTAAAAGCTGTTGCCCGCCAGCCAGATCATTTCCTTTTTGGTGAACCGCAGGCTGCGCGCATGGTCGAGCTGTTCGCGCAGCTCGTCGATATCGACCTCATCGGCCAGCCGCACACTCGTCGTACGGTTGGTCAGCGAGAACGTCGCCTCAACGTCCCGATACAGCCCCCAGATCATCTGCAGCATCAAGAGCTTGTAGAAATCGGTATCGAGCAGCGAACGGATGATCGGGTCGAGCTTGAACGTATGGTTGAAAACGCGCCGCGCAATGTCGGTCTTGGACGACGAGCTCAAATCAAATCCACCCCTGCTGCCTTCATCTTCCCGATCATCGTCTCCATCGAGCCCATCAGATCGATCCCCCGGCACGCCTCCAGCAACACCCGCGCCGAAAACCCCTGCCCCACAGCATCGAGTGCCGAATAGGCAACGCAGAAATCGGTGGCCAGCCCAACGAACGTAAGCTCACTCAGCCCCCGTTCGCGCAGATACCCCGTCAGCCCGGTCGGCGTTACGTGATCGTTCTCGAAAAACGCCGAATAGGAATCGATTTCCGTCCGGAACCCCTTTCGGATGATCAGCTCGGCCGGCATCAGGTTGAGCTCTGGGTGAAAATCGGCCCCATGGCTGCCCTGCACACAGTGATCGGGCCACAGCGTTTGGCTGCCATACGCCATCTCGATTTCCTCGAAAGGGGCCTTTCCGGCATGCTGGGAAGCAAAGCTCGAATGGTCCGCCGTGTGCCAGTCCTGGGTCAGGATGACGTGGTCGAACTGCCCCATAAGCTGGTTGATGACCGGCACGACCTGATCGCCCTCGTCCACCGCAAGCGCTCCTCCTGGGCAGAAATCGTTCTGCACATCGATGACGATCAACGCTTTTGTGGCCATATGCGCCTCCCCAAATCAAAGGTCCGCGCACTACTGCAAGCCAGACGCGTCGCGTCAACTCCCCACGCGTGCGTGTTCCTGTGACAGCATAGCCATGATGACACCGGCCGCCTCTGCCTCGAGCCCCGCCGCCGTCAAAACCTCCGCTGCAAAGCTGGCCGGAGCGGGCGCTGGCGCCGTGATGATCCTCCCGTCCCGCACCGCCTGGGGCTGATCGCGGTAGTGCGCCGCTCCCCGATAGGATTTGACCGTCTGCAGATAGTCCCGCCCGTTGGAGGTATGCGCCACATCATCGAGCATGCCCGCCCGCGCCAGCGCCAGCGTCGCGCCGCAAATTCCCGCGACCACGCACCCGTTCTCGTGCGCTTGCTTCAATCGTGCTTCGATCTCGGGCGGCGCATCACTCTCAAACGCGAGACCACCGCAAACCACGACCACGCCATCCTTCGGTGCGGAAAACCGCTCAAGCGCTTCTGTCTTGAGCCCGGAAACCGCCGTCACCGGCCCTCCGTTCGCAGAGACAAATCCAATCTCGGCGCCGTAATAGGCTCGCCCGGTTCCGGCGAGCACCCCGATTTCCCAATCGGAATACCCCTCGGTCAGCACAATGGTGATCGCAAGCATATCGTTCTCCCGGTTCAACGATCCTGTCGGTGCTCTCGCCTAACCGGTTGGGGTGACAAACCCTGTCAGCACGTTCCCACTTGACGACCGATAATCGATCGGGCTCCTCTCGCTTCATGACTGAACTGCGCCAATCCGAACTCCGCGTCGCCGCCGACCTCGCCCGCCACGACCTGCCCGGCACCGTCGTCGTGCTCGATCAACTCGCGACCACCGCGGCAATGGCTGCCGAGGCGCTCGGCGTCGAGGTGGGCCGCATCGTCAAATCGCTGATCTTTGTCGGCGAGGAGACCGGCGAGCCGATCATGGTGCTGGTCTCGGGAGCCAATCGCGTTCACGAAAAGCGTACCGGCCGCCAGATCGGCCAGAAGCTGGGCCGCGCCGATGCCGATCTGGTGCGCGAAACCACCGGCTTTACCATCGGCGGCGTTTCGCCGCTGGGACAGCTCAAATCCATTCCGATTTATATGGACACCGATCTCTTCGCGTTCCAAACCGTCTGGGCCGCAGCCGGAAACGCGCGCTCGGTATTTGAAATCGCACCGGACGATCTCGCCCGCGTCACCGGCGCACCCCGCATCACCGTCACCTGACTCCCCGGAGCCCCTAAATGGTCTATCTCCTGCTTATCGTCGGCCTCATTCTGCTCGTGGCAGGCGGCGAAGGCTTCGTGCGCGGCTCGGTGGCCATCGCAGAAAAACTTGGCATGTCCTCGCTGCTGATCGGGTTGACACTGGTCGGCTTCGGCACCTCGTTGCCTGAGCTTGTGACCTCGGTCCAGGCCGCCCTCGATGGCGCCCCCGGCATTGCCGTGGGCAATGTGGTCGGCTCCAACATCGCAAATATCCTGCTGATCCTGGGCATCACCGCGCTCATCTACCCCATCGTCGTGGACAAGGCCGTACTGCGCCGCGACGGCTCGGTTCTGGTGCTCGCGTCGCTCGCCGCCCTGGGCATCGTGCTGATCGGCACTTTGGGCCGCATTGCAGGACTGGTCCTCGTCGCTCTGCTCATTTCCTATATCGTCTTTTCCTACTTTGCAGACCGCCGCGCACAGGCATCGGCCAGCATTGCCGCGGAAGTCGAAGCAACCGGCGGCAAACAATCGGTTCTCGTCTCGATCCTGTTCGTTATCGGCGGCCTTGCCCTCACGGTATTGGGCGCTCGCCTGCTCGTATCCAGCGCGGTCGAAATCGCCACGGCCCTCGGCGTTTCGGAAACAATCATCGGGCTGACTGTCGTTGCCATCGGCACCTCATTGCCCGAACTGGTCACCTCGATCATTGCAGCGCTCCGCCGCCACACCGACCTGGCGCTGGGCAACATCATCGGGTCCAACATCTTCAACGTCTTCTCGATCCTGGGCATCACCGCGCTGATTCAGCCCATCCCCGTCCCCGACGAGATCATTCGCCTCGACATCTGGGTCATGCTCGGCGCCACCGCGCTCCTGCTCGGCTTTTCCTACACCCAACGCGAAATCGTCCGCTGGGAAGGCGGTGTGCTATTGGCGCTCTATGCAGGCTATATCGGCTGGCTCGCACTCGGAGCTATTGGCTAACCGGCAAACGGATCGACAAAAGTCCAGTCCCTGAACCTGTTGCGGAACCATGTCGATTGCCGCTTGGCATATTGCCGTGTGGCAATCACCGCTTTTTCCACCGCCTCGTCACGGTCCATCTTGCCCGCCAGCATGGCCGTGACTTCTCCCACGCCAATCGCTTTCATCGCCGGCAGCGAAGGATCGAGATCGCGCGCCAACAGCGCCTCGACCTCCTCGACAGCCCCGGCCTCCATCATCGCCGCGAACCGCTCCCCGATCCGCCGCCGCAGCAATCCCCGCTCGGGCATTAATACAATCCGCTCCAGCGCATAATCATCGAGCAGCCCGGGCCCGTTGGCATCCTGAAAGGCGCTCAGCGTCTTGCCCGTCGCCATCTGCACCGAAAGCGCCCGCACCACCCGTTGCGGGTCGGCGACCTTGAGCCGTCTTGCCGTTGCCGGGTCCCTCTCGACCAAAAGCGCCATCCGCCCCGCCTCATCGCGCTCTTGAATCAGTTTCTCAGCCTCGGCCACAAATTCAGGATCGATGGCCGGAACCTGCGCGAATCCGTTTACGAGCGCATCGAAGTAAAGCCCTGTCCCGCCAACGAAAATCAGCTCCTGATTCTCTTTGTCAGCCTCTTGAATCTGTTTGTGAGCATCGGCCAGCCAGGCGCCCGTCGAATAGCGCACCGATGGATCCACATGTCCGAACATTTCATGGTGCGCCTGCGCCAGCTCGTCCGCGTTGGGCCGCGCCGTCAGGCGGTCGAGCACGCCATAAACCTGCATGGAATCGGCGTTGACGATCCGCGCCCCGCTCTGGCGCGCCCGCGCGATGGCCAGCGCCGTCTTGCCGCTGGCGGTCGGACCAGCTATCAAAACCGCGCGCTTTGCTCCATCCCTTGCCATGGTCGTGTCTATGTCAGTTCTCGTTCTGATCGCCAATCCCAATGAACCGGCCCTGTCCAACACACTGGTGGAAACGGTCCAGCGTGAAACCCATGGCGAAATCAACTGGCTCGCGCAAGGCATAGCCTGCGAGATCATCGCGCCCAAGGCCGCCGATCCGGTTTTGACAGCCCGCGATATCATCGGCTCCCAGCCCATCGACGCGGCACTCGTTGCGCTGGCCAACCGACGCAAGCAACTGCTCGTCGCCGACATGGATTCCACGATGATCGAGCAGGAATGCATCGATGAGTTGGCAGATGCTTTGGGCCTCAAACCTCAGGTCGCCGAAATCACCGAACGCGCCATGCGCGGCGAACTTGACTTCGAAGCCGCCCTCGATACCCGCGTCGCGCTTTTGAAGGGGCTGGAGCGCCGACTGGTGGAAGACGTCCGCCGCGAGCGCATAACGCTCGCTCCCGGCGGCCGCGCCCTCATCCAGACCATGAACGCCTACGGCGCCTACACGGCCCTGGTGTCCGGCGGTTTCACCCTTTTCGCCGATTACTTCGCCAAGCGCATCGGTTTTGACGAGGCCATCGCCAACGTCCTCGAATTCGATGCCGACGACCGCCTCACCGGCACTGTCGAAAAACCCATCGTCGACAAGTCCACCAAACGCAACCGCCTCATGGCACTGGCAGCGGAAAAGGGCCTCGCCATCGCCCAGACCATGGCGGTGGGCGATGGCGCCAACGATCTCGACATGCTCCAGGCCGCCGGCCTCGGGGTCGCCATCCACGCAAAACCGATCGTTGCCGAACAGGCCGCCGTCAGGATCGATCATTCCGATCTCACAGCCCTGCTCTACCTGCAGGGGTATTCGGGCGACGACATTGTAAGATAAAGCATCGCAAATGGGAGTTCGATGCGTGGATCAGGAACCGCGGACAGTGCTGGAAACCGAACGCCTGATCCTGCGCCCCTGGCAGAACGCCGACCGCGCGCCCTTCGCGGCCATCGTTGGCGATCCCCATGTCATGCGCTTTTATACAGGCACGCGCGACCGGGCCGCGGCTGACGCCTGGATCGACAAGATGATCGCCGGCCTCGATGCCGGAACCTCGGCCTTCCTCGCCGCCGAACGCAAGGCCGATGGCGAGTTGATCGGGCTGATCGGCACCGCCCGGATCGACATGGATCTGCGCGGCAACCCGCCCGAAGAAATCGGATGGGTGCTGGGCAACCGATATTGGGGACAGGGCTACGCCCCCGAAGGCGCGCGCGCCCACATCCTTTCGGCCTGGCAGCGTGACCTGCCCGAACTCGTCGCCTTCACGGCGGCCATCAACCAGCCGTCTCAGCGCGTCATGGAAAAAATCGGCATGACCCGCGATACCGAGGGCGACTTCCTCCACCCCCGCATCGCCGAGAACCACCCCTTGCGCCCGCACGTTCTCTATCGCATCGCCAATCCGGCCCGCTCCTGATCGATCTCTGGGTGCTGGACGATTTCGACGTCGAAACCCTGCCCATCGAGCACGTCGATGGACGAAACCAATGGTCGCCCTCAAGCGCATTGCTGAACGGGCCCGGAGCGTGTCCAGCAAAACCATGTTCTCGACGCGATCGGGGATGGAAACGGTTTTGCGGTTCGCAACACGCGACAAAGCAAGGTCTTAGAGCCAAGGATTTTGTTCAATCAAATCCCGGACGGCTCTAAAATCGCACGACCGTGAGCACGATCAGGCCTGCCGCTGCCATTCCAAGCGCTGCCATGCGCAATTGCTGGCTCGGCAGCGCGATCATCTGGGCGACCATCCTTTTCATCTGCTCGGGAAATGCAGCGTAAAGCAGCCCCTCGATAACAAAGGCCAGCCCCAGAGCGGCAAGAAGATCGGTCACTTGAATTCTCCTCAAAAAAAAGAGGCGCACCCGAGGTGCGCCTCCATTAGCAATTGCAGCCGCGCTCTTATTGAGCGGGAGCGGGCTCGGCGTCCTCTGCAGCGGGCGCAGGTTCGGCCGGAGCCGTTTCTTCCGGAAGACCTTCACTGCCCAGGTTCTCGGTCTCGAGCAGTTGCTCGAGATCCTGAACATCCTGCTCGATGCTTCCGGCTCCTTCGCCCGAAACCAGCGAATCCGTTGCCAGCAGATCGTCGATCTCTGTGGAATCGATGGGCTCTTCGCTCGGTCCTTGAACCCCGATATCGATCGGCGTCGCCGTCGGTGCCGGGAAGTCGGGCAATTCGCCGTTCGAACCGAAATAGTTGAAGAACGCCGAGTCCGGCGAGAGCACCATGGTGGTGTTTCCATCGGCCAGCGCGTTGCGATAGGCCTCCATCGAGCGGTAGAACTCGAAGAAGGACTGGTCCTGGGAATAGGCTTCGGCGAACAGACGGTTCTGCTCGGCGTCACCTTCACCGCGGATGATTTCGCTGTCGCGATTGGCGGCCGAAACCACCTCGACCGCCTGACGGTCGGCGATGGCACGCAGGGTTTGTGCCTGCTCCTGACCACGAGCGCGGATCAACGCGGCTTCCGCATTACGCTCGGCCTGCATACGCTCATAGGTCTGCTGGGACACTTCCGGCGTCAGATCGGTCACCAGAACGCGCACGTCCACGACCTCGATGCCCAACTCGGTCATGTCGGTTGCCACCAGATCGCTGGCTTCACGCATCATTTCCGAACGCTGTTCGGAAAGCGCCGCATCGAACTCACGCAGGCCGTAAACGGCACGCAGAGCCGATTCCAGACGGGTTGCGATACGCTGTTCGGCAAGCTGAAGGCTGCCGAGCACCGTCTGGCGGAACCGGATGGGATCAACGATACGGTAGGTGATGAAGGCATCGACGATATAGAACTGGCCGCCCGAAACCTGCAGGCGGATACGTTCCAGGTCGTAGCGCAGAAGGCGCTTGTCGATATATTGCACGGTTTCCACGAAATCGGTCGGAACCTTGAAGTAAATCCCCGGATCCTGGATTTCGCGCGTGATTTCGCCGAAGCGCATCACGATGGCCTGCTCGCGTTCGTTGACGATGAACAGCGAAGAAAACAGCACGTAGGCGGCAATGACCACTGCGACGATTGCTATGATGAGCCTATTCATTACTGGCTACCTCCGCTCTGGAGGGTGGACCCGCTGCTTCGCAGTTCGGGCAGCGGCAGATAGGGGATGACCCCCGAACCCTGGCCACCTTCGAGAAGCACCTTCTCGGTTCCGCCCAGAACCTCTTCCATCATTTCAAGGAAGATGCGCTGGCGGGTGACCTCTGGCGCGTTGCGGTATTCGTTGTA
>TARA_R110002051_G_scaffold322428_1_pt1 | contig 10998 bp, 14 predicted proteins | sample TARA_R110002051 | Tara Oceans TARA_R110002051 (sample SAMEA4397023) | marine metagenome | biome: Polar Biome; feature: [MES] marine water layer (ENVO:01000295) within the mesopelagic zone...; material: water (ENVO:00002006), including particulate matter (ENVO:01000060) such...
GGACAACCCCTCTAAAATAACCGAAGGTGGCGTGGAATATTCGCTAGGTGAATTTGACGGTAAAAACGTAACATACGATTTTCCGAAAATCTTGATTTACCTGGATGCAAAGGGGAAACTAATTTTCGGAAAAAGATTCAGGATTTATGAAGAGGATAAAAAGATAATTTTGAAATTATGCTCTTATTTTATCAAAGACCGTGAGTCTTGCGACAAATTTAATATAGATTTAGAAAAAGGGATTCTCCTTTCCGGTCCGGTAGGATGTGGCAAAACCAGTTTAATGAAACTTCTTCGTCATATAGTTCCTTTTCGACGCCCCTATGAAATGATCCCTTGCCGTAATGTAAGTTTTAGCTTTAATCATTTAGGTTTTAAAACTATTGAAGAATATGGCAATACTAAGTTCTTCTGCTTTGACGATTTGGGGGTAGAACCAGCCGGTAGGTTTTACGGAAAAGATTTAAACGTTATGGGCGAAGTGCTTTTATCGCGTTATGATCTGTACTTGCAAACCAAACATAAAATTAAGACTCACGCTACCACCAACCTAAATGCTGAAGAATTGGAAGAACGCTATGGCAACCGTGTCCGTAGCAGAATGCGGGAACTTTTTAACTTGATTGCTTTTGATGAGCGAGCTGGGGATAAACGGAAGTGAATTATGCTCTGGATTTTTGTCAATTTAGAACTTCGGTTTTGCCATAATATTTTTTTCGCAACCAAAAGGAAACCCTAACCAATAAGATCAATGCAGGAACTTCTACCAAAGGGCCAATTACCCCTGTAAAGGCCTGTCCCGAATTCAACCCAAAAACAGCAATAGCTACCGCAATGGCCAATTCAAAATTGTTTCCAGCTGCCGTAAAGGCTACAGAAGCCGTTTTATCGTATTCAATTCCCATCGCTTTAGAGAAAAAGAAACCTATAATAAACATTACGGTAAAGTATAAAAGTAATGGTAAGGCAATAATCAGTACATCCATTGGGATTTCCACGATTAATTCACCTTTTAACGAGAACATCACCACGATGGTAAACAAAAGTGCAATCAAAGTCATCGGTGAAATCTTAGGTATAAATACGTTCTCATACCAGTCTTTCCCCTTTAGTTCAACTAAAATCAAGCGGCTTAAAATCCCCATTAAAAACGGAATCCCCAAATATATTGCTACACTTTCCGCAATCGTACCTATAGAAATATCTATAATAGCACTTTCAAAACCAAAGTAAGGAGGGAGCACCGTAATAAAAATCCAAGCATAAAAACTATACGCAAAAACCTGAAATATACTGTTCAGAGCTACCAGCCCCGCACCGTATTCGCTACTTCCCTCGGCCAGGTCGTTCCAGACCAATACCATAGCCACACAGCGGGCCAGGCCAATGAGAATGAGGCCAACCATATATTCCGGGTAATCTCGTAAAAAAGTAATTGCAAGGACAAACATCAAAGCGGGACCGATTATCCAGTTTAATAAAAGGGAAATACCCAGAATTCTTGTGTCTTTAAAAACCTTTGGCAACAACGAATAATTTACTTTTGCCAGTGGTGGGTACATCATTAATATCAGGCCGATTGCTATCGGGATATTGGTTGTTCCGCTACTGAACGAATTTATGATATTTGGAAAGGTAGGAATGAAATATCCAGTTCCAACTCCTATTGCCATTGCAATAAATATCCAAAGTGTCAGATTTTTATCAAGAAAACTTAGTTTTTTATTAGTCATCTTATTTTTCGATTTTTTTTTGATATTCGGCTTCGCTCAAAAGGTTTGATAGTTCTTCCAAATCCTTAATTTCTATTTTAACCATCCAACCTTCCACAAAAGGTTTTTCGTTTACAAGTGTGGGGCTGTCAAGCAAATCCTCGTTGATAGCCGTCACTTCCCCCGTCAGGGGCATAAACAAATCGCTAACTGTCTTTAACGCCTCAACGGAGCCAAAGACTTCGTCTTGGTTGAACTCGTCGCCAACGCTGGGCAGGTCAACATAAACTATTTCGCCGAGCTCGCTTTGAGCGAAAGTGGTAATCCCCACAGTTCCTGTTTTATTTTCTATTCTAATCCACGTGTGTTCTTTGGAAAAATAGATATCATTAGTGTTTTTCATTCCTTCTAATTTTAAAATCCATTTCTTAAATTTTCGGCATAGTCGTTTGGTAGGATACTCTCTTCAATTGCCTTGGCAGCTTTTTCAATATCATATTCAAATTTTACAAATTGTACCGAAATACTGTCTTTGTCCAAAACAGAAGCATTTTCGTTGATTTCCAGAATCACGTAACTACCCCGATTATCGTTGTCTTTTGGTTTACCTACTGAACCTATATTGATAGCGTGTCTAAAATATGGTGTGTTTTCATCTGCTGAATTGAAAGTTCTGTGATATGGCTTGTGTGTATGACCAAAACACATAATGTCCGCATCGGCTTGTTCCATAATGCGTATCATACTCTTTTCGGCCCTGTCCTCAAAAAGGTATTCGTTTATTTTCCTTGGGCTGCCGTGAACCAACAACACATTCAATTGATCGTCATTCAGTTTAAATTCAATCTTGATATGTGCAGGAAGGGTTCTCAAATAAACTCTATTGTCATCATTTATCAATTCATTGGTCAACGAAATAGAAACCGCTCCATTGGCTTTTTCTTCGTCTGTTTTGTAGGCACAACCACAATCATCACTACTTCTTCCGATACCAAAATCGTAGTTTCCAGCTATGGTCGGTATTTTTCGTTTCTTGATTTCTTCGATGACCTCGTTTGGCCAAATATTGTAGCCCACTAAATCGCCGAGACAATAGATGGCGTCTGCATCCCTTTCCTCCACATCGTTAAAAAAGGCCTGCAACGCAGGTAAGTTTGAGTGAATATCACTAAACAGGATAATTTTCATAATTAGTATTATTTTTAAGTTTAACAGCAACCGCTTCCCGGTGCGCAAGAAGTTTCGGTTTGAATTTCGGATAATTTCATTTTAGGTTTTTCTGAAGGAATGCCACATTGCTCTTTAGCCAAACAGTCGGTTTGTTTGGATGTCAGCAAGAAATTCTTTCCGTCAAAGTCAAGTCCGAATTTCCCAATCGTATCTGCTTGATATTCCACTTCGATTTCCAAATCGCCTAATTCCAGTACTTTTTCGGAAAGCTCGATGATGCTCAACAGTTTTTCGGGATGCAATCTGTGATCATAATCGTTGGCATTCCAAAGTTGGAAGTTTACTACTTCTTCAGTTCTTTCGGTTCCGCCACAGTCAATAAAATGCTTTGTGATCTTACCGACTTCGGTAACGTGGAAATGGTTGGGAACCAGTTCCCCATTTGGTAGTTGGAAGGCGATTTCTTCCAATTGGTTCAGTTTGTTCTTTACTTCTAGGAGTTTCATATTTATTGTTTTATTGCGATTATACGATTAATATGTTTAAATTTTTTTAACAACAATCTGGTTTTGGAATGTCCTGATCTAAAAAACGAATCATAACTTCTTTCATTTTGACCCAATTTTCAGTGTTGATACAATAGCATACACTTGTCCCTTCCACATTCCCTTTAATTAAGCCTAAATGCTTCAATTCTTTTAGGTGTTGTGAAATGGTCGGCTGGGCAAGTCCAATTTCGTTGACCAAATCACCACAGACACAATGGTCGATTTTAAAAAGGTATTCTAAGATCGCTATCCTTGCCGGATGTCCAAAGACTTTTGCGAACAAAGAAATTTCGTTTTGTTCGTCGGTAAACATTTCTGTTTTGGCTAATCCCATTTTTTTTATTGCTTATTTGTTAATTGCAATATTACGATTAATATATAAACAACCAAAATATTTCATCGTATTAAATTCCAAAACTCTTTAAAGTATATAGTTGTGAGTTGTTGAATGCTATTGATAATTTCGATAAACAGTTCAATCATAACCTAATTTTTTAATTTCTAAACCTTTTAAAATAGTCAGCACAATGGCGAGGACATTTTTTTCTTTCATCAGATATCGTGCTTCATCCCAATTACTCAAAAATCCCAATTCAACCAGTACCGAAGGAAAATCATTAATCGTTTCCCGCAATACCTGAAAATCTGCAAACTTCACGCCCCTACTTTCAAAACCAAGTTTCTTGTTAAGGTCTGCCTGTAGTTGAAAAGCTAACCAAATGGCTTCTTCGGAAAACCCAGAACTTTGATTAGCCACGTAAGCTTCCACTCCTCTTGCGTTGGGATTATCGGAATGATTACAATGCAATGACAAAAACAAATCCGCCTTTATGGCTTTTGCCAACGTGATCCTATCGCATAATGAAATAAGCGTATCAGTATATCGAGTTAAGTAGATATCCAGAGGTTCATCCAACTTCTTATTCAGTTTTAAAATAACTTCAGCAATGTCCAATACCACATCCTTTTCCTGGATGCCATTTATTCCGATAGCACCTGATTCTTTTCCACCGTGCCCAGGGTCAATTACAATTACCTTTTTTGCATCCAAATCCTGACTCAAAAACAAGCAACTTTTGAGTAGAAAAATCATAAAACTGACGTTTTTGAGCACTTTTTTCATTTTCAATTTTCGAGTTATTAACAACCTCTCTTCCAAATTCCATAGAATTTGATATTAAATAACAGCATCGAAATCCAAATCAATCCGAATAATATTTTATTCACAATTATTTGATTTACAGGTATTTAAATAAGTAAATTATTACTTTTCTCATAACGAAAACGAATCAAAAATTTAAACCGTTCCGTTATGAAAAAATCATATTATTTGGCCAGCGTTCTTTCGCTGCTATCCACTTCTCTTTTCGCACAAATTGGTGGTATTGAAGATTCCGTTGATGATGTATCCAATACCATTAGAACAATTTTCCCCATCATCCTGGGGGTCATTTTCTTAATCGGCTTTCTTTTTAATGCCGGCCATTTCTTCGGGGAAAATGCCGACCTTAAAAAAGGGATTACCCGTGTGCTGGTCTTTGTCCTTATTGCCGGCGCCGTAGTAGGCATTTTCACCTACCTCATTGGAATCGTAGTCTAAGTCGCCAAGCGACATTTGGAAGTTAATAAATCTGTTATGAAGAAGTTCGAGGTCTATAAAAACATCAGAAAAAGGGCAGTCATTTTTGGATTGCCCCTTTCCCTCTTTGCGGTGATGATGATATCCATCATAGCTTCTTTGCTCATTATTATTTTCTCGTTCAGTTTTGGAGTGATCATCAGCGTAATGGTTTTTAATGCAGTCCTATATGTCGCTCTGATACGAATCATCAACAATCCTCAGATTTTTCAGCTGACAAGAATCTTCCCCAAAAGCATCAGTAACAAACGAAATTCCGGTCTTGATTATGAACACGATTAATCTTTCTACTTATCAGCCCATTGCGGATATCCGTAACAACATACTATTTGCCAATAATGGCAATGTAGTAGTATGCTATAAAGGAAACCTACCTGAAATTTATTCCTTATCGGAAAAGGACTTTGAGGATATGCACGGGGCCTGGTTTCAGGCATTGAAATCATTGCCTGTTGGTACTGTAGTCCACAAGCAAGATGTCTACCTCAAAAAGCATTATACTGCTGACGAGCTTCCCAATACCACATTTTTGGAAAAAGCTACTAGCGATCATTTTAAAGGTCGCGAATTTATGGATCACAACTGCTATCTCTTTTTTACACTAACCAAAAATAAAGCGCTGAACAACACTAAATATGTCAATCCTTTCCGCAAGGTTTCAAAAACGATAATACAGGAATTGGATGACAATGTTCAACATTTTATAAATGCCGTAAATGATTCCGTCTCCTTTATCAATAACAGTCGGAAAATTGAATTTATTCCACTTGATGCTAAGGAGATTGAGATCATAACTAAACAGTATTTCAATGGCTTCAATGAGGGTTTTGACACCGATATCATACTGGACAAGAAAAACGTCAACATCGGCGAAAACTATTTTGATGCCCTGGCCATCAACAGCGAACTGTGCTTTGGCGAAAGTGTACAGACTAGCAAAACCAATGATAAATTCACTTCTGACGATTTTGTATTTCATCAAGGGTTTATTGATGGTTTAGGGCTTACGCTAAACGAAAACCATATCGTTAACCAAATCCTATACCTGGACGACAAGCACAAGTGGCGCAAGTTGCTTGATAAGAAAGTGGAAGAGCTTAACAAAAGCTCCAATTTCGGTTCGCAAAACAAAGTGATACTGGGTAAAATCCAGCACATCCTGGATCAGATCAATGCCGATGATAATGCCCGGATTATACGCGGACACTTAAACATCATTTTCTGGGACCGGGAAGCCCGGAACCTGGATAGAATTGCTTCCAAAATAAAAACGGAATTTAAAGAGCTTGATATTATTCCCTACTATCCACGGGGCGAAGAGCGGAAAAATTATATCCTGAACAGCTACTGCGGTTTTTCTTCTAATTTCTCCAATAATGATTTGTATGTAACGGATCTGAAACACGCACTTTGCCTGCTTATCAATAACAGCAATTACAAATCAGATTCTACTGGAATCATCTTCAATGACCGGGAACATAATATACCTGTGCTCAAAGATGTCTGGGACGAGGAAAAAAAACGCATCAAAGCACGAAACTTTGCCATTTTTGCACCAACCGGTGAAGGGAAATCCTTTTTGGCCAATAACATTCTGCGCCAGTATTTTGAAAGCGGAGTTCGCCTGGTCATTATTGATTTGGGTGGTTCCTATACCAAATTTGCTAAGCTTTATCCTGAGAAGTACACCTTACTCCGTTATGAAAGTGGAAAAAACTTGGGCATCAATCCATTTTACATCAGCGACACCAATGACCTAAGCCCGGAACGCCTGGAGGATTTATCTGTATTTCTCTTTGAACTATTTGCTTCTGATTTAAAGGTAACCAAGGCACAATCGGTTTCCGTAAAAAAGATATTACGCCATTATTACCATAGTGTTTCTGAAAATCACTCACTGAATGGCTTTTACAATTTTATTGAGAGCAATCAAAAAGATCTCTTAAGGCAACTTAAAATCCATCCCGACTACTTCAACGTTACCAGCTTTTTACACGTAATGTCTGAATACGTCGGCGATGGTCTATATAGCTTCCTTTTTGAAGTCAGCGAAGACCAGACTTATAAAATCGAAGATAAGCGTCTTATTGTATTTGAACTGGACGAAGTAAAGGACAATAAAGAAATACTCTCCGTAATGCTCAAGCTGATTAAATCGGCCATTCAACGAACCATTTGGAAAAACCGTGCTGAAAAAGGCATCATCCTTTTTGATGAGTTCGCCAAGCAACTGAAGTTTGAAAACGTACTCGAAAGTGTGGAATTTTACTACCAAGCTATCCGAAAACAAAATGGTGCAATCGGCATCATTCTGCAATCCATTAATCAACTTCCCAACAATTCCACTTCAGCCAGTATTCTCGAAAACACTCAGGTCATTTATAGCCTGAACAATGAAAAAGGCTATGAAGAACTAGTCAAAAGGCTCAACCTCTCTAGCCACGATCTGAACCAGTTAAAATCTATAAAAAACAATCTTACCGGCCAAAGAAAGTATACCGAAATGTTTATCAAAATTGGAAAGGAAAGCAACATTTTCCGCTTGGAAGTTCCGAAAGAAGTATATGCCGCTTACCTCACCGATGGACAAGAAAATGAGACCATAATGTCCCTTTATAAAAAGACCCAGGATATGGAAAAAGCTATCAAGGAATTCATCGCTAAAACATAATACTATGAAGACAAAAATTTTAATCGTTGCAATAGCCCTGATTTTTATAGTGCACAGCCGTGCTACGGCCCAGGGAATGCCCGTTTATGACAATACCAATTTTGTAAGTCTGGTAAAACAACTTGTAGAATCCGGGAAGCAGACCGCTCAACTTATCAAGTCCGTGAAATTCCTCAAAGAGGCAAAAGAAAGGATTGAAAAAGTTTCTAACGTGGTACGGCAACTTAGGGCTGTACAAGAGATTGGGCAAAACAATCATAGGCTTATTAGCGTAATGCAAAATGATTTACAGGATATCTTAAACTCCCCGTATATCAAGCCGGCAGAAATTTCCCGTGTCACAGCATCTTTTGAAAACATTGTTCAAAATTCTTTGGATACAATGGATTTTATTGATCAAATCTTATCCAGCGATTACCTAAAAATGAGCGACGCTGAACGTGCTACCATATTAAAGCAGAAAGAAATGGAATCGAAGGAAATGGTCTCCGCTATTAGGGTAAAAACCAAACGCTACCGTGATATTATTTCCTTTCGAAAAATGCAGGATAAAATCAATAACAGGGAAACAGAATATTGATTATGAATGCAGTAATTATTTTAAGTTTTGGTCTTGAATATGTAGATACTGTTTTTCAGACCATTCAAGACAGTGATTTCTCCCAGTATACCATTGGCGGAATGAAAACCCTTGCAGTGCTTTTCTTCCTGATTAATATTCTAAAAAAATATAATGAGGGAGTGGCTGACAAAGACGGTTACACTTGGGGTTTAAGCCCGGGGGAACTCGTCAAGAATTTTGCGGTAGTTATCCTCGTTATATTCTCCACACAGGTATTGGGCTTTTTTGACAGTATTCTTGTTTCCATTGAAAGCCAATATCGGGACACCGCTCCTGCTTTGCTCCCCTTGCAGATGCAGGATATTCCTATCGAAGAAGAGGTCAACCTTATAGATGCTGCTAAAAATGCAATGACATTGCTTTATGAAGCTTTGGTTACCCCGCTTTACGGATTCAAGATACTTGCCTTTATTGGAGGGGTCATTTTGTGGATTCTAGATTTATTTATCTATCCGTTGTTCTTAGCGGAACGTTTTTTCCTTCTCGGTATAATGCAAGCGTTTTTTCCGCTGGTGATTAGCCTGTCCGTATTTGAAAAGTTCCGTTCCCTGGCCTATACCTTTTTCAAACTATATGCTGCCGTTTATATGTTGGTGCCGGCGTTCTTCTTGGTCAATGTTTTTGTTAATGCACTCTATACAGAGATCAATACCAACTTTTGGACAAATCTATTCGGTACCGATACGGGAAGCGGATTTTTTGCCCCGGTGGTACAGCTTGGAACCATAGGGTTTATTGTTTTTCTGAAGTTCAAACTGTACCGACGTGCCACCTCTTTCACTTTACGATTATTTACCGCCTAAAACAGCTATGATGAAAACACCTTACAAGAATATTTACGCCATCCTTAAAACAAATAGGTTCATTGTTTTAGCCGTTGTGATCTGCTGCTTACTCTCCAGCTTTTTTGCCATTTGGATGGTATTCAACATCAACAAAAAAGCCCTGAACAATGCTTTTGCCATTAATACCGATGGTAGTATCATTCCCTTAAAGCTCGTTAGCCAGAAAGAAAATTTTAAAGTGGAGACTTTGGCGCATTTAGAGCTTTTCCACAATTATTTCTACAATATTGATGCAAGTAATTATGAAAAGAATTTAGAAAAGGCACTGTGGCTGGGCAATAGCACAGTGGATGATTTATATCGTCAAAAAAAGGCAGATGGTGTTTACAATCGGCTATTACAATATTCCTTAGTTCAAAAAGTATTGAGTATCGATTCTCAAGTCGAAGAACAAAATGGAACTTATTCCTTCAAAACGATTACTGTTTTTGAGATCAACAGGGGTTCGATCATCGACACCTATCAATTAATTTCTACCGGAAACCTGATGACCGTCGACCGAAACTTTCCCAACAATCCGCACGGATTACTCATCACCGATTATTTCGAAAAATCTCTTAAAAAATTGAATAATGAAGATAGAAAAAAATAAAATAGTCTTTGCGTCAGTATTCGCTGTCGTGATCATTTTCCTGATTTCCTATTCTATTATGGTAATGGGTAATGATGAAAGTGAACCTACAAACCTTAAGGAAACTTCGGTTCCCGCACTGGAAGAAGACCAAAAAGAATATGATTCCAAACTGGATGCCATTAACGATCTAAAAGAAGTCCGAGAAACTAATGCGCCCAGCATCTATGACGAAAAACTGATCGATTCGCTTGGCTTTTATGATGAAAATCTACCCGAACGGGAAAAAGAACGTATCGTGGACAGTATCTACGCCACAGGTAGAATTAAATATTCCCAAAGAAATTATCAGCATATGAGTGCTAGCGAAGCTGAAACCAAAGTGGAAAGGGTAATTGATTCTCACGAAATAAAAATGGAACAAAAAATTGCGGCTAAAGAAATGGGGCTGGAACATCAATTGTTCTTTGCCTCAGATCCGAAAGAAAATGAAATTTCAGTTTCTGGTACTACCGATGACTTCATTTATGCCGTGGTGGATGGCGACCAAGTGGTCAAAGCCAATTCCCGTTTACGGATGCGCCTGTCCAAAGCCGCTACCATTAACAGGAAACACCTTCCAAAAAATACGCCTATTTACGGTTTTATCAGTTTTCAGCCCAACCGGGTATTGATCGAAATCGAAAATATTAAGCATCATCCAACGAATTTAAAAGCCTTTGACCTTCAGGATGGCAGTGAGGGTATCTATGTGGAAAACAACTTCCGTGCCCAGGTTTCCACCGAGGTCATTGGGGATATGGTGGATGATATCAATATCGCCGGTATACCACAGGTCAGTGGTTTCAAAAAGATATTTCAGCGTAATAACCGCAATATTAAGGTCACCGTGCTCAACAATTACAGGCTCATCCTGAAGCCTAAGTTATAGACTCAAAAACAAAACTTAAAACTTATTTTTATGAAGCATTTAATTTTTATCTCACTATCCCTGCTTGTTACTGTTATGATGACAGCACAAACATCTTTTCACCTTGATACCATTTATGCGAACGATCAAAAAAATGTAGCACTATTCTTCCCAGAACCGATCCGTCAGGGAATAACAGGCTCTGAAAATTTTGTCTTTACCTATAATCGTGAGAAAGGGCAATATTTCGGATTGCTTCAGGCAAAGTGGATATTCTGGTGATGTTGACCCCCCGTTCTGGCCATACTGA
>TARA_R110002051_G_scaffold102827_2_pt1 | contig 10993 bp, 8 predicted proteins | sample TARA_R110002051 | Tara Oceans TARA_R110002051 (sample SAMEA4397023) | marine metagenome | biome: Polar Biome; feature: [MES] marine water layer (ENVO:01000295) within the mesopelagic zone...; material: water (ENVO:00002006), including particulate matter (ENVO:01000060) such as......
CGCTGTCAAACGATCAAGTGCTTGTTTATCCGTATTTGCACAGACGAACGTTACACCTCTAATCCCTTGTTGTACCATATGTTCAACCGCATTACCGCCACCGCCGCCTACACCGAATACAGTGAAGCTTGCCTGGCCATTATTTTGAAGCTGATTATCATCTGGCATGGTGTATTTTGACATAAAAAAGTTTCTCCAGTTGCAGATAGCGTGATGGTCGATACGTGGTAACACACGCATATGGCACGCTATCGACTTACTATATATAAATGTATTTGAATAAAACAGGGCAATGGCTTAAATAGTAATGCTTAACTAAATAGTAACGCTTAACCAAGATATGCCGTTATTATACAGAGTATTGCTGTTCATATTGTTGCTTGCTCTTGCTGACAAAACTCTATCTGATCGCGGTAAGTAGGTTATCAGCAGGATTATAGTGCGATTATAATATCTTTTTTAGTACACTGGCAAAACGTTGACCGGCACTTTGAAAAACACCCGTCACGCGATTTTTTTGAATCGCTTCAGGCTCGCTTTTTTCACTGCGGCGAAACTGCTCGCTTTGACTGTATAAAAGTGTACCAAATGCCGTTTGATAAGCCCGATCATTAACCTGAAGATTCAGCTGCTTAAAAGATTCATCATTATCAAAATGATTATAAGCACTAATCGCAGGGTGGGTATTGCTCAATACCACCGGCATTTTTAATAATTTTTTCGCAAACGGTATCATGCCTTTAATCGCACTGCCGCCGCCTGTGAGCACAATGCCCTTATCAATATAGCCTAATAAGTCCGCTTCATGCAATTGACGAACCACTTCAGTGAAAATCTGCACGTAACGGGCTTCAATAATACGAGCAAGGTTGTAGATACCAATATTGATTTCATCGCCTGAACCTTGAGGTTTAAACAAGAAAAATGAGCTTGGATCTATACTGTTGACATCCACTGTACCATGCGATTTTTTCAGCTTTTCAGCCTCTATCATTGAGATACCAACATCGGCTGAAATATCCATCGTCACTTCATGACTGCCCGTTGCGATACAATGGGTAAAAATCAGCTTGTTTTCTTTATAAACACAAATACTTGTGGTACTGGCACCTATATCCACCAAGCAAACACCTTGTTGGCGCTCTTCGCTCATCAAGCTGTATTCTGCACTGGTTACCGCATCGAACACAATATGATCGATACCAACATCACAGCTTTGCAATAGTTTTTGGATATTCTGACGACCTGCAACCGGCATCATCATCATGTGATACATCACAGTAATATTGTGTGCCACCATGTCAATGGCATCATCAACCATAAACTCTTGGTTATCGATATAAATACCTTGCTGACAACAATGCATCAAATAATAGTCAGATGACAAATCTTGCGACTTGGCGTTTGATAGCGCTTGGACCATGTCTTTAGCACGGACAAACTCATCTTCTACTCTGACATTGCCAGCACTATTTTTGCTCAACAGCTCAGGAGTCGCCATCGTGAGCCATAGACTATGTACACGGCAATTGGCGGTATCTTCCGCTTCTTGAATAGCCTGTTTGATAGCGCCTTGCAAACGTTCACGGTGCTTGATTTGACCTTGATAAAAGTCGCTGTTTTTAACTTGTCCCACACCCATAATACGGATGTCTTTTGCAGACACAACGCTACCAATAACGACATAAACTGCCGTGGCACTTAAATGGACAACAACCAGATTTTCAGTATTTTTCATGGTACCAGACAAATTATCGCTAAACAGGAGAACAAATGATGTCTCCATTAAATCATTAAAATAAGTCTATTATCATCTGATAATAGCGCATGTTTACTCTGTATAAAAAATAAAGTAGACAAGTTTAGCGTGTTGGCTACTCTATATATTACTTATAGAGGTATGTCACTTTGGGGTGTTTCGTTTGGAGGTATTTCATTATCTTTTGGCGGCGCTATATTCCATGTAATCGTAAATCCATTTTTGTAACGAAGATCTACCGATTGCATCTCATCACGGCGGTTTTTTAATTGATTACCCAACAGCTGACTCAAATTCAGCAACTTTTGCGCCGTATTCTCATTATCAACGATGATACGCAACCCGTTATCAAAACGAATCAGCCAAGTCATTCTTGGCGACAAAATAATATCTGCAACTTGCAAGCCAAGCGGCGCATACCAATCATTGACTTGCTGCATCTGCTGCATAATAACCGGCGCTTGAGTCATATTGCCTTGCAAAGTTGCAAAGTCCTCTTGCGTTAAATCTCTGCTATCAGCAGGGACAAACACATTGCCTGTTGCATCTACTAAACGCTCCGTACCAAAATTTGCCACTGCTTGCTTAGGCAATACCGTAACCACAATACCTTTTTGCCAGTCACGACTGATACTGACCTGATCAACCCAAGCCAAACCAGTGGTGATATCTCGCAGCGCTTGCAAATCAGAGGTAAAAAAGCTGCTCACACTCTGCTGATTCATGACATATTGCAGCGCCCGATATTCGGCGCCCGTCAATCCTTGATGATTGACATGAATAGCTGCTGGAGGTGCGTCACGTAAAGCCTTACCGCCCATTATCAATATCAGCACTAACAACCCAAGTACCAATACGGTAAAAAAATACCTGACCGCAGTCGGTACTTGGAAGTTTGATTTTGGATGACGGGTTTTATCACTCATCAAGTCAGCGACGTCATTGACAGTTTGAGCCATATTAAACTTCGTCCCTATATTTATCCATATAATCTGTATATTTTGTCCATTCGATTTATATTTACGTAAAATCGATGATGTTTTTTATTTATGTAAATATACTGATTACTTTAGTATTTGTAAAAATTCATTTAATAGATATGCTATCAATTTGCTACTTTAAAAGGCGATATAAACTGAACTTATTTACCTTCAAATGTAACATTTCTCTTATTTAATGAATGACTTACCAAAGCGTTGCATAATTATCACCAAAACAGCGAGATAGTTACAATATTAACGCATTTTATCTTCAAACAATAGCCTAACCCCTACTACTCATAATGAATTTACACAATTTTACAGGAAGCTGTGGTATAGCAGCTCTAGCGATACATTACGAGTGATAAGAGACGGCTATTTGATAAAGCCTTATACCGTTTGCGCTAAGATATGCCAGCACAAGCTCTCAAAATCCATGCCATGAGCTTTAGCTGCCATTGGCACTAGGCTATGACTGGTCATACCTGGCACGGTATTAATTTCAAGTAACCAGAAGTTGCCCGCTTCATCTTGCATGGCATCAATACGTCCCCAACCTGTGGCCCCAACAGCACGAAACGCTGATAAACTTAAGTCTTGCAGATGCTTTTCATCACTAATGCTTAGACCACAAGGGATATAGTAGCTGGTGTCGTTACGATTATACTTAGCTTCAAAGTCATAAAAATTGGTGATATCAGCAGGCTCTAGGCGAATAACAGGATACGCTTCGTCATCAATGATAACAATGGTGAATTCACGACCCGTGATCCAGCGCTCTGCCATCACTACATCTCCGCATTGTACCGCCGTTGCATACGCCGCAGGTAACTCGTCAAGGTTATTCACCTTGGTCATGCCAATACTAGATCCTTCATGAACAGGTTTGATAATAAGTGGTAGACCTAGCATGTTAACCACTTGCTGCCAGTCGGTTTCAGCCGTAAGAATAGAGAACGGCGCGGTCGATAAACCGCAGCCTTGCCACAATTGCTTGGTACGTACTTTATCCATGCCAAGTGCCGATGCCAAAATGCCTGAACCTGTCTGTGGAATATTAAACCACTGCAATACGCCTTGTAGCAAGCCATCTTCGCCGCCGCGACCATGCAATACGTTAAATACACGGTCATACTGGCGTAGCTCGGTAATGTCTTGATGCTTAGGATCAAAATGCGTGGCATCCACGCCTTGGTTTTGTAGCGCTTGTAATACAGCAGCGCCACTGTCTAAAGAGACGCTCCGCTCATTACTATTGCCACCGTAAATCACAGCAACCTTACCAAACTCACTCGCCTCTTTTACGTTGCTAACTTTTAGCTTTGGTAGCGCGTCAGAGCTTTCATTAGTGGTCTGTGTTTTGTCTTGTTCTGCTTGTGCAGCCGCTGCCAATGCTGGTTCTGGATTTAGAATAGGGGCAGTCTGATCTTGAGCACTATCTGCGTTTTTATTGAAATCGTCGCTGTTTTCTTGAGGGTTATTCGTGGTCATAAGTAATATTCCTAATATTTTTGAAGCCATTCTTCTAAGACTTATTTGATATATAGATTGTTGGCAGCCAATTCGATAGCTATCTGCCCCACATTACCAGCACCTTGGGTAATCAGCATGTCATTTGCTTTTAATAATCGCTGCATGACAGGGGCAATATTGTCTTTATCAACTATCGTTGGCTCAACAGCACCGCGCAAACGTATACTGCGTGCTAAAGCTTTGGTATCTGCACCAGCAATCGGACTTTCACCGGCTGAATAGACATCCAATAATAATAATTCATCAACACTTGAGAGTACTTCGACAAAATCATCAAAGCAGTCACGCGTACGACTATAGCGATGCGGCTGAAATAGCATGACCAAACGGCGCTCCGGGAAGCTTTGACGCGCCGCTTTGATGGTAGCATCGACTTCTTTAGGATGATGACCGTAATCATCAATCAGTAAAACATCTCCATCATCGATAGTGACAGAAGCATGCTGCTCAAAACGACGACCAACGCCTTCAAATTTCTGCAGCGCACGAGTAATTGCCGCATCGTCGACGCCTTCGTCGGTTGCCATAGTGATAGCTGCTAGCGCATTGTAGACATTATGCACACCCGGAATATTTAGGGTCAGATGCAATGGCTCATGATCGCGGCGCAATACGGTAAAGTGGGTTTTTGTGCCTTCGGTAATCAAATCAACGGCTTGTACATCGTTAAATGGCTCAAGACCAAAGGTCAATACTGGACGTCCAATATCGTCAATCATCGCATATAGTTCTGGATCATCACCGCAGACCACTGCTAGACCATAAAATGGCATATTTTGCAAAAACTGGATATAAGCCGCTTTTAATTTATCAAAACTATTGCCATAGGTTTCCATATGATCTTGATCGATATTGGTGACAATCGCTGCCATCGGGCGTAATGATAAAAATGAGGCATCAGACTCATCGGCCTCTGCAATCAAAAAGCGACTACTACCAAGGGCTGCATTTTTACCTGATGCATTAAGTTTGCCGCCAATCACATAGGTGGGGTCAAAATTTCCTTCAGCCATCATGGTAGTCAGTAAGCTGGTGGTGGTGGTCTTACCGTGTGCGCCCGCAATAGCGATACCATGACGGTAACGCATCAACTCACCGAGCATATCTGCACGGCGTACCACAGGAAGACGCGCTTCTAGTGCTGCTGTTACTTCAGGGTTGCTACGGTCAATCGCAGACGATACCACGATGACATCAGCATTGGCGATATTCTTGGAGTCATGCCCAATATTAATATCGATACCAATCTGCTCTAATCGTTTAGTAACGAGACTCTCAGCAATATCGGAACCACTGACTTCATAGCCTTGGTTCTTCATTACCTCAGCAATACCGCACATCCCCGAACCGCCAATACCGATAAAATGCAAATGCTGAATACGGCGCATTTCTGGTATTTCAATCAAACGTTTCGTTAGGGCTTTAGCAGAGGTAGGCATAGCATTTTCTCTTTATAGAAGACTGATAAAATATAATCAAAAAATAATTGGTGTTTGTTATTTATAGTGTTTGCCAGATAATATCAGCAACGTGCTGGCAGGCCTGACGATTGGCAAGTGCATGACCTTTTTTTGCCATCTCTAGGCAAGCAGATCGATCAAGCACACTAAGCTCATCACTCAAGCGTTTTGGTGTTAATTCGCTTTGTGGTAATAAAATCGCTGCTTTATGTAGCGTCAAGGTGCGTGCGTTTGCCGTTTGGTGATCATCAACTGCACTAGGCAGCGGCACAAAAATCGCTGCGATACCGACGTTTTGAATTTCAGTGACCGTTAAGGCGCCAGCACGGCAAACAATAATATCGGCCCAATTATACGCAGCAGCCATATCATCGATAAATGGCTGTACCGTAAACTGATGAGCGCTTAAATCTTCGCTGGCATAGGCCGCTTGCGTCGCCGCTTCGTTATTACGTCCGCATTGATGACGTATCTCAAGAGGATGCGCCATTAACGCCAGCGCTTTTGGCACCGTATTATTTAATGCTTGAGCACCAAGCGAGCCGCCGACGACCAATAATTTTAAAGGTGACAGATCATTTATATCGTAGCGTACAGTTGGCTCAGCAACGCCACTAATAGCATTACGTACTGGATTACCGACGGTTTCAAGCTTACGATCAAGCTGACTATTGCCAAAAGTATTCTCAAATGCTTGCAAGACTTTGGTCGCCATCTTCGCCAAATAACGATTACTCATGCCAGCAATGGCATTTTGCTCATGAATAATCAGCGGTGTACCGGTAATACGAGCAGCAATGCCACCGGGCGCACTCACATAACCGCCAAAACCAACGACCATGTCGATCTGATTACTGCGAATAATTTTAATAACCGCCATTGTCGCTGATAATAAAGTAACGGGCATTTTCAGCAAACGCCCAACGCCTTTACCACGCAAGCCTTGCATAGCAATCGCATGAAAAGTATAACCCGTTGGTGCAACCAAGCCATTTTCCATACCGTTTGCCGTACCCAACCAATGAATCACCGCACCGCGCTTAGTCAATTCCTCAGCAACAGCAAGCGCTGGAAATACATGCCCACCTGTCCCAGCAGCCATCATTAGTATATGCGGTGTTTTCATGAACGCCTGCCTATCTTTTCTTTATTGATATGAAGGACTTATTGTCCTATAGCCATCTTAATCATCGGGTAATAAGGGCACTTTAAAAGCCCGCATAGTATAGTGTAAATCGCTGTCTGATATATAGTCATTTCTGCCCGACCAATAACAAAAATCCAAGCCGTGAGTAAACGCGACTTGGTTTCAATCAATACCGCTATATATTCATAAAAACGTCAATTCTCTGACGTTTTGACGATCTATGGTATAGTTAATCCACTTTTAAAAGGGTGCAGCACTACTGGGGTTAATGATTCGCAGCCTTTGTCGGCTAGCTACAGCAAGCAAGAAAAATGAACCCCAGTAGTGATTGATAACATTTGCACGTCTTTTATGTAGGATCGACTATAGCACAACTGTTTTTTGCTCATTGTGCCCATAGATGGGTATTACATTACTCTATTCTTACAGCTTCTCTCGGCAATCAAGCCCAACAACCAAGCCCAGCAACTAATTTCAGCAACTCTATCAAATTGCCAGTTTTCGCTCGATGGCGATGATAAAATCGGTCGCAATGTCTGTACCACATTGGTCATCAATCTCACGCACACAGGTTGGACTGGTCACATTAATTTCCGTAATGCGACCACCAATTAAGTCTAAACCAACGAACATCAGCCCTTTTGCTTTAACAATAGGCGCAACGACTTCTGCGACTTGGCGTTCAATATCGGTCAACGGCATTGCCACACCGCTACCACCGGCGGCAAGATTGCCACGGGTTTCACCTTTTGTTGGAATACGAGCCAAGCTATAATCTACCACGACACCATCGATGATAAGTACACGCTTATCACCCTCTTTAATCTCCGGCAGATAACGCTGCGCCATAATTGGCAGTGTTTCAAGCTCAGTCAACATCTCAAGCGTCACACCAATGTTTGGACTGTCAGCGGTCAGACGGAAAATGCCCGTACCACCCATACCATCTAACGGCTTAACGATGACATCTTGGTGCTCAGCGATAAACTTGCGAATGTGCGCCTGTTTACTGGTCACAATCGTAGGGCTCATATGATCATTAAACCACGTCGCAAACAATTTCTCATTACAATCGCGAATGGCTTGTGGGTCATTGACCACCAACACACCAGCGGCCTTTGCATGATCAAGCAGGTAAGTTGCATAAATAAAGCGCATGTCAAACGGTGGATCTTTACGCATCAAAATCACATCATAATCGCTAACTGTGCTCGTCTTTTTGTCGCCCAATGTATAAAAATCTTGAGGATCACGCTTGACAGTGACCGACTGCGTATCGACCATTAACTGCCCACGATCGAGCCATAAATCATGAATTTGACAATAGCCCAGTGTGTGCCCGCGATCTTGCGCGGACCACATCATCGCCAGACTGGTGTCTTTTTTGTAATTAACTTGCTCAATAGGATCCATAATCACAAGTATATTCAACGATTTTTTTGGCTGTTCTAGGCTCATAAGAAGACTCATTTACGTGGTGTTATTAATAGATAAAACGGACATAAACCCCATGTCAGCATGCCAATAATATAGCTAGCAACGACGGCGCTTAACTATACGCCGTACTGAGCACGGTAATGCTGCATTTTTGCAAGTTGGGTCGCATTTTTGTTCGGATGACTGCCCTCTGCCAAGTAGCTGATTACATCATCAATATCAACAAGGGCAAGCACTGGCACGTTTAAATTTGCTGCCAGTTCTTGAATCGCCGAGTGCTCAGCCAAGCCTTTCTCTTTACGGTCAAGCGCAACTATAATACCAGCCACACTCGCACCTGCTTGCTCTAAAATCTCAACCACTTCACGCATCGCTGTGCCAGCAGTAATCACATCATCCAATACCCAGACTGCCTTGCCTTTGACATTAGCGCCCACCAGATTACCGCCTTCACCATGCGTTTTGGCTTCTTTACGATTATAGCCCCATTTTGCGTTGATACCATGATGTAGCCACAAAGCCTGTGCGGTTGCCGCTACAAACGGAATACCTTTATAAGCGGCACCAAAGATGACCAGCTCTTGCTCATTTGTGCCATCATTGGTAGCCGCCATCTGTTCAGCTAGGGCATCCGCATAACCACGCGCTAATAACGACAACATCTCACCTGAAGCAAGCAGACCTGCATTAAAAAAATACGGACTAATGCGACCGGACTTTAAGACAAACTCGCCAAATTTTAAGACTTGATTGTCTAAAGCCAGTTGAATAAACGCATGAGATGAAAATGAGACGTTGTTAGCATGTTGAGTGTGGGGCATCAGGAAATTCCTATGAACAAAAAGAAAGTTTGAAAATGATTATTTTGAAAATGATTATAATGACGCACATTATAGGCGTTGGCGCTTAACTTGACCAACCATTGATATCATAATCTTGCATATTGGGATAGCGCGTCAAAAGACCACAGCGTGATGAGAGATTAAAATAACCGTGACCGTCCTGACTTACTTGTATATCCAAACCTAAGTGATGAGCAGCAACGATCACATGACCTGCAAAAATCCGAATTTGCCGATAGGCATGACGTTGAGTAGGCTCACAAATACTCTGACTGAGTAAATAACTGCGAACATACTGGCAAATTTGCGCGGCGCTATAACTATGATTGATACTTTTACGACTATTACACTGCTTTAAAGCATAGACCGCAACGCTACACGCCATAATATCGGTAGCCAAACTGCCCTCGCCAGTATCAAACTGCTGCGGCTGCAATATCACATGCCAGTCATCCGCATACATACTGCTCAACAGCTCATCAGGATTATAACGTTTGGTCAGGGCGCGCAGAGACAGTGCAGCAGCTACTTTGGCTTTAGCGGTGTCTTTCTTATGATTATCTCCTTTACTCTTTAACTCATCTGTACCATCTGCTGACAAAAATCCATAACGATTTAGCTTTGGATATGCTCGAATAGCTTGCTGAATATCTGACATATCGAGCAAAACCATGTCATTTAACGAGGATAATAATGGCTGCTCGCTATGAGTGTGATAAAAACTATCAGGCAGCGCTACCAATTTCGCAGCGCTTAGTAACGATAAATGCTCCGCCAATGTCTCTGAAGCAATAATATCCCATTTTGATAAACTGCCCTTATCAGGCTGATAAAAACGCGCAGCATTGCCGTATAAGCGGCGAAGCTGACCATTTAGGCGTCGCGCTGGTTCTGGAATATCCGTTAGCGGTCTTGCAGGATCTAGTGGCGATTGCGTAGGGTCAAAATTAGGATGCACAATGGCGGGCTGGTTACTATTGGGTGCAGCAGCTAATTGCTGCGCATGACTGTTTGCATACTGACCATCTGCCGCAAAATCAGTGCTGAGTAAGCCATCTTCAGAGATAAAAGGCTGGGTCATAAAATTTTCCTAAGTGAGCGCCCTTACAAAACAGCACCCATGAACAATATATTTAAAAATGTATTTAAGGGCTATAGCGGCTCTATCAATGCTATCAATGCTATCAATCTTGATGACGCAAAATATCTTCATAGCCGATTTGCCAATCAGGATACGTCAGCCACGCTAACGGAATATTGCTATGTAGCCGTTTCCCGCTTATAGCAGTATTTTTATCGTCAAGTACTGGCAACGCTTCACCTAATTGCTCACATAGCCAAGTGGTCAGCGCAAAGGAAGTCACTGGTCGATAATCGGTTGCGATATAAATAGGCTTTGGTTCTTCTATCGTCAATACCTTGGTAATAACAGTCACCAAATCAGAGTCCATAATGCGATTGGTCCACGTGCCAGCTGCTATCGGCTTTTTCTCTGACTCTTTGGCTTTGCGCACACGCATTAAGCGCTCGCGTCCATAAATACCACTTGGACGGATAATAATTGCTTTATCATCAAAACCTTGTTGCAGCATTTGCTCTGCTTGCAATATCACTTGTGATGCTTCGCGTCTAGGCAGCATCGGCACGGTATCTTTATCGATCCATTCGCCATTATCTTGCCCATAGACACCGGTTGAAGAAATAAAAACAATGCGCTGAAGATTGGATAGTTTATTGGCAAGCGCTGCTAAATGCTGATTAATTGCCAAATAGCTATTGTGATAACCACTGGTTGAATACTCATCAGGGGTGACGATAATCGCAATATGAGTAAA
>TARA_R110002051_G_scaffold163907_1_pt1 | contig 10989 bp, 9 predicted proteins | sample TARA_R110002051 | Tara Oceans TARA_R110002051 (sample SAMEA4397023) | marine metagenome | biome: Polar Biome; feature: [MES] marine water layer (ENVO:01000295) within the mesopelagic zone...; material: water (ENVO:00002006), including particulate matter (ENVO:01000060) such as......
ATTGGAGGTGAGAAGGCCATGAGAGCCAAGCTCGAATGGCAATCAGAAACCGAGGCGATCTCGTCGTCGGAGGTTTTCGCGTGCCAAGACTAACCTATGTAAACCACCTTATCGTTTCCCTAAACGACTGTTTAACCGGGGATGGTTAACTATGTAGGCAGGGACGACATATCGATGCCTGCTTGCAGGTCATCTGGGGGAACTGGATATGTTCAGACTAAACGGTGCTGCGTCCGGCGAAGCGCAATCGAAAATTGATGCCATCAATCGCTCACAAGCGGTGATCGAGTTTTCGCTCGATGGCACCATTCTGACCGCCAATGAGAATTTTCTCGCGGCTATGGGGTACGGGCTCGAAGAGATCGTGGGCAAGCACCATTCGATGTTCGTCCCGCCTGACTACGCGGGCAGCGAGGCGTATCGTGCCTTCTGGAAGAGCCTGGCGCAGGGCGTCTATCAGGCCGACGAGTTCAAGCGGCTGGCCAAGGGCGGCCGCGAGATCTGGATACAGGCAAGCTACAATCCGATCCTCGATCGCGCCGGCAAGCCGGTCAAAATCATAAAATTTGCCACCGATATTACAGCGCAAAAGCTGCAGGCCGCCGATCACGCGGCTCAGGTCGCAGCCATCGGGCGGGTACAGGCCGTCATCGAGTTTACCCTCGAGGGGATCGTCCTCACCGCCAACGAGAATTTCGTTTCAACGGTCGGCTATGGGCTCGAGGAGATCGCCGGCAAGCACCATGCCATGTTCTGCGATGCGAGTTATACGGCATCGCAGGACTATGCCGACTTCTGGGCGCGTCTGCGGGCTGGCGAGTTCGTGGCCGGTGAATTCCAGCGGGTGGGCAAGGGCGGCAAGGACATCTGGATACAGGCGAGCTACAACCCGATCCTCGATCCCGCCGGCAAACCGGTCAAGATCATCAAGTTCGCCACCGACATTACCGAGCGCAAACGGGCCGAGGCGATCATCGCGCTACTCACCCGGAGCCTTGAAAGTATGGCCGAGGGCGATCTGCGCGGGCGGATCGATCAGAGCTTCACCGGCCAGTACGAAGCGTTGCGGCAGGCCTACAACAAGACGCTCGCGCAACTCGTCGATATCGTCTCCCGGCTCAAATCGACATCGGGCGCGGTCAAGACCGCAACCAGCGAACTGCTCACCGGGGCCAACGATCTGGCGGACCGGACCACAAAGCAGGCCGCGACCATCGAGGAAACATCGGCCGCCATGGAGCAGCTTTCTGGCGCTGTCGTCGCCAGCGCCGGGCAGGCGCGGACCGCCGCCGACAAGGCCCGTTCGCTCTCGGCCAGCGCCAGTGAGGGGGGCACCGTGATGGGCGAGGCCAACAAAGCCATGGAGCGGATCTCGGCTTCTTCGGCCAAGATTTCCAACATCATCGGCATGATCGACGATATCGCCTTCCAGACCAACCTTCTGGCGCTCAACGCATCGGTCGAAGCGGCCCGGGCCGGGGAGGCGGGCAAGGGATTTGCCGTTGTCGCCATCGAAGTGCGCCGCCTGGCACAATCTGCGGCCGATGCGTCGTCCGAGGTCAAGGCACTCATTGAAACCAGCGCCGCCGAAGTTGCCGGAGGCTCCCGGCTCGTCGAACAGGCCGCCGCCCGGCTGCTCGAGATCTTGCAGGGCGCTGAAGAAAGCTCGGCCGTCATCGGTGAGATCGCCAAGGCGGCCTCCGAGCAGTCCGCCGCCATCGAGGAGGTCAACAGCGCGGTCCGGCAGATGGACGAGATGACCCAGCACAATGCCGCCCTGGTCGAACAGACCAACGCCGCGGTCGAGCAGACCGAGGGCCAGGCTGTCGAACTCGACCGGATCGCTGCGGTCTTTACGGTGTCCGACCAGGAACCGAGCCCGGTTGCCCGCCCGCCGGTTGCGGCGCCGCGGCGCGCCTATCGTGTGGATGGCAGTGCGGCGATCAGCACCGAGTGGGAGGATTTCTAGAGTACGGTCCCACGGCCCTCGGTCAGCACCTCTTGTCACGACGCCCGCTCTTGGCTACCCAGAAGCGTCTTTTATGGAGAAGCAGCGCGTGGCCAAGATCGATACCAAGACCGAAGGACTGGACCTCTATGTCTATGTCGCCAAGACCTTTGCCGACAGTCCATGGCTCCACTACGGTCTGTGGGAACCCGGCGAGCGCCCCAACATTCCCCAGTTGCGGATGGCGCAAGAGCGCTATGTCGATAAGCTCCTGGCGCTGATCCCGCCCGCTCCCGGCCGGCTGCTCGACATTGGCGGGGGCACGGGCGAAATGGCAAAGCTGCTGCTCGACAAGGGGTACACGGTCGAAATGATTACGCCGAGCCATTTGCAGGCCGAAGTGGCCGCTGAAAAGCTCGGTCCCAATGCGCGTGTCCATGAGACCAAATTCGAGGATTTTTCGGGTGAAGGTCCGTTCGATGTGTGCATGTTTTCCGAGAGCTTCCAGTATGTCGACCTCGAAACCAGCCTTGCCAAACTCAAACATATCCTCGCACCGAATGGCCGGGTGATAATCGCCGACTGTTTCCGCTCCGATGCCTATCAGGGCGACAGGCAGCCGGGAGGGGGACACCGCTATTCAGAGTTTGCCGTCGCAGTGGAACGGGCCGGATTTGTCATTGTCGAGAACGAGGACGTAACGCTTGCCGCCGCGCAGACCATGGCCATTGACCAGAACGTCTATCGCGGATTTGTCGCGCCGACGGTCGATCAGGTGCGCGGACTGCTCTCCAACAAGCGGCCGATCCTTTATTGGTTTCTCAAGACGGCCTATGGCCTGTTCGTGCCGAAATCGGAGCGCGAGAACATCGTTGCGCGCCTCAAGGCGGACTATCGCTCTCCGGAGGCCTTTGCAACGGTCAACACATACCGTTTCCTTGCCCTCGAAAAACGCGCCTGATCCCCGGTTATATTTACCGCGTCAGCGCGTTTGCCTTTTTTTTGCACGACGGGCGGTATAACTTGGTGCGCTGCTGAACAATCGGAACTTTCCCCATGGCTCGCAAATATTTTGGCACTGACGGCATTCGCGGTCTGGCCAATGGTCCAAAATTGACCCCCGAGCTGGCCCTCAAGGTCGGCATGGCGACCGGTCTTGCGTTCACGCGGGGCGATTATGCGCACAGGGTGGTGATCGGCAAGGATACCCGCCGGTCCGGCTACATGATCGAAAACGCGCTCACCGCCGGCTTTACCGCCGTTGGTATGGATGTGCTTTTGCTCGGCCCCATGCCGACGCCGGCCGTGGCCATGCTCACCCGGTCGCTCAGGGCCGACGTCGGCGTCATGATTTCGGCGTCTCACAATCCGTTCGATGACAATGGCATCAAGCTGTTCCGACCCGACGGCTACAAACTTTCCGACAGTTTCGAGTCCGAGATCGAAAGCCTTATCGATTCCGACCTGACGCCGAGGCTGGCACGCGGCACGCGGGTCGGCCGGGCCCGGCGTGTCGAGGAAGCCCGCACGCGCTACGTTGAATATGCCAAGCGCACCCTGCCGCGCGATATGGATTTCACCGGATTGCGGGTCGTTGTCGATTGCGCCAATGGCGCCGCCTACAAGACAGCGCCCGAGGTGCTCTGGGAACTGGGGGCCGAGGTCATCTCGATCGGCATCTCGCCCGATGGCTTCAACATCAATGACGGATGCGGTTCGACGGCACCTGGCGCGCTCATCGAGAAGGTCAGGGAATTGCGCGCCGATATCGGCATCGCGCTGGACGGCGATGCCGACCGCGTGCTGATCGTGGATGAAAAGGGCGAGATGGTCGATGGCGATCAGGTGATGGCGGTTATCGGGACCTCCTGGCATCAGCGCGGCATGCTTGCAGGGGGCGGGATCGTCGCCACTGTGATGTCCAACCTCGGGCTTCAGCGCTATCTCGAAGCGCAAGGGCTTTTGCTCGAGCGCACCAAGGTGGGTGATCGCTACGTGCTCGAAGCTATGCGCGGCAAGGGCTTTAATGTAGGTGGCGAGCAATCGGGCCATATCATTCTGTCGGACTTTACGACGACGGGCGACGGGCTGGTTGCGGCGTTGCAGCTGCTCTCGGTGGTCAAGCAGGAAGGCAAGCCGGTTTCCGAGGTCTGCCATCGTTTCGATCCGGTGCCGCAATTGCTTCAGAGCGTGCGGTACAAGCGCGGCAAGCCGCTCGATGACAAGTCGGTGCGGGCTCTGATTGCCGATGCCGAAATCAGGCTCGGCGAGACCGGCCGCCTCATCATCCGTGAATCGGGCACCGAACCGGTCATCCGGGTGATGGGCGAGGGCGACGATGCGGCACTGGTTTCCCAGGTGGTCAACGAGATCGTTGCGGCCATTGGCAAAGTTGCCTGATCTGGGACTTTACGGTTAAACGGTACAGTTAAGCGCACTTTAAGGAAGTTCCTCTAAATTCCACTTAATGCTAGGGAATTTGATGGCTTGGGGAACTTACGCCTATGAAAAAGCTGGTCGCTTGTGCTGTCCTTGGGGCAGCGGCGCTTGTGTCGACGGCAGCCATGGCCGCCGATCCTGTCTCGTTCGACTATCCTGTCTATAAAGACTATGTCCCGCCCTACGTCCCACCGGTCGACGAGGGCCTTAAAGGCTCGTTCTACCTGCGGGGAAGCGTGGCTGGAAATTATGCATGGTCGCGTCAGGCGCGCCATCCGGACGCAGGTGATGTCTTTTCGATCACTGAAGGTGGCTGGGGCTACAGCGCTGGCATTGGTGCGGGGTATGAGACCGGCACAGGGCTTCGGTTCGACACGACGGTCGACTATCTCGCCAACAACGACATGACGGCCGATATTGGGGGCGTAGATCATACGCTGGAGTTGCGTTCGACTATCGTTTTGGCCAATGCCTATTACGATTTCGGGCTCGGAGACATGGGCTTGTCGGCTGCGGGTGGCGCGTTCGGCTACGTGGGCGCAGGTGCCGGTGTGGCATTTAACGACTCGCGCGTTTCGGATGGCAGCTTTGGCCCCTGGGGCAGCAATACGAGCTTTGCAGCGGCCGGCATGACTGGCGTCGGGTACGATTTCGGCTCGATCGTTGCCGATCTGGGCTATCGTGCGCTCTACATCGCGAGCATCGAGAACGATAACGAGACGCCGCGCTATGCGCTCGACGATACGTTGGTGCATGAACTGCGTGCCACTTTGCGTTATCGCTTCTAAGGGCTCCGACCTCTACCAGTTTGAAAGGCGGCCTAGATGGCCGCCTTTTTTGTTTTGAGGAGTGCGTGCAGTGCGCCGCCGGCGATCAGGCCCCAAAAGGCAGCGCCGATGCCGAAAAGGGTGAGGCCGGAGGCCGCCGTTACGAAGGTCAAGATCGCCGGCAAGCGCAAATCGTCATCGGCGACCGAGCCGACGAGCGCGTTGGCAAGAGCGCCGATCAGGGCCAGACCGGCCACGGCCTCGATCAGGATCGGCGGCGCAGCGGAAATGAACGCTGCCGCGATGCCGGCCCCCAGAGCGAACACAATATAGGCAAAACCCGCTGTAATGGCGGCGATATAGCGCTTGGCCTTGTCCGGATGGGCCTCCGGCCCAGCGCACAGGGCGGCCGTTATGGCAGCCAGATTGATGAGTTGGCCGCCCAGGAGCCCGCCAATGGCGCTGACAATGCCGGTCGAAACAAAGATCGGTTTGACGTCGGGATGGTATCCATTGGTCCGCAAGACGGCGAGGCCGGGGATGTTCTGGGACGCCATTGTCACGACGAACAACGGCAATGCTATGCCGACAAGAGCGTCAAGATTAAGGGTCGGCACGACCAGAACGAGGGCCGGCCAGGCATTTGCGAAGAGATCGGCGGGAAGTTCAGTCGATATGGCAATCATCACCGCGCTGACCCCCACTGCGGCGGGTACGGCCCAGATTCGTGCAAAGCGCAGGGTAATCGCCCAAACCAGGATGATGGGAAGTGCCAGCGCGGGAAGTTCGGCGACGGCCCGGACCGGAGCGAGGCAGAGATTGAACAGGATGCCGGCCAGCATGGCACTGGCGAGTGGCATCGGGATTGCTGCCACTGCCCGTCCGAACGGGCGCCAGAAGCCGGCGACAACGACCAGCGCGGCGGCAACGATGAAAGCACCGACCGCGGCGGGAAAACCACCCTGGACGGCGCCTGTTGCAATCAGCAACGCAGCACCCGGCGTCGACCAGGCGATCGAGATCGGCATTTTGGTCATGGCACTCATAATGATCCCGACCAAAGCCATGCCAAGACAAAGCGCAAAAAGCCCCGAGGCTGCCTGGGCCTGCGTGGCGCCCACGGCATCAAAGCCCTGCAAGATGATGGCGAACGAACTTGCAAAGCCCACCAGCGAAGCGAGCAGTCCCGAAAAGACCGGCTGGAAAAGGGTCCCGGTTTGGGCCATCGCCGGGTTGGACGGGGAATCGATCATGGTGGGAAACTCCCAGGAATTGCGTGCCGAACGGCCGCCAGAGTTGCCTTTTCAATGCCACGATTAGGCGAGTCGCGCATATGTGTTCCAAGGACTTTTGAAGGTAATGCTTTGAATCGATAGACGATTCTTGTTGATCACATTTTTGTCATCGTTGGTTACCACTGTTGAGAGCGTCAAAACGATGCCGCTTTCAGAATACCCGGCCGATGGCCGTACCCAATGGGAACCATTTTTGCCACTGGCCATTTTGTTTTGAAAATGAAAAGGAGACCAAAAATGCGTAAGTTTCTTGCCCTTCTGGCTCTGCCGCTCATGCTGGCCGTTGCCGCTTGTGACATGCCTCCGCCCGAGGATGGTGGTGCGCCTGCCGATCCGGCGGTGACGACCGATCCGGCCGTCCCGGCCGAGCCAGCGGTCCAGTAACGATCGTACCGAAAATTGCTTTGACAAAGGGCGTCCGAAAGGGCGCCCTTTTTTCATGAAATCTGGAATCCGATGAGCGACCAACCACAACCACACCGGCAACAGGGAGCGCGGATCGGGGGGATCGACGCGGCACGGGCCCTCGCCGTGGTGGGCATGCTGATGGTCCATGTGGGACCGCGTGACCGAGCCAATCTCGCCGAAGTTCTCTACAATCTGCCGCATGGCCGCGCGTCGATCCTTTTCGTGTTCATCGCCGGGATCGGGATATCCTTTCTTTCGGCGCGGCGCGAAGACTTGAATGTAGCCAGGCTCAGGCTGTTCTGGATGGCTATGGTTTTTCTCCCGGTCGGGCTGATCCTGCAGACGCTTGACCACGGGATCGCGGTGATCCTGCATCACTACGCGATGTTTTATCTGCTCGGCATCGCCGTAATGGCTCTGCCCTCCCGGTATTTGGCCGGTCTTGCCGGTGCTGTGAGCATATGCGGGCCGCTGGTCTATTTTGCGATCCGCGCGCACTGGCCCGACCTGGTCGGGCGGGAGACCACTATGGTGGGCGATCGACCGCTCGATGTGCTCGACGGACTGCTGCTGACCGGGCCGTACCCTTTGCTCACCTGGTCTCCAGCGCTGCTGTGGGGCATGTGGGTGGGACGGCTGGATCTGCGGTCGGGGCAAAGGCATTTCCAATTGTTGCAGGCAGGCGTTGCAGTTGCGTTGGGTGCGGCGGGCGTCAGCGCGGCCGGATTGCTGATATCGGGCACGCCGGATGGCGTGGCGGACTGGCGGCAACTGCTTGTGGATGCGCCGCACAGCCAGATGCCGCTCTGGGTGATCGGATCGATCGGGACGGCCGCGTCGGTGAGTGGGGCGGTGCTCGCCATCGTCGACCGTTGGCCGAAAATTTGGGGGCCATTGGTGGCATTGGGACAGTTGGCACTGAGCTTTTATGTTGCGCATCTGGTTGCGCTGCATTTCCTCGACGATCTCTTGCGGCGCGACAGCGTTGGGGAGGCGATGGCGTCGGTTATTATCGTCACGGTCATCGCAATTGGTTTTGCCGTGCTGTGGCGACGCCATTTTGCGCGTGGACCGCTGGAGACGCTGCTTGTGAGCCCGTTCGTTCTGGCGGTGGGGCGTGGACAATAATTCGGTCGCGTTGGCGGTTGCGTGCGGATATGGAGGGGCATGGACAAAGAACATTTTCCAATTTTTCTCGTGGCCACACCCGGCCTTGAAAACGCACTTTGCAATGAAGCCGCCGACCTGGGGTTTTTCGAACCCAAGCCCGTTTTTGGCGGTGTCGAGATTTCGGGCGGCTGGCGCGACGTTTGGCGCGCCAATCTCGAACTGCGGGGGGCCGGTCGGGTGCTGGTGCGGATCGACAGCTTTCGGGCCAGCCATCTGGCGCAGCTCGACAAACGCGCCCGTGCGGTGGCCTGGGGCGAGGTGCTGCGCAAGGATGTGCCTGTACGGGTCGAGGCGAGTTGCCGGAAATCGAAGATCTATCATTCCGGCGCCGCGGCGGAACGCGTGGAAAAGGCGATAGCCCAGGAGTTGGGGGCACCAATCGAAAGCGATGCGCAGATTCGGGTGCTGGTAAGGATCGAAAACGATCTGTGCACGATCAGCCTGGACACCTCGGGCGAGGGGCTGCACAGGCGCGGACATAAACTCGAAGTCAACAAGGCGCCGATGCGGGAAACCATGGCGGCTTTGCTGTTGCGCGAATGCGGATACACCGGCGACGAACCGGTGCTCGACCCCATGTGCGGGTCGGGCACGCTGGTGATCGAGGCGGCCGAAATGGCGCTGGGCCTCAAGCCGGGCCGGACGCGGCCGTTTGCGTTCGAGCATCTGGCCCGTTTCGATCCAAACGAATGGGCGGCGATGAAACAGGCACGAGGTGGTAAGAGCACCAGCTTTCTGTTTCTTGGCAGCGACCGGGATGCCGGCGCCATTCGAATGAGTTTAGCCAATGCCGAGCGGGCGGGGACAAGTTCTGTCACGCGGTTTGCCCAGACGCCAATCGACCGGCTGGAACGGCCCGAGGGACCGGCGGGACTGGTGATCGTCAATCCACCTTACGGAGCGCGCATCGGGGATCGGAAAAAGCTCTATCCGCTTTATGGTGCGCTCGGGCAGGTGCTCAAGGCCCGGTTTTCCGGCTGGCGCGTGGGAATGGTGACCACCGACAAGGCCCTGGCGCAGGCGACGGGGCTCGCGTTCGGCAAGCCGGGCGAGAGTATCGATAATAACGGGTTGCGGATCTCGCTGTATCGAACCGATGTGCTTGCCTAGATCGACGCAGGTTAGAAGCACCGTCTTGCAAGTGTTGCCGCAAAATGATTTACGGCGGGCAGAAATGGCCGCTCTTACGGGGGCGGCCTTGTCTTTGTTGGAAGTCTCCTCATGATCCGTCTTGAAAATATCGGCAAGCAGAACGGCAAACAGATCGTTTTCATCGAAGCCTCCGCCGCGCTCCAGAAGGGCGAAAAGATCGGGCTGGTGGGGCCGAACGGGTCTGGCAAGACCACGTTGTTTCGCATGATTACCGGCGAGGAAGGGCCCGATGAGGGGCAGGTGTCCGTCGATCGGGGCACGACCATCGGCTATTTCTCCCAGGATGTGGGCGAGATGGCCGGGCGCTCGGTGGTGGCCGAGACCATGGATGGGGCCGGGCCGGTGGCGGCGCTGAGCGCCGAAATGCGCCAGCTCGAGGCGGATATGGGCGATCCCGACAAGGCCGACGAGATGGACGCGATCATCGCGCGCTATGGCGAGGTGACCGAGCAGTTCGAGGAGCTTGACGGATATGCGCTCGATGGACGCTCGCGCGAGGTGCTCGACGGGCTGGGGTTTAGCCAGGCGATGATGGATGGCGATGTGGGGGCGCTGTCGGGCGGCTGGAAAATGCGGGTGGCGCTGGCCAAGATCCTTTTGGCGCGGCCCGATGTGCTGCTGCTCGATGAGCCGTCGAACCATCTCGATATCGAAAGCCTGATCTGGCTCGAGGATTTTTTGAAAAATTTCTCCGGTGCGCTGCTGATGACCTCGCACGACCGGGCGTTCATGAACCGGGTGGTCAACAAGATCATCGAGATCGATGGCGGCACGCTGACCTCCTATACGGGCGACTATGAATTCTATCAGGCCCAGCGCGCCATTGCCGACAAGAACCAGCAGGCCCAGTTCGAGCGTCAGCAGGCGATGCTGGCCAAGGAAATCCAGTTTATCGAACGGTTCAAGGCGCGGGCGAGCCACGCAGCCCAGGTGCAAAGCCGGGTGAAAAAGCTCGACAAGATCGACCGGGTCGAACCGCCCAAGCGGGCGCAGAAGGTGGTGTTCGAATTCCGCCCCGCGCCGCGCTCGGGGGAGGATGTGGCCGTGCTCAAGGGCGTCGCCAAGACCTATGGCGACAAGACCATCTATGACGGGCTCGACTTCCATGTGCGGCGGAAGGAGCGCTGGGCGATCATGGGGGTCAATGGTGCGGGCAAATCGACACTCCTCAAACTGGTGACCGGGGCGGCAGAGCCGGATACGGGGTCGGTTGCGCGGGGGCCGTCGGTCAAGATGGCCTATTTCGCCCAGCATGCCATGGATGTGCTGGACGGGGACAAGTCGATCTTTGAGATGCTGCAAAGCGAATTCCCACAGGCGGGACAGGCGCCGCTGCGGGCTTTGGCGGGGTGTTTCGGGTTTTCCGGCGACGATGTGGAAAAGAAATGCCGGGTGCTTTCGGGCGGGGAAAAGGCGCGGCTGGTGATGGCGATGATGCTGTTTGATCCCCCCAATTTCCTTGTTCTGGACGAGCCCACCAACCATCTCGACATCGCCACCAAGGAAATGCTGATCGAGGCGCTGGCCAATTACGAGGGCACGATGCTGTTCGTGTCGCACGACCGGCATTTTCTGGCCGAATTGTCCAACCGGGTGCTCGAGGTTTCTCCCGAGGGCGTGCGGACCTTCGGGGGCGGGTATCGCGAATATGTGGAAAGCACCGGGCAGGAGGCGCCGGGGCTGCGGCATTAGGTTTGTCTCGGGGGGCTTTCTTCGAGACATGCCAATACCGCCGACGGCGAGATTGCCTCGGGCTATGATGGGATAGACGGCATGGGGCGATGAACGCTCCGCACTGAAATTTGTATAT
>TARA_R110002051_G_scaffold71375_1_pt1 | contig 10976 bp, 10 predicted proteins | sample TARA_R110002051 | Tara Oceans TARA_R110002051 (sample SAMEA4397023) | marine metagenome | biome: Polar Biome; feature: [MES] marine water layer (ENVO:01000295) within the mesopelagic zone...; material: water (ENVO:00002006), including particulate matter (ENVO:01000060) such as......
CGGCCGGCCTGATAGGGGCTGTCGCGGCGCTTGATCATCACCCCTTCAATCACCGGATCGGGCGGCTTTATGCGCAACCGGTCGAGCTCCTTCCAGTCGGAGAAGGGCACGAGGTCCGACAGGTCAAAGCGGTCATGCGGCGCCTTTTCAATCACCGTGCCCAGACGCTCGCGGCGCTCCAGAAAGGTTTTGGCGCGGATGTCCTGATCGCCTTCGAAGAGGAAGTCGTAGGCGCGCACGAAGGCCGGGTAGTCGTCCAGCATCCGGCTTGTGACCGTTTTGCGGTTCAGGCGCTGCTGGAGATCGGAGAAGGTGCGGGTCGGACTATTGGAGCGCATAGTGCCGCCGACCAGCAGTTCGCCGTCCACCACCCCCTCGAAATCGATGGCTCCCACCACGTCCGGAAAGGCACCGGTGATGTCGTCGCCGGAGCGGGAATAGAGTTTCTTCGTGCCGCCGTAGCTCGACATCTGCACGCGGATCCCGTCCCATTTCCATTCCGCCGCGTAATCGGCCGGGTCGAGCTTTTCCAGGTCGCCGGTTTCGACCGGATTGGCGAGCATGACGGAGTGGAAGATCGCGGGCGTTGCCAGCACCGGCTTCTCCGCCCTGCCCTCCAGCCAGGCAAACAGCGGCTCGTAGGGCGGCGCGAGGCCATGCCAGAGCGTCTCGATCTCGGTCACGTCCTTGCCGCTCATGTCCGACAGCGCCTGCTTGGCGAGCCGCGCCGAGACGCCGATACGCAGCGAGCCGGTGGCAAGCTTCAGGAAGGCGAAGCGGCCGGCGGGATCGAGATGGTCGAGGAGATTGCGGACGGCAGCCCGGACCTCGGTGCGGCCGAGCGAATTCATCATCGTCACGACCTCGGAGAGCCGCGGCTGCTCCTCGTCCGTCGTGTCGTCCTTCTCGCCACCGCCCCAGACGAGCGCGATGGTTTCGGCCAGATCGCCGACGTAATCGTAGGAATACTGGAAGAGCACCGGATCCAGCCGCTCCAGCACGAGCTCGCGCAGCAGCGCCGGCTTGACGCTGCGCAGATCGAGCGTGCCGGCGAGCGCCGCCAGCCCGTAGCCGCGGTCCGGATCGGGGGTGTCGCGAAAATAGTCGGCGAGCAGCTTCAGCTTGCCGTTGCGCGAGGGGGTGAGGACGAGGCGGTCGAGGAGGTCGGAGAAGGCTTTCATGGGGTACCCTCGACGGCAGCGGGTGAGGCATACCCCCCTCTGTCACTCCGTGACATCTCCCCCTCACGGGGGGAGATTGGGAGCCAGCGGTCACGCCCCATCCGATCTCCCCCCTTGAGGGGGAGATGCCCGGCAGGGCAGAGGGGGGTAATTCCGAGTTCCACCATCAATCCCCCTCGTCCTCATAACCGACCAGATGCAGCGGGCGGGCGGGGAGGCCCTGGAGTTCGCACCAGCGCACCAGCGCCTCCTCGCGGCCATGGGTGACCCAGACTTCCGACGGGGACACCTCGCGGATGGTCTCCAGCAGTTCCGGCCAGTCGCAGTGGTCGGAGATGACCAGCGGCAGTTCGACGCCGCCCTGCTTGGCGCGCTGGCGCACCATCATCCAGCCGGAGGCAAACGAGATCAGCGGCTCGTTGAAGCGGCGCGCCCAGCGGTCCTGGAAGGCAGACGGCGGGCCGACGACGACGGCGCCCTTGAAGAGGTCCGGCGTGCTCTTCTCGATCGTCGCCGGGCGGATGTCGCCCAGCTCGATGCCCTGGCCGCGGTAGTAGTCGCAGAGCCTGGCCAGCGCGCCGTGGATGTAGATCGGCTCGTCGTAGCCGCAGTCGCGGATCAGGCGGATGACGCGCTGCGCCTTGCCGAGCGCATAGGCGCCGACGAGATGGCTGCGGTCGGGAAACTGTTTCAGCGAGGTCAGCAGCTTGCCGATCTCGGCCTTCGGATCGGGGTGATGGAAGACCGGCAGGCCGAAGGTCGCCTCGGTGATGAAGACGTCGCAGGGGACGGGCACGAAGGAGGCGCAGGTCGGGTCGACGCCGCGCTTGTAGTCGCCCGAGACGTTGATGCGCAGGCCGTCCTTCTGGATCAGGATCTGCGCCGAGCCCAGGACATGGCCGGCCGGATGGAAACAGGCGCTGACGCCATCGATGTCGACGCTCTCGCCGAAGCCGACCGCCTGCTCGGCGCCGCAGAAATCCTCGCCGTAGCGGATGCGCATGATGTCGAGCGTCTGGCGCGTCGCCAGCACCTTGCCGTGGCCGGCGCGGGCGTGGTCGGAATGGCCATGGGTGATCAGCGCCCGCTCGACGGGCCGGACCGGATCGACGTGGAAACGGCCGATGGGGCAGAAGAGCCCGGCCGGTGTGGGATGAAGCAGCGCCTCTGGTTTCATGTCCTCAAGATAGGGCGGCCGGGAGCGGATAGAAGATATCCGGCACGGCCGGGCAGGAAAATTCCCGGATCAGGCCTTCGCGGCGACGGCGGGCGGTAGACGGACGTTCTTCAGCATCAGCGCGGCGACAAGGCCGATGACGCAAAGGAAGGCGGCGGTGGAGAAGAGCGTGCTGAAGGCACCCGCATAGATCATGCCGATCTCGTGCTGCACGTCGGGCGGCAGGGTTGCCAGAAGCTTCGGCGTCAGCTCTGCGAGGCTTGCGACGCCCGGCAGGTCGAGGGTGAGATTGCCGAGGTAGGAGCCGATGATGGCGCCATAGATGGAGATGGCGATCGCCGCGCCGCCCATGCGGCTCAGGGTGACGGCGCCGGTTGCCGCACCGACGTCGGCCTGCGGGGCGCTGTTCTGGACGGCGATCACCGGTGCCTGCTGGCCGAAACCGATGCCAAGCCCCTGCAGGGTCAGCAACAGGCCGACGAGGATCAGCGGCGTTCCGGCTTCGAGCCGCGACATCAGCAAAAGCGCCAGGATGTTCAGCGTCACGCCGATCAGCACGAAGGGCTTGTAGCGGCCATAGCGGGCGATCAGCCGCCCGGCGGAGAGCGATCCGCAGACGATGCCGCCGGTCACGCAGATGAAGAAGAGGCCGGCAACGCTCGGCGACAGACCGGTCGTCGTCTGCAGGAAGAGCGCGAGATAGTTGACGAGCCCGATGCCGACGCCGCCGCTGGTCAGCGCAATCACGATGAACAGCGGAAAGGTCGGATCGCGGAACAGGCGCAGCGGCATGATCGGCTCGGCGACGCGCCCTTCCACGGCGACGAACAGGCCGATGCAGAGGAGCCCGAAGGCGGCGACCGTCAGATTCTGCCAGGCGGTGAGCGCGCCGAAAATCTGAACGCCGTCGGCAAACAGCACGACGGAGGCGGTGAAGCCGGCCAGCAGCAGCGCGCCGAGGTAATCGATCTTCGGCTGTCGGGTCGGTCGGCGGTGCGGCAGCAGGAGGACGAGACCGGCGAGGATGACGATGCCGATCGGCAGGTTGATCAGGAAGATCGAACGCCAGCCGAAGAGATCGCTGAGTGTGCCGCCCAGCGTCGGGCCAATGCTGCCGGAAGCCATCAGCATCAGGCTCGAATAGCTCTGGTAGCGGGCCCGCTCGCGCGGCTCGAAGAGGTCGGCGTTGATGGAGAAGATGGAGACCATGATGCCGCCGCCGCCCATTCCCTGGAAGACGCGGGCCGCGATCAGCGAGTCCATCGACCAGGCGACACCGCAGAGCAGCGAGCCGACAACGAAGATAGCGATGGCGGCCAGCATCACGAACTTTCGGCCGAAGAGATCGCCGAGCTTGCCGTAGACGGGCATGACGGCGCTCATCGCCAGGAGGTAGGCGGAGCCCACCCAGGCGAAGCGGTCCAGCGCCCCGAACTCGCCGACGATCGTCGGCAACGCGGTGGAGACCACCTGGTTGTCCAGCGTCGCCATGAAGAGCGCCGCCATCAGGAACCAGAAGACGACGAGCCGCTGCCGGTGGTCTTCGATGAGCGGGCGCACAGGCTGGGCGGTCATATCCATGGGGCGGTTCCTGGGGGTGGTCTTGAGAACTTCGGGATTTATGTGCGTTTAGCATATATATGTCAATCGCAAATACTTGTCTGAATCACCGGCTTCTGGCAGGATGAAAGGGAGGAATGTGAGGAGCCATGCCGTGAATGCACCATCCACCGCCCGGGCCGTTCCGCCCGACGGCCTGCAGAATATCGACCAGACGCTGACCCGGATGCGGCTCGTCATCCGCAAGCGGACGATCGGCCGGATGGCGATCGCCAAGGTCACGCCAGGTCTGGACGTGTCTCACCTGGACGTGCTGGAAGCGATGCGGATCCTTGGCGAAGAGGGCGCAGAGGTCACCGTCGGCGCGATTGCCGACACGATGCGAATGGACCCGTCGCGCGGCAGCCGGATGGTTGCCGAACTCGTGTCGCGGGGCATTCTGGAGCGGGCGGTCTCGCAGGCGGATGCGCGCCGCTCGATCGTCAAGCGCACGCCGCTCGGCGATACGCTGCTGCGCGAGGTGCGGGCGGTGAAACAGGCGCTGGTGGCAGAGGTCCTGTTGGGCTGGACGGAGGAGGAAGTCACCGTGTTTGCAGGACTGTTCGAGCGGTTTACGACCGGCTTCGAGGCTGCCACGGCGAAAGGCTAGCGCCCCCGCCCCTGTCCCTGCCCGCCGTCAGGCCTGCTGCCAGACCTTCAGGCGGTCGCGACCGCCGCCCTTGGCCACGTACATGGCATTGTCGGCCTTGGCGAGAAGCGCTTCCGGCGTGTCGCCGTCGTCGGGGAAGAAGGCGACACCCATGCTGCAGGTCACCTCGATCACCTCTCCTTCCAGGACGAAGGGCCGGGAAATGGCGGCGCGCAATTCCTCAAGCCTTGCAATCATGCTGCCCTGCTGCTCATGCCCGGGATTGCTGAAGACGATGGCGAATTCGTCGCCGCCGAGCCGCACCAGCAGGTCGCTGGGCCGGATACAGTGCGACAAGCGCAGGGCAAGCGCCCTCAGCACGTCGTCGCCCGCGGCATGGCCGAGCGTGTCGTTGATCTGCTTGAAGTTGTCGAGGTCGATATAGGTGACCGTGATCCGGCGCGCTTCCCGCCGCGCCTCGGCGATGGCGCGGCCGAACTGGGCCCAGAACAGCGTGCGGTTGGGCAGTCCCGTCAGCGGGTCGTGGTGCGCCATGTGATGGATCCGGACCTCGGCCCGCGTCCGCTCGATGGCGATGCCGGCGATGTCGGTCGCCATGGCCATCACTTCCTGCTCCATCTGCGTCGGCTCCCGCACCGCATTCGAATAGAGCGCGAAGGTGCCGAGCACGATGTTTTCCGCAGACAGGATGGGTGTCGACCAGCACGACCGGAAGCCGAACTGAAGCGGCAGATGCCTGACATTCTCCCACAGCGGATCATTCAGCACATCGCTGCAGATGACCGGCTCGCGACGCCATGCGGCCGTACCGCAGGCGCCGGCCCGAGGCCCGATGTCGACGCCGTCGATCTCCGCCCGATAGGCTTCAGGCAACCCCAGGGCGGCGGCGTAGCGAAGACGGTCCGATCCCTCCTCCAGGAGGAGGACGGCCGCCGTCAGATCGTCCAGCTCTTCCTCGACCAGGGCAACCAGGGCATGGAGGACCTGATCCAGCGGTCGGCTGCGGGCGACCATGTCGAGCAGGCGGGCATGCCCACGGCGCAAATCGTCCTGGCGCTTTCGCTCGGTGATGTCGCGCGAGATGCCGATCAGTCCGACGATTCGTCCATCCGGGTCGCGCAGCGGCGTCTTCGTCGATTGCATCCAGCGCAGCCTGCCGCCGAAATCCATCAGGTGCTCCAGGTCCACCATCGGCCCGCCCGACGACATCACCAGTTGTTCCGCCAGAAACAGCGCTTCGGCCGCATCCTGCTCGAAGAAGTCGAAGTCGGTCTTGCCCAGGAGGTTGGTCGCGCTGGCGAGATTGTGGGAGCGCGCGGTGCTGGCATTGGCGAGCACGAAACGGCTGCGCCGGTCCTTGATGTAGATCTGCTCGGGGAACTGGTCGATCAGCGAGTGGGCGTTCAGCTCGTTGATGACGAGCAGCGCATCATGGATGTCCCCGACTGTCGAGATCCTCAGGAGACGGCTGCACAACTGCTCGAGCGAGTCCGCAGCGGGCTGCGGATGCACGGCATTCGACATGGGACTTTCCATCCAATGTCTCTCCTCAAAAATCGCGGATCGTCCATCGGGACCGATCGGAGGAGAGACAATGCGGGGCAACCCCTTAATGTTCTTTAATAGAATGAGGTAAAATACACCCATTGAACAGATAAGTGCGAGGGCGTTCAATTTATGCGATAGCATGTAATCCGAGCGGGACAGCGGGATGGACAGCATGATCAGCAGGCGCAGCTTCGTGGCGACATTGGCCGCAACGGCCGGGGCCGGCCTCTGCAGCGGGCAAGCCGCCTGGTCTGCACCGGCGCTGTCGATGACGGACCTGCGCGGCTCCATCGACGCCGGCGCCGCGGGGCTCTCGCCAACTCCGGGCGAGGACCAGACGCGGCAGCTTGCCGAGCTGATCGCGCAAGCCGTGCGCGGCGACCAGTGGGTTTTCCTGCCGCCCGGCCGCTACGAGGTCTCGAACCTGACGCTGCCCGACAGGACCCGCCTCACCGGCATCGCCGGGGCCACCGAGATCGCCTATTCCGGCGGCGGCGCCTTCATCGATGCGGGAGCGGCAAACCGGATCGAGCTGACGAACATCATCTTCAACGGCGCAGGCCTTCCCCTGCCCGAAGACGTGCCGGCCCTGCTCAACCTGCGCGACGTCTTCGACCTGACGATCGACAACTGCACGCTCAAGGGCAACGCCAAGACGGCGCTGCAGATGGAGCGCTGCGGCGGACGGATCAGCAACTGCCGGATCCTGGAGATCGGTGAATACGGCCTCTATGCGATCGACAGCACCGGGCTTGCGGTCAGGGACAACACCGTCTCCGGCTGCGGCAACGGCGGGTTGCTGATCCACCGGCGCCAGAAGGGCGAGGACGGCTCCATCGTTTCCGGCAACCGCATCACCCGCACCGGATCGACCTATGGCGGCACCGGCCAGTACGGCAATGCCATCAATCTCTACCGCGCCGACGGCGTGATCGTGTCGGGCAACCATATCACCGACAGCGCCTTCACGGCGATCCGCGCCAATTCCTCCTCCGACATCCAGATCGCCGACAACCAGTGCCTGCGCTCCGGCGAGACGGCGATCTATTCCGAATTCGGCTTCGAGGGCGCGATCGTCACCGGCAACCTGGTGGATGGTGCTGCAAACGGCATCAACATCGCCAATTTCAACGAGGGCGGGCGGCTGGCGATCGTCGCCAACAACATTATCCGCAACATCTCCCTGACCGGTCCCTACGAACACGACAGCGTCGGTTTCGGGATCGGCATCGGCGTCGAGGCGGACACCGTCGTCTCCGGCAATGTCATCGAGAACGTGCCGCGCTTTGCGATGCTCATCGGCTGGGGACCCTATCTGCGCAATGTCGCCGCGACAGGCAACGTCGTGCGGGCAGCGAAGATCGGCTGTGCCGTCTCGGTCGCCGAGGGTGCCGGCAGCGCGCTGATCAGCGGCAATATCTTCGAGGGCATGGCCGAGGGCGCCGTCATCGGCTTCCGCTGGCACGATGCGGCGACGCAGGAGCTTGCCGCGGGGGACGAGACGTTCGCCCATCTCACCATCGCCGGCAACCGGGTCGCCTGATCCATCGAAACAATTCATCGACAGGCAACGGCGAATGATCTTCCGTTTCGGCCCGCCGGCCCTTAGCCTGCGCCTGCATTTCCACGGAGGATCCCGATGCTGACGATCTATGGTGTCTATCGCTCGCGCGCGACGCGGCCGCTCTGGCTGGCGGAAGAAATCGGCCTGAACTACACCCAGGTGCCGGTCATCCAGGCCTATCGCCTGCCGCAGGCGGAGGGCGACGGTGCAGCACTCAGCACCAAGTCTGCCGAATTCCTGGCCATCAATCCGATGGGGTCGATCCCCTCCATGGACGACGAGGGCCTGGTGCTGCATGAGTCGCTGGCGATCACCCTCTATCTCGCCAAGAAGTACGGCGGAGAGCTTGGACCGCGCGATATCGCCGAGGACTCGCAGATGGCGCAGTGGGCGCTGTTTGCCGCAACGAGCATCGAGACGCCGGCGCTGGACATGCAGAAGCTGCTCGGCAGCGACAAGGCCGGCTCGGAAGAAGGCAAGGCGGCCGTGGCTGCGCTGGCGAAAAGCCTGGAGCGGCCGCTGGACGTGCTCGAGAAGCACCTGCAGGAGAACGCCCACATGGTCGGCGGCCGCTTTACCGCAGCCGACATCATGGTGGCCGAGATCGTCCGCTATGCGCAGGGTTACGCGCCCCTGTTCGATGCCCGCCCGGCGCTGAAGGCCTGGCTGGAAGCCTGTCAGGCACGCGCAGCCTTCAAGGCGATGTGGGAGCGACGGCTGCAGGAACCGGCTTGACCCGGTCCACCGTCAGCATCTCTTCGCGCAGCCAGTCCCGGAACGCCCGCACCTTGGCGGGGGGCCGGCTGCCGGAACGGGTGACGAGATAGTGCCCCATGCCCGTCGGCGCCTCGAGCTGAAACGGCTTGACCAGCCGGCCCTGCTCCAGGGCAAAGCCCGCGAGCGTCTGCCAGGCGAGCATGACGCCCTGCCCGGCCATCGTCGCGTCGAGGCAGAGCGAGGCGTCGTTGAAGACATGGCGGGTGGCCATTTCGGCGCCGGCCAGACCGGCTTCCTTCAGCCAGACGTCCCAGGAGAACATGGCCGGACCGTCGATGATGGCCGGCAGTTTCAGGATGTCGGCCGGCTCCCGCAGCGTCTCCGCCAGCGCGGGGGCGACCACGGGAAAGACCCGCTGCATCATCAGCAGCTCCGCATCGACGCCCGGCCAGGCGCCACGCCCCACCCGGATGCCGAGATCGACATCCCCTGCGCCGAGATCGGCCAGCGCCGTCGTCGCATCGATCCGCAGCCGGATATCGGGATGCCTGCGCGAGAAGCGGTCGAGGCGATGGACGAGGAAGCGGGCGGCAAAGACCGGTGCGACGGAGATGGTCAGCAGGGTCTCGTCGGTCTGGCGGCCCAGCGTTACGGCCTGCGAAAGGGACTGAAATCCTTCCGTCAGCCGCGTCAGCAGCGGGCGGGCGGCGGCGACCGGCACCATGCCCTTCGGCAGCCGCTGGAAGATCGGGCGACCAAGCTGCGCCTCCGCCTTGATGACCTGCTGGCTGACGGCGCCGATGGTGACGCCCATCTCGTCCGCGGCGGCCTGCAGGGAGCCGAGGCGGCCCACCGCCTCGAGCGCGCGCAGTCCGTTCAGATGCAGCGTGTTCAAGTTCCTCATGCAGATTTTCTATACCGGTCGTCTGAAGAACTCAATTGAAAGAACCGCCTCGCGACGGCATCCTTACCTCGCAAGTCAACGCTCACTTGCGAGGTACCGGCCATGCAGCCGCTTCAGATATTCTCTACCGCACTCCATTGGCTGCGAGCACCGGACGGGCCATGCCTTCTCCGGGACGATCCGCTGGGGCATCCGCAGGTCGCAGCCATGACCGCGCGGCAGCTCGCCGACCTGCCGCTGCCACGGCCGGAGCGGACGGCCGCCGCCGAAGACACACCGGAGCTGGCCCGCTGCGCCTGACCCGCAAGGCTCAGGCGGCGGCAGCTTCCTTTTCCGTTTCCACGGCGCGCTGTACGGCGGGGCGCTGGCGCATGCGGCGATAGTGGTCGGCGACCTTCGGAAAGTCGTTGATATCGACCCCCGCTCCGCCGAGCCAATCGGACATGGTGAACAGGTAGGCGTCGGCGACGGAATAGTCCTCGCCCAGCACCCAAGGTCCAGCGAAGAGGTCGTTCTCGATGATCGCGAAGCTGTCGCGCATGTTCTGCGGCATCCGGGCGGCCATGTCGTCCAACGATTCCTGCCTTTCCGCCCAGCGATAGCCACGGCGGCGGTGGGCATAGGCGACGTGGACGGTGGAGGCGATGAAGCTGTTGAAGCCCTGCATGCGCGCGAAGGCGAAGGGATCCTCGAGCGGCGCAAGCTTTGCTTCGGGTGCCGCCTGGGCGATGAAGGCCAGGATGGCGGGACTTTCGATCAGCGTACCCCTGTCGGTCACCAGCGCCGGCACCCGGCCGTTGGGGTTGTGCTTCAGGTATTCGGGAGACCGCTGCTCGTTCTCGGCAAACTGGAGGCGCCGCAGCTGATAGGGCAGACCGGATTCGGCCAGCGCGATGTGGCTGGCGAGCGAGCAGGCGTTCGGCGAGAAATAGAGCGTGTACATGCGGTCCTCCGGTTGATGACATTGGCGCGGCGGCACGGAGCGTGGCCCACAGTGATCTGTCGCCAATGGCGGCGCGTATCAAGTGGAAACCGTGCCCGGAGGACCAGAATGTTGCGTTGTCGCGCCCTGCTGTGTGCTGCCATCGCGCTCGCCGCGCTTGCTCCCCCTCCCGCGCGTGCGGAGGGCGAGCGGATCACTGCGGAAGAGATCCGTCAGTCGATCATCGGGCGACGCATCTACCTGGCCGCGCCGATCGGCGGCGAGTTTCCGCTGAATTACCGCCCGTCCGGCGTGGTCGACGGCAATGGCGAGGCGCTTGGTATCGGCCGCCTGGTGCGACCGAGGGATGAGGGCAAATGGTGGATCGCGGGCGACCGGCTCTGCCAGCAGTTCCGCAACTGGTACAAGGGCGCGACGCTGTGCTTCGAGCTTTACCGCGCCGGCGAAGGTCGCCTGACGTGGATCCGCGACAACGGCCAGACCGGCACGGCGCGGATCGGGGAAAGCCTCTAGGGGCTACTCCCCAGCCGGAACCGAATTCCACTTCTGCCACTCAACGGAACATCCATCCGTGTCGAAGATGATCAAGAAAGCAAACTTGCCCACGAAGCCATGTGCATCCTGCGGCTTGCCGTTTGCATGGCGACGCAAGTGGGCCAAGAGCTGGAACGATGTCAAATTCTGTTCGGAGCGCTGCCGTCGCTCCAAGCGGAATTGACAACCCTAAGCCCGG
>TARA_R110002051_G_scaffold150947_4_pt1 | contig 10975 bp, 7 predicted proteins | sample TARA_R110002051 | Tara Oceans TARA_R110002051 (sample SAMEA4397023) | marine metagenome | biome: Polar Biome; feature: [MES] marine water layer (ENVO:01000295) within the mesopelagic zone...; material: water (ENVO:00002006), including particulate matter (ENVO:01000060) such as......
GACGGGCGGATAACGGGGTGGATGACATGGCGAATCGTCCGGTGGGCGGTACACTCGCTATAAGCGCATTTGCCCGACCGCCAAAGCCGGCTTTGATAGCCGGTCGCAGATTGCAGGAAACAGCTTTGCTGGTCTGTTGCCAGCCCCACCTGCCGTGCCATACTCGCCGTGAGGAGATTTGCCGTCATGCCACATTCGCACCAGACCGTTGGGGGAGGGCCCAAGAAGGTTCTCTATACGCTCCAGACCGTGGCCCGCATGGGTGTGGGCAAGGCGGCCAAGGCGCTGACCGCCAAGAACACCTGCAAGGCCTGTGCCTATGGCATGGGCGGGCAGATGGGCGGCATGACCAACGAGCTGGGCGAGTTTCCGTCGGTGTGCAACAAGTCGGTGCAGGCCCAATCGACAGATATCCAGCCGGCCATTCCGCACGCCATTTTCACCCACGAGCTTGCCGACCTCAAGGAATTGACCGGCAAGGAGATGGAGCATCTGGGCCGGTTGGGCGACCCGGTTTACAAGCCCGCCAGGTCCGATCACTACACTGTGGTCGATTGGGACTGGGCGCTCGATCACGCCGCCAAGCGGCTGCTGGCCACTGCGGCTGACCGGACGTTCTTTTATTCTTCGGGGCGCTCATCGAACGAGGCGGGGTTCATCTTCCAGCTTCTGGCCCGCGCCTTTGGCACCAACAACGTCAACAACTGTTCCTATTTCTGCCATCAGGCGACCAGCGAGGGGCTGGCCACCACCATCGGCAAGGGTACTGCGACGGTGGAACTGGCCGACCTTACGGGCGCTGACATGATCTTTGTGATCGGGGCCAATCCCTCGTCCAACCACCCGCGCTTCATTCACATGCTCAAGCACTGCCGCGACCGGGGCGGGGAGGTGATCGTCATCAATCCGGCGCGCGAGCCGGGACTGGTCAAATTCGCCGTGCCCAAATCTCCCTCGTCGATGCTCAGGGGCGGCGACGACATCGCGTCCGATTATCTCCAGCCGCGCATCGGGTCCGATATCGCGCTGATGATCGGCATCGCCAAGGCGGTGATCGAGGCCGGGATGGAAGACGCGGACTTTATTGAAAAACATACAGGCAATGTTGCGGCCTATAGAGCACAAGTCCATGCAACATCGTGGGTAAATATCGAAACATCGACGGGCCTCTCGCGGGCCGAAATCGAGCGCGTCGCGCACCGCTATGGACGGGCGAAAAACGTGGTTTTCGCCTGGGGGATGGGGATGACGCACCACGTTCACGGCGTTGAAAACGTTGAATCAATTGCCAATCTCGCCCTGTTGCGCGGCATGATCGGGCGGCCCAATGCGGGGCTGTTGCCCCTGCGCGGGCACTCCAATGTGCAGGGCATCGGCACCATCGGCGTCAAACCGCTGCTGGCCGAGGACGTGATGGCCGAAATGGAGCGCCAGTTTTCGATTTCTCTCAGTCGGTCCAAGGGCCTGGATACCATGGCCTGCCTGCACGCCGCCCATCGCGGCGAGATGGATGCCGCGGTCATCATGGGCGGCAATCTTTATGGTGCATCTCCCGATACCGCATGGGCCGAGAAGGCGCTTAACACAATAGGATTCAAGCTCTTTTTGACCACGACCCTCAATCTGGGGCACGTCCACGGGCACGATGAATCCGAAAGCCTGATCCTGCCGGTGACGGCGCGCGACGAGGAATGGGAGCCCACCACCCAGGAATCGATGTTCAATTTCATACGCTTATCAGACGGCGGGATCGACCGGCTGGCCAATGTGCGCCCCGAAAGCGTCATCCTCACCGACCTCGCCACCCGCATCCTGCCCGACAGCCCCATCGATTTTCAGGCGTTCAAGAAGCACGCCGAGGTGCGGCGCGCGATTTCTGAAATCGTCCCCGGTCTCAAGGACTTGGCCGAGATCGATGTTGCAAAGCGTGAGTTCCACATCGCCAATCGCGTCATGCACGAACCGCGCTTTTCCACGGACGACGGCAGGGGGCATTTTCAGGTGATACCGCTGCCGCAATCCCCGAAAGCGCCAGAGGGTCGCAAGGCGCTGACGCTGGCAACGATCCGCTCGGAAGGCCAGTTCAACACCATCGTTTACGAAGAGACCGACAGCTATCGCAACAAGGCGCCGCGCTGGTCGGTGCTGCTCAACGGTAAGGACATGGAGGAGATGGGCATCGCCGAAGGCGATCTCATCGATCTGGCGTCCGAACAGGGAAAGATGAGCAAGCTCAAGGCGCTCAGTTTCGACATCCCCCGCGGATCGGCGCTGGCCTATTACCCGGAAGCCAATGTTCTGGTCGGGACGGCAATCGATCCGCGCTCGAAAACGCCTGCCTTCAAGTCGGTGCCGGTATGGATAGAGCGATAAATGCGCGCCGTCGGGGCCGGCGATCCGGGCTCCGGCTGTTTGCCCATCTCGCCGATCACAGACGCATAGCCGCCGCCGATCTTGCCCTGTCGCTGATCCTCGCCGCCATTGCCGGTGCGGTCAACGCGGGCGGTTTCATCGCCATCGGACGCTACACCTCGCACATGACGGGATACGTTTCCGAACTGGCCGACACCATTGCCGTGGCCGACTGGCTGGTGGTGGCATCGGGGTTCGGGGCCGTGATGTTTTTTGTTGCCGGAGCCGCCCTTTCCGCAGTTCTCATCAATTGGGCAAGGCGGCACACGCGCTGGAGCCAATATGCGCTGCCCCTGGCACTGGAATCGGTGCTGCTTTTGCTCTTCGGTATTCTGGGTGCCGTCTTTGCCGGCGTTTCCGGCTTTGCGCCGGTCGCTGCGCTGCTGCTGTGTTTCCTGATGGGGCTCCAGAATGCTACCATCACCAAGATTTCCGGGGCGCGGATGCGCACCACCCATGTCACGGGCCTGGTGACCGATATCGGAATTGAGCTGGGCAAGGGGCTCTATCGTAATCGCGATCCCAATATCGCGCGGGAGCGGGACGTGAAGGCCGATCCACGAAAGCTCAAGATCCTGGTCTCCATCGTTGGATGCTTTTTCGCCGGCGGGCTTATCGGCGCTGTGGGATTTGCCGGTTTCGGTTTCGGATTTGCTCTGCCGCTGGCTGCCATTCTTGCCACCTGCGCCGTCCCGAGCTTTGTCGGCCACCATCGGCGTGCGCGCAGGCACGGCTGATTTTGAAACTTATCCCCGCCGATTCAACCTCCCCCATACTGCCCTGACGAACCCGCGCATATGGACGCAAGCGCAACGAACGTTTGGGCGGGGTCGGTCCGGGTTCCTTGCGGGTCGCCGCAGGGAAGGCTCAAAGCGGACGGATGGCCGGGCGAGGACCACAAATCCACGTCGTACTCCCGAAAGGGAGAGGGGCACCGCGGATGTTACCGGCAACGGTATCATCCCGACAAACCCCAGCCCGAGACGCCGCCATAAGCCAAAAACCCCGGATGCATGGGGCGATGATCGCTTCATATATACAAATTTCAGTGCGGAGCGCTCATCGCCCCATGCCGTCTATCCAATCATAGCCCGAGGCGATATCGCCGTCGGACGTTTTCGCGCGGCCATTGCACCACCTGACGGCTTGTCCTACATACGGCCCCAAGTTTCTCAGGCACGAATTTTTCGAAGAGGCACCCGCTTTATGGCGCGTCAATTCATCTATCATATGCACGGCATGTCCAAGGCCTATTCCGGTGGGAAGAAGGTCATCGACAATATGAATCTCTCGTTCTACCCCGATGCCAAGATCGGCATCCTGGGGCCGAACGGCGCGGGTAAATCCACGCTTCTGAAAATCATGGCCGGAATTGACACCGAATTTACCGGCGAAGCCTGGGCCGCCGATGGTGCGACTGTCGGATATCTGCCCCAGGAGCCCCAGCTCGACGAGCAACTCGACGTCAAGGGCAACGTGATGATCGGGGTCAAGGACAAGCAAGCCATCCTCGATCGCTACAACGAGCTGATGATGGATTATTCCGACGAGACGGCCGACGAAGCCTCAAAGCTTCAGGACCAGATCGACGCCGATGACCTGTGGGATCTCGATTCCAAGGTCGAGATGGCCATGGACGCGCTGCGCTGCCCTCCGGGGGGAGAAAGCGTGGACAAGCTTTCGGGCGGTGAAAAGCGCCGTGTGGCCCTGTGTCAGCTGCTGCTCAGCCAGCCCGACCTGCTGCTGCTCGACGAGCCGACCAACCATCTGGACGCCGAAACCACGGCGTGGTTGGAAAAGCATCTGCGCGAATATCCCGGCGCAGTGCTGATCATCACCCACGACCGCTACTTCCTCGACAACGTGACGGGCTGGATTCTGGAGCTCGACCGCGGGCGCGGCATTCCCTATGAGGGCAATTACACGGCATACCTGACCGCCAAGGCCAAGCGCATGCAGCAGGAAAAGAGCGAGGATCAGGCCCGCTCGAAGGTGCTGGAGCGCGAAAAGGAATGGCTGGGCCAGTCGCCCCAGGCGCGCCAGACCAAATCCAAGGCGCGTATCCGGGCCTATGACGAACTGGTCAAGATCAACGAGGCGCGGACGCAGTCCAACACCGCCCAGATCATCATTCCGCCCGGCGAGAGGCTGGGCCAGAACGTCATCGATATCGAAGGCGTCAAGAAAGGCTTTGGCGACCGGCTGCTGATCGATGGGCTCAGCTTCAAGCTGCCACCGGGCGGTATTGTCGGGGTGATCGGGCCGAACGGTGCGGGCAAGACCACGCTGTTCAAGATGCTGACCGGGCAGGAGCAGCCCGATGAGGGCACGATTACGGTCGGCGATACCGTCCATATGGGCTATGTGGATCAGAGCCGCGACAGCCTCGATGCGAAAAAGAGCGTCTGGGAAGAAATCTCGGGCGGCAATGACATCATCAAGCTGGGCAAGCGTGAGGTCAATTCACGGGCCTACACCTCGTCGTTCAACTTCAAGGGCGGCGATCAGCAACAGCCGGTGGGTACGCTTTCGGGCGGGCAGCGCAACCGCGTGCATCTGGCCAAGATGCTCAAATCGGGCGCCAACGTTCTGCTGCTCGACGAACCGACCAACGATCTGGACACCGAAACGCTGGCGGCGCTTGAAGAGGCGCTCGAGGAATTTGCCGGCTGTGCCGTCATCATCTCGCACGATCGCATGTTCCTCGACCGTCTGGCCACCCACATCCTGGCGTTTGAAGGCGACAGTCATGTGGAATGGTTCGAGGGCAATTTCCAGGATTACGAGGCCGACAAGGTGCGGCGGCTCGGCCCGGATTCGGTCAATCCCAAGCGCGTGAGCTACAAGCCGCTGACGCGGTAGGCCGCCAGCGCGCCGGACAAAACGATTGTTATGGGGGCCGGGGATTTTTCCCCGGCCCGTCTGTTTCGCTATAGGCTCTGGATCATGATTGAACCGTTTTCCCTCCAAATCGACGATGCCAATTTCACCGGGATCGAGGCCGGGGAGGGGATACCGGTGGTGTTTTTGCATGCGGGGGTGTGTGACCGGCGCATGTGGGAAAACCAGATCGAGGCGGTTGCTGCAGCGGGGTTCTGGGGTATTGCCTACGACCGGCGCGGGTTTGGAGAGACCGTTTCGCCGGACGAGGGATTTTCCCATCTCGAAGACCTCGAAGCGGTTCTGGACGCGCTCGATGTCCATGCTGCGGTGTTCGTTGGCTGCTCGATGGGCGGTGCGCTGGCCATAGACTTTGCGCTGGCCAATCCCGAGCGCACCGCCGGGCTGGTTCTGGTGGGCACCTCGATCAGCGGCGCCAGGGTGCCGTCCTTGCCGCCCGAGATCATGCAGATCGCCAACGCCATGGAAGCGGTGGAGGAAAGCGGGGATGTCGATGCGATCAACGCGGTCGATACCCACGCCTGGCTCGACGGTCCGCTTTCCGAAAGCGGGCGGGTGAAGGGCGCGGTGCGGGCGCTGTTTCAGGCCATGAACGGCACCATCTTGCGCAAGAGCGACATGACCCGGGAAGACAGGCCCGAGGCCGCAATCGATCGCATAAGCGAGATCGATACGCCGGCGCTGCTGGTGGCGGGGGACCTCGATTTTCCCCATATCGTCAACCGCCATGACGATCTGTCAGAAGAGATGGAGAACGCGTTTGCCGTGGTGATCGAGGGCACCGCGCATCTGCCCAGTCTTGAGCGCCCCGACCTGTTCAACCCGCTGCTGCTCGAGTTTCTTCGCATGGTGACGGGTCAGGCGGACAATGAGCAGTGATCGAACCGATCACAAACTCTTACTGGCCCGCTGGCGTTTGGCGACATAGTCTGGCGTTTGTGACTCCTGGTTTGAAGGCCTCCCCATGACATCGATCGAAGGCGCTCCCGCCGCAAAAGGCGTGCGGTCTCCCCGTCCCACAGGGCCGGACGACAATGTGCGCCTTGGCGTCTTTGCGGCGCTGGCCACCTATACGATCTGGGGTGTGCTGCCGCTGTTCTTCAAGCTGCTCGAGCACGTCAATCCAGTCGGAGTGGTGGCGAACCGGATCCTGTGTTCGCTGTTTTTCGTGATGGCGATCCTGTATTTCCGCCATCAGTTCGGTGAAGTGCGGGTTGCGCTCAAGGACCGGCGCACCGTGTTGCTGATGTGCGTTTCGGCGGTGCTCATCGCAGCCAACTGGCTCATTTTCGTGTGGGCGGTGGGCAACAACCATGTGCTCGAAGTGAGTTTTGGCTATTTCATCAATCCGCTGGTCAGCGTGGCGATCGGCATGGTGCTGCTGTCGGAAAAGCTCAGCCGGACGCAAGCACTCGCCATTGCCATTGCCGTTGTCGCCATAGCCATTCAGGCCGTCGGCCTGGGCAGCGTGCCGTGGGTTTCGCTGGCGCTGGCGCTGACATTTGCCTTTTATGGCTATGTGCGCAAAACCGTCGATGTGGGCTCGGCGGCGGGGCTGGCCATCGAGACGCTCGTTCTCATTCCGATCAGCGCAGCTTATATCCTTTATCTGCTGACCGGGCCGGCGCCCGATTTCTACGCCGACCCGACCACCACGCTGTTTCTGGTGATGACCGGGCCGATGACAGCGGTGCCGCTGGTCATGTTCGCCTTTGCGGCGCGGCAGTTGCGGCTTTCGACCATCGGGATGTTTCAGTACATAGCGCCCTCGCTTCAGTTCGCGGTGGCGGTGTTTGTGTTCGGCGAGGACTTGTCGCCGGCCCGGCTGGCCAGCTTTGCGCTGATCTGGGTGTCGCTGGCGGTGTTTTCCTACGGCTCCTGGCGGGGACGCGGTCCCAAACCTGCCTAGATCGTGTCCAGCAAAGCATGTCCTCGACGCGATCGAGGATGGAACCGGTTTTGCGGTTCGGACACGCGAGAAGACAAGGTCTAGGTCGGTTGCCAGTCGGTGCGAAGGCTCGCTTCTCCGACCCTGGTGACAATATCGCCGATCCTGCGATAGAGCGATTCATAGGGCGAGTTGGCGCGCCAGACGAGCCGGAGAACGCGTGCGGCGCCAGGGGCGCTCAGGGTGTGAAATTCGATACGTTTGTTGTGTTCCTCACGCCGGAGGCTGATGGTCGGCAGAAGGGTGACACCGTAGCCATTGGCGACCAGTTCCAGAATTGTGGTGAGCGAGGTGGCCGCGAAGGTCCGACCTTGCAGGTCGGGCTTGAGCGCGCAGGCATCGACCATCTGGTCGCGCAGGCAATGGCCCTCTTCGAGCAAAAGGAATTTGTCGCGCGGCAGGTTGGCGAGATTGACCGGGTCAGCCAGATCGGTGCCGTTGCGGGTGGCGAGAACGAATGGATCGGCAAACAGGGCGACCGAGGTGAGATTGGAGCGGTCGGTTTCGGTGGCGATCAGCGCAATGTCGAGATCGCCGTCGCTCAACGCCGACAAAAGCCGCTCGGTTTTACCCTCGCTGATGGAAAAGCGGATATCTTTGAGATGATCTGTCAATGCCGGCAGAATCTCGGGGAGAAGATAGGGCGCGACCGTGGGGATTATTCCGAAACGCAAGGGACGGGCCGGTTGTCCCGCTGCCATGTCGGCGAAGGTTTCAAGATCGACGGCGGCGCCCAGAACGCGGCTTGCATGGGCGAGAAATTCGCGGCCGAACGGGGTGAGGGTCACTGTCTTGCCCAGCCTGTCGAAAAGCGAGGTCTGGCAGCGCTCCTCAAGCAGCCTCATCTGCTGGGACAGGGCCGGCTGGGTCACGTGGCACCGCTGGGCGGCGCGCCCGAAATGGCCCTCTTCGGCAATTGCTTGCGCGTAGTGAAGCTGGCGCAGGGTTATTGTGTGCATTGGGAGCTGTCCGATTTGATAAGGCAATCTTATCATGAGTGTCAGTTTTATCAATTTGCATGATTGTCACGCTGGGGGTAGGAAAGGCCATCTCTTTAGAATCGATACAAACTAGGAGGCCTCATGTCCGACAAACCGACAATGACGACCAGCGCCGGGGCGCCGGTTCCCGACAACCAGAATTCGATCACCGCCGGGCCGCGCGGCCCGGTGTTGATGCAGGATTATCAGCTGATCGAAAAGCTGGCGCACCAGAACCGCGAGCGGATTCCCGAGCGCGTGGTGCATGCCAAGGGCTGGGGCGCTCACGGTACGCTCAAGATCACTGGTGACATCTCCAAATATACGCGCGCCAAGGCGCTGCAGCCGGGTTCGGAAACGCCGCTGATCCTGCGGTTTTCGACAGTTGCTGGCGAATTGGGCGCTGCGGACGCAGAGCGTGACGTGCGCGGCTTTGCCATCAAGTTCTACACCGAAGAGGGCAATTGGGACCTCGTGGGCAACAACACCCCGGTGTTTTTCGTGCGTGATCCGCTCAAGTTCCCCGACTTCATTCACACCCAGAAGCGCCATCCCAAGACCAATCTGCGCTCGGCGACGGCGATTTGGGATTTCTGGTCGCTTTCGCCTGAAAGCCTGCACCAGGTGACGATCCTGATGAGTGATCGCGGCCTGCCTGTGGCGCCGATGTTCATGAACGGGTACGGCAGCCACACCTATTCGTTCTGGAACGATGCCGGTGAGCGGTTCTGGGTGAAGTTCCACTTCAAGACCCAGCAGGGGCACAAGCACTACACCAATGAAGAAGCCGAGAAGGTCATCGGTTCGACTCGCGAGAGCTATCAGGAAGAGCTGTTCGGTTCGATCGAGAAGGGTGAATTCCCCAAGTGGACCGTTCAGGTGCAGATTATGCCCGAGGCAGATGCGGAAAAGACCTCCTACAATCCGTTCGACCTCACCAAGGTATGGCCGCACGCCGAATATCCGCCGATCGAGATCGGTGTGCTCGAGCTGAACCGCAATGCCGAGAATTATTTCTCCGAGATCGAACAGGTTGCGTTCTCGCCGTCCAACATCGTGCCGGGGATCGGGCATTCGCCCGACAAGATGCTGCAGGCACGCGTGTTCTCCTATGCCGATGCGCACCGCTATCGTCTGGGCACCCACTACGAGGCGCTTCCGGTCAATGCACCGAAGTGCCCGGTTCATCACTATCACCGCGATGGGCAGATGAATTTCTACGGCGGGATCAAGACAGGCAACCCGGACGCCTACTACGAGCCCAACAGCTTTAGCGGCCCGGCCGAAGACAAATCGACCCAGGAGCCCCCGCTCAAGATTTCGGGCGATGCCGATCGGTACAATCACCGCGAAGGCAATGATGATTTCGGCCAGCCGCGGGCTCTGTTCAATCTGTTCGACGAGGGCCAGAAGCAGCGTCTGTTTTCAAACATCGCCGCGGCGATGGGCGATGCACCCGATGAGATCAAGGAACGCCAGTGCAAGCTGTTCGATCAGGTCCATCCCGATTATGGCGCCGGTGTTCGTGCAGCGCTTGCAGCAGGCAAGGAGGATCGTGCTGCGGCGATCTCTGCTGCAGAATAGCGTTCCGGCTCTCGCCAGATTTTTGGGGTCCGACTCGACAGAGCCGGGCCCTTTTTGGTGGGTAGGGAAAAATACTTAGCCTTTTATTCAAATTTCCCGCGATGAATTCAGTGGGCCGAAAAGGCGCACCCGATAGGTTGACCCGACATGCGGCAACCAGCCGGGGAGAACAACATGACCGAAGCAATTGAAAGCGTGCGGGCGTTCGCGAATTTCAGGGTTCTGAACGGCGAGGCCGACGCAGGCGAGCGCGATCATCTGATCCGCAATCTGGCGCAGTTGTTCTCCTATGTTTCGGACAGGTGCGATGACGAGCAGGTCGCGCAGTATGACGAGGTGCTGTGTCAGCTGGCCGATATCGTCGAGGTCGAGGCGCGCGAGCACGTCGCCAAACTGCTGGCGCCACTCGAGAGAGCACCCGGTTCGGTCGTGCTCAGGCTCGCCAACGACGTTATCGAAGTCGCGGCATCGCTTCTCGAATTCTCTCAGGTGCTTTCGGACGATGACCTGATCGACATTATCGAACAGCGTTCGGAATCCCATCGGATGGCGATCGCGAGCCGCAAAGGGCTGGCTGGACGCGTCGGTGAAGCCATTGCCACGTTCGGCGCCGAGCCCTCCGTCACGCAATTGCTGAGCAATACACGGGCCGAGATCACCCATCGCACGGTCGACAGGATCGCACAGCGCGCGCTTGAGAATGAAGCGTTTGCCAAATTGCTTCGGGGTCGCAAGGACATCGACTGGTCCGAGGTGCGGGCCGAGGTCTCGACCGCCGGCATGGCAGCGCTCGAAGGCATCGGCATTTTTTCACGCGCGGAGAATCCGGCGACGGCCTCGCGGGTGCAGGCGGTTGTGTATAATCGCATCAAGAACCAGGCTGGCTTTTCCTCTCAGGAATGGAAACTGGCCTGGAACCAGGTGAAGGCGCTGGCCGACCGTCGCCGGTTCGATCTTAAGGCGCTGCATCGGTTTACCCGGTTTGGCTATGGCCATCATACGGCTGCGGGGCTGACGATGCTGCTCGAGGTGCGCCCCGAGATCGTCGTCAAATGGCTGGCGATGCAGGACTACGTCGCCTTTACGGTTGCGGCGCGCGCCATCGGGCTCGATGCCGATCTGTTTGAGGCTGTGGTTGCAGTGTTGCCGT
>TARA_R110002051_G_scaffold324558_2_pt1 | contig 10966 bp, 9 predicted proteins | sample TARA_R110002051 | Tara Oceans TARA_R110002051 (sample SAMEA4397023) | marine metagenome | biome: Polar Biome; feature: [MES] marine water layer (ENVO:01000295) within the mesopelagic zone...; material: water (ENVO:00002006), including particulate matter (ENVO:01000060) such as......
TAAGCGGGGTAGAGCCGCCCTTCGGCGATCAATCTCTCGCGTGCGGCATCATAGAGCGGCAGTCGGTCGGACTGACGAACCTTCACCTCGGGAACAATGCTCAGCCATTCAAGATCGGCTTCGATGCCCGCGGCAAAGGCCTGGGTCGAGCGAGCGGTATCAGTATCATCAAAACGCAGGATGAATTTTCCGGCGTTCTTTCGCGCGAACAGCCAGTTGAGAATCAACGGGCGCGCATTGCCCAGATGCAGGCGGCCGGTGGGCGATGGCGCGTAGCGGACGACAACGCTCATCGGGCGACACTCCCGTCACGATAGCCCGAAGTGATGGGATACTTCCGCCCGATGCCGAAAGCCTTGGGCGTAAGCTTGGGGCCAGGCGCGGACTGGCGACGCTTGAACTCGGCGATATAGATCAGCCGTTCGATGCGCTTGACCAACTCGGCATCGAACCCCTTGGCAACGATTTCGGCCAGAGAAAGCTCATCTTCAACCAGCGCTTCGATGATCGCGTCGAGCACGGGATATGGCGGCAGCGAATCCTGGTCGGTCTGGTCGGGTCGCAGTTCGGCGCTCGGGGCCTTGGAAATGATTTCGGGCGGAATGACCACGCCGGACGGGCCGCGAACATCGGTGGGATAATAGGAATTGCGCCATTCAGCCAGCCCATAGACCTGCATCTTGGGCATATCCTTGATCGGATTGTAGGCGCCATTCATATCGCCATAGATCGTTGCATAACCCACAGCCATTTCCGACTTGTTGCCCGTGGTGATCAGCAGCGAACCGAGCTTGTTGGAAACCGCCATCAGGATGGTGCCGCGCATGCGCGACTGGAGATTTTCCTCGGTAATATCGGGTGCGCGACCCTCAAAAACCGCGGCAAGGCTCTCGTTGATCGCATCGACCGGCGCACCGATCGGCACGATGTCATAGCGCACCCCAAGCGTTTCCGCGCACGCCTTGGCGTCGCGCAAACTGGCTTCCGAGGTGTAGCGATAAGGCAGCATCAGGCAGTGAACGTTTTCGGCGCCCAGCGCATCGACGGCCAGTGCCGCGACCACTGCGGAATCAATGCCGCCCGACAGTCCCAATACCACAGACTTGAAGCCGTTCTTATGGACATAGTCGCGCAAACCGAGCATTGCGGCGTGCCACGGGGCTTCGTTGACCGGCACAAGTTCGGTCACATGTCCCTCAACGCAATGCCAGCCTCCTTCCCCTTTGCGCCAGTCCGACATCACCATATCGGGCACGAAACTCTTGCCCTGAAAGGCGAGTGAGCCATCTACATTGATGCCAAAGCTCGCCCCGTCGAACACCAGTTCGTCCTGACCGCCGATCTGGTTGGAATAAAGGATCGGCAGTCCGGTTTCCTCAACGCGCTGACGCACGAGATCGAGCCGCAACCGCTGTTTGTTACGCCAATAAGGTGAGCCGTTGGGGCAGAGCAGGATTTCCGCGCCGCTCTGGGCAAGCGCCTTGCAGACCGGCTCATGCCAGACATCCTCGCAGATCGGCACACCAACCGACAAACCCTTGATCGTCATCGGCTCCGGCAATTGGCCTGCCGTGAAATAGCGCTTTTCATAAAAAACATCGTCATTGGGCAATTCGACCTTGTTCCGGCGGTCGATGATCGCCCCATCCTCGGCCAGAACAACGCTGTTGTAGAGCTTACCGTCGGTGCTCCAGATTGTTGGCAGCAACACGGAGATGTTGAGGCCCTTGGTTTCGCGTGCCAGGGCCCGCGCAGCTTCCATCGCTTCAGTCACGAACTGGCGCTTGAACAGCAAATCCTCTGGGAAATAGCCGGTCAGATAGAGTTCGGTGAACATCAGGATGTCGGCGCCCGCCGCCTCGGCCTCTGCCAGCGCCCTGCGTGCAGTGGCGAGGTTTTCGGCAATTGCACCGACTTTGGGGTTCAGTTGAGCGAGAGCAATGCGGAGCGTATCGGTCACGAAATTCTATGTCCGGCGGTCATGAGAAGCGCGCCAGACTTATAGTGCGCAGCGATCGAGAGCAAGGCGGCGCAAGACAAAGCCGGGCTGCGAAAGCGCCCGGCCTGGTCTCAATCTTGATTTTGGCGTTCTAGAAGGTGCCGGTCAGTTCTATGACGGGCCCCCAGCGGAACAACTCCATAGTGCCTTGGGCCGTATACCCCTGTGACACGGTCGGGTCTCCCGGGTCGCGCGCCTCGAAATAGGTTTCGGTAGGGCCGGTGAGATAGTAGCCGCGCACCCCAGCCCTAATTGCGAAATTTTCATGTGGCCTGAAGCCAACCATGGCCTCGAGTGCGCCGCCATAGAGATGACCGGAAATCTGTGGGGCATTACCCTGCGTCAGGGCCGGATCGATCGAGGCAAGATCAAATGCCCCGTAAGTCCCGCTCAGCGATGCATAGGGAATGGCTGCAGCATCAACCCGAACGTCAAACACGTCGTTGAGGTCGGCACGGGCCGTCGCTCCAAGCCGCAGCCCATGAACCTCGAGAGAGTTGGGGTCGCTGTTGCCGCCGCCCGATCCCATCAGATACTCGGATCGACCCATGTAAGCGGATTCATTGAGATACTGATACCCTAGGAACCCGCCAAGCGCGAGGCCTTCGGTGTTGACGGGCAGATAGCCGAAGTCAGCCCCCCCATACGCAATTGTGCCGGCCGTAGTCGTCTGCAACCCACCGCTGGTCGGCGTCTGGTAAGCATTGTCTATCGCTGCGGCGTAGCCAAGATTGCCTTGAACATAGGTGTTGGTAGAATTGTCGTCGATCTTGCCGTGAACTTCGAGAAATTGACTGGAGTCGTCGGCTGCATAGTTTTGCCCGGCAATCGTGGCCCGCTGCCCGCCCATGCCATAGAAATACCGAATCCCCGCCTCGAAATCGAGGCTGTCCTCCTGCGGCATCATATCGACGGGATAGGCCGGCTTGAATACCGGATCCGGCTGCACGCCCCAATCGGCGGCGGTCGCCTGCCCACTTGCGGCAGCAACCAGGAGGCCCATGGCAAGGCCTGTGAGAAGACGCGACATTGAGCCCTCCGAACGACGCGAAACAATTCAGTTCATCTTGTTTATGAGCCCATTAGGGTTAACGTTGGCTAAATGGAAAACAAAAGGCGCTGTCCGCGGACAGCGCCTTTTCCGGTGCAACAGTATTAATCCAAGTCAATACCCGACGGCCTTGGCCGTGCCATTGGTCCGTTGGCCGTGCATTTCCTCGGCAATCAGGAAGGCCAGCTCGAGTGCCTGGCTGGCGTTGAGGCGCGGGTCGCAATGGGTGTGATAGCGATCCGACAGCGAGGCTTCGGTCACGGCCGATACGCCGCCGGTGCATTCGGTGACATCGCGGCCCGTCATTTCCACATGCACGCCGCCAGCGATGGTGCCCATTTCCCGGTGAATATCGAAGAACGATTTTACTTCCGAAAGAATGCGATCGAATGGACGCGTTTTGTAGCCCGATGATGCCTTTATGACATTGCCATGCATGGGATCACAGCACCAGACGACCGTACGTCCTTCCGATTTGACCGTTTCGATAAGACGCGGCAGATGCTCGTCGACCTTGTCCGAGCCAAACCGCGCGATCAGCGTCAGCCGACCGGGCTCGTCCTTGGGATTGAGCAGGTCCATTAGCCGCTTGAGATCATCCGACGACATGGACGGCCCGCACTTCACCCCGATGGGGTTGTTTATGCCGCGGAAATATTCGGCATGAGCATGGTCGGGATTGCGGGTTCGATCGCCAATCCAGATCATATGGCCAGACGTGGCGTACCAGTCATTGGTGATGGAATCCCGACGCGTCATGGCCTGCTCATAACCGAGCAGCAGCGCCTCGTGGGAGGTGAAGAACTTGGTTTCGCGCAGCACAGGCGTGTTTTCCGGGCTCAATCCAAGCGCGCCGAGAAACTCTATCGCATCATCGATCTTCTGGGCGACTTCCTCATAGCGCGGAAACCAATTGGAATCCTTGACGAAGCCCATTGTCCACTCGTGCACGCGCGAGAGATTGGCAAAGCCACCGGCGGAAAAGGCGCGCAACAGATTGAGCGTCGCCGCCGACTGTCGGTAGGCCTCGAGCTGGCGGTTGGGGTCCGGGATGCGCGCTTCAGGGGTAAAGTCGATTCCGTTGATGATATCGCCCCTGTATGAGGGCAGTTCCACGCCGTCGATGGTCTCGGTATCGGCCGAACGCGGCTTGGCAAACTGGCCGGCAATTCGGCCGACCTTGACCACGGGCTTGGATGCACCATGGGTCAGAACCACTGCCATCTGCAGGAAAACGCGGAAGAAATCGCGGATATGGTCCGCGTGGTGCTCGGCAAAGCTTTCGGCGCAATCGCCGCCCTGCAACAGGAAAGCGCGACCGGCGGCGACATCGGCCAGATTGGCCTTGAGGTCGCGTGCCTCGCCTGCAAAAACCAAGGGGGGAAACGAGGCGAGCCGGGCCTCGACCGATTCAAGCTCTGTCTGGCTCGGATAGGTCGGGACCTGCAGGATCGGTTTCGTCCTCCAACTGTCAGGTGTCCACGTGCTCATCGTTTCACTCGCTTAAAAGATGGTTCGCCTCCCCGAGAAGCCGGGAAGGTGCGGCGGTTTACCAACTACAGCCCCTCATGCCAAGTATTCTATGGTCGAACACGGCTGACGCGGACACGCGCAAGTCTATGGGTTGCGCTTTTCGCCATCGACCATGCGATAGCTGGGGGATTTGAAGGTCACCAGCTCTTCGGCCGCCGTGGGGTGTACGGCAATGGCGTGGTTGAAATCGGCCATGGTTCCACCCATCCCGAGCGGGATGGCCACCAGCTGGATCATCTCACCGGCCCCCGGGCCAAGGATGTGACATCCCAAAATCCGGCCACTATCGGTCTCCGTGATCAGCTTGAGCAGCATTTTTTCCTGTCGGTCCGACAGCGTGTTCATCATCGGCCGGAAGCGGGCAATGTAGATATCGATCGAACGGTAGTGCTCGGCGGCATCCAGCTCGCTCATCCCCACGGTGCCGATCTCGGGCTCGGAAAACACCGCGGTGGGGATCAAATGATAGGGCACCGTGGTTGGTGTGTTGTTATAGACCGTCTGGGCGAAAGCAGCGCCCTCGCGGATAGCCACCGGCGTCAGAGCCGCCCGACCGGTAACGTCCCCGACCGCATAGATGGAGGGCACCGAGGAGCGGGAATATTCGTCCACCACGACCGCTCCGGTCTGGTCGAGTTGCACGCCCGCGACCTCAAGGCCGAGGTGGCTCGTATTGGGATGGCGGCCGGTGGCAAACATCACCTTGTCGAAGGTCGCTTCCTCGCCATGCGAGAACGAAACGCATACGCCCTCCCCGTCCTTGCGCAATTGTGAGATATGGTAGCCGTAGCGAATGCGCACACCGCGTTCCCGCAGCGCGTCCTCAAGGCCATCGCGCACGTCATGATCAAAGCCGCGCAGGATCTTATCCCGGCGATAGACCAGCGTGGTGTCGACTCCCAGGCCGGAAAAGATCGTCGCAAACTCCACAGCGATATAGCCGCCCCCTTCGATCAAAATCGTTCTGGGCAGCTTTTCGAGATGGAAGGCTTCATTCGATGTGATGCCCAGGTCGCTGCCTTCGATGTGGGGCTTGAACGGAGCACCGCCGGTGGCGATCAGAATCCGCTCGGCCTCCAGCTCCTCGCCGGTCGATAGCTTAACCGAATTCGGGCCAGTCACATTGGCGCGAGCCTTGAAGGCTTTCACGCCAGAACCATCAAGCAGCGTCTCATAGATTTTTTCGAGCCTGCCGATTTCCTTGTCCTTGTTGGCCAGAAGGGTCGGCCAGTCGAACGAGGCATCGACGGTCCAGCCAAAGCTCGGGGCCACGTCGAAAAGATCGCCGAAGCGGGATGCGTAAACAAAAAGCTTTTTTGGAACACAGCCACGGATGACGCAGGTGCCGCCGTAGCGGTATTCCTCGACGATTGCGACCTTGGCTCCCAGCTGCGCGGAAACCCGCGCCGCGCGCACGCCTCCCGAGCCCCCACCGATAACGACCAAATCAAACTTCTCGCTCATGGGGACCCCGCGCCGCTGCTGTGTTTCGAGGAAACGATATAGGCGTCCGTAGCGTACAAAAAAACCCCCGTCCTGTTGGACGGGGGCTAAACCAACCGTGAAGAGCCAGACCTTATTGCGGCGCAGCTTCCTCTTCTTCGGGGGCGGGCGCTTCGACCTCGGGGGCATTGTATCCCTGGTTGCGCAGTTCAGTGCGCACACGCGAGAGGAACTCGTTGCCCGTGTTGCGGCTCCACACACCCAGTGCCAGTTGAAGATCCTCGTTGATGCCCGCATTCTGGCTCAGCAGCTTCTGGCCGACCGGCGTTTCATAAAAGCTCACAATCTCTTCGAGCTCTTCGAGCGAAAAGCGGATGGCATAGATGCGCGCGAACTGATTGTAGAGCGGATCGCGATTGACGAGATAGCCGTCATACACTGTCTGCAGCGCATTGATCAGCGGATCACGCAATGACGGGTCTTCCTGAATCATCAGGCGCATGACCCGCAAGCCCATCTCGACGAGGGTGCGTTCATAGAGCTGCGCGGAATCGGTCATGTCCACATATTCGCGCGCCTTTGCGAGATGCTCGGGTGAAATTTCCTGTTGCGCATGGGCAGGAGCTGCCGCCACCAGTGCGGTGCCGGACAGAATAAGCGCCGCAGCGAGCCGGCGCAGAGTGGGCAGGAAAGTCATTGTGCGTACGGTCCCTTACGAAAACGGGTTATGATTTCACATGCTCGGAGAGCTTGATCGTCCCCCCGGGCGTAGCAAGATAGGCGTCGGAACACAAATCGATGAACAGCCCGTGCTGGACGACACCGGGAATTTCGAGCAGTGCCAAAGAGAGAGCTTTTGCGTCCGAAATACGGCCAAAAGATGCGTCCACGATATAGTGGCCACCATCGGTCACAAAGGTCTCACCGTCGGCTCTTTTCCGCAATGCCTTTCCACCCTGAGCGCCGAACCGGGCCATCACGCCAGCGATCGCCCTTTCGGTTGCGGCAAGGCCGAAAAGATTGACCTCGATCGGCAGGGCGTATGCGCCCAGCGTATCGACGAGCTTGGTTTCATCGGCAATCACGATCATGCGCGCCGAGGCCGCTGCCACGATCTTTTCGCGCAGCAACGCTCCGCCACCGCCCTTGATGAGCTGGAAGTTCCGGTCGATCTCGTCGGCGCCATCAATCGTAACATCAAGACGGTCGATATCGTCGAGCGTGGTCAGAGCAATGTCGAGTCCGCGCGCCTGCGCCGCAGTCACCTCCGATGTCGGCACGCAGATGCACTCAAATCCCTTTGCCACTTCCGCGCCGAGCAGATCGACAAAATGTTTGGCCGTCGAGCCCGTGCCGAGCCCGATCCGCATGCCCGAACGGATTTCGGACATGGCCGCCTGGGCCGCCTTGCGCTTGAGGTCTTCACTCACGTTCTGAAATCTCCCGGTTTTGCCTCTAGAACGGCAGTTCGCGGCGCCTGTCAACGCTACCAAGGTCGATGCAGGTCGTATCGGATGCGAAACTCGGGTTTTCGCTCCATGCAATAGGGCCTATATTCTTGCGATGACCAATCACGTACCCCAGCGCCCGCTCGTCGACAGTTTTGGCAGACACGTCACCTATCTCAGGGTTTCGGTGACCGACCGCTGCGATTTTCGCTGCACCTATTGCATGGGCGAAGACATGGTTTTCCTGCCCAAGAGCGAGGTGCTCAGCTTCGAGGAAATCCAGGAGGTTATCGGCGCATTTGTCAGACGCGGTGTTCGCAAGGTCCGACTGACGGGCGGAGAGCCGTTGGTTCGCCGTGACATTATCAAACTCATCGAAGCGCTTTCGGAAAGCCATCTGGCGCAAGGCGAGCTCGAGGAGTTGACACTAACCACCAATGGCAGCCAGCTCGCACAGCATGCCGGGCGCCTGGCGGAGTTGGGCATTCGCCGGGTCAATGTCTCGCTCGATACGCTTGATGGCGAAAAGTTTGCGGCGATAACCCGGCGCGGACGCTTGCCACAGGTTCTTGACGGCATCTATGCGGCGCGTGATGCGGGCCTGTCGGTCAAGCTCAACATGGTGGCGATCAAGAGCGTCAACGAAGACGAGATCCTGCCCATGCTCGAGTGGGCCCATTCCGAAGGGTTCGAATTGACCCTGATCGAAGAAATGCCGCTCGGCGATGTTGCCTTCGAGCGTGCCGACACTCACCTGTCGCTGCGCACGGTTCGCGACCGGCTTGCCGAGCGCTTCACGCTCACGCCCATTGCCAAGCGCACCGGCGGGCCGGCCCGCTACGTGCGGGTGGAGCAGACCGGCGGCACCATAGGGTTCATTACTCCGCTGAGCCACAATTTCTGCGAAAGCTGCAATCGGGTGCGTCTGACCTGCACCGGGCAACTTTACATGTGCCTTGGACAGGACGATCGGGTCGATCTGCGCGCGGCGTTGCGCGAGGGCGGCCCGGACGGGCTCGATGCCGCGCTTGATCGCGCGATGATCCTCAAGCCCAAAGGCCATGACTTCGTGATCGAGCGCCGCTCTGCCCCGGCCGTCGGCCGGCACATGTCCGTGACGGGCGGCTAGTCCCCCACGACCGCGAACTCGAGCGGCAGGGCCGTCGTATATTTGATCTGCTCCATGGCAAAAGACGAGCTGACGTCGGACAGCGCGATTTTGGAGATCAGCTTTTTATAAAAGATGTCATAGGCCTGAATGGACGGTACGACCACGCGCAGCAGATAATCGACGTCCCCGCTCATGCGGTAGAACTCGACGACTTCGGTAAAATCCTCGACGACGGCGGCAAACTTGCGCAACCACGCATCGTTGTGCTCGTTTGTCTTGACGGCCACAAACACTGTTACGCCCGCGTTGACCTTTTCGGGATCGAGCACGGCGACGCGGCGCTTGATGACCCCTTCTTCCTCCATTTTCTGGATGCGGCGCCAGCATGGTGTGGTGGACAAACCGACCTTTCGGCCGATTTCCGCCACTGGCATCGTGGCATCCTTTTGCAAAAGCTGGAGAATTTTGCGGTCGAGTTTGTCGAGCGCCATGAAAGCCCCTGAAATAGTATTCTTATAATCAACGAAAATTTCCAGCATTCTGGAAAATCGTCCGCCTCAGCGCGACATTTGACGTGCCGGCATTGCCCATGTCAAGGCAAACAACCCCCGGGGCTCAGCCATCGGCCCGTCCGTCCTCATACCCTCGAACCGGCCAGTCAGCGGGGCTCCGGTCAACTATGGTGAAAATTGCGTCTAACTGGGTGGTGCAGTTCAACGTCCTGTTAACCACGCGTGGCTTAGCGTTGAGTCTAGCGTACAGGTTAGTCCGTTTTATGCTGACCTGATGAGTAGTTGAGTAGCGTAACGAGAGTTCGATGGCGTCCAGCCAGCCTAACCGTGCAACCGAAGCGCCGCGTCGGGGAGAATCGCGCCGTACGGTTCAGCGTGCCGTCCTCGATGCACGCCAGAAGTTGACCTCAAGTTCAGGCACGCGGGCCACTTTCGATTATGAACTGCTGGCCGAATATGCCAACGCCCGGCTAACGAGCCTCCTTCCCACACTGGTGCTGTTGAGCATCCTCTCGCTCGCTGCAATCTTGTGGATCGATCCGATTATCGCTGCGCTCTGGGCCAGCGTCGTCGGCGTTGCCAATCTCGGTATCGCCATGATCTGCCGGCGGTTCCGAAAGCAAAGCTCGTCCAAATTCAATCCCCGCCGTTGGACGCAGACCTTCATCATCGCCGAAACGATCACCGGTCTGTCCTGGGCCACGCTGCCGGTCCTCACCATCAGCGGCGGCGGGCAGGATATCCAGATCATCATCTTTGCCATGCTGCTGGTCGGAGTCGCTGCAAACGCCGTTGCAACGCGCACCCTGCCCAGCGCCACCCTGGTGACCACGTTCCCCGGAACCGTGAGTGTGGCCGCCATGCTCATCTGGAGCGGCGGCACGCTCAATTATGCGATGTCGGTTGTTGCCATCGGGGCGTTCTTCTTTTTTCTGTTTCTCACCCGCCAGCTCTACAAGTCCGAAATCGGCAATCTTGAACATCAATGGGAAAAAGATGCTCTGATCCTCGAGCTTGAGGAAGCGCGCACGATGTCGGATGAAGCCCGTCGGCATGCCGAGCAGGCCAATATTGCCAAGTCGCGCTTCCTTGCCACCATGAGCCACGAGTTGCGCACGCCGCTCAATGCCATCATCGGATTTTCCGAGGTGCTGAAATCGGAACTGCTGGGAGCTCACGCAGTTCCCCAATACAAGGAGTATGCTGGCGATATTCACGCCAGCGGGCAGCATCTTTTGACCCTCATCAACGAATTGCTCGACCTGTCGCGGATTGAAGCGGGGAAATACGAGCTCAACGAAGAGGGCATCTCGCTTGCCGATATTTCCGACGATTGCCGCCGCATGCTCGAAATCCGGGCCCGTTCCAAGAATGTCGATCTTCAGTTCGAGGCTGGCGATTCGCTACCTAAGATCTGGGGCGACGAGCGCGCCGTGCGTCAGGTGGTCCTCAACCTTCTCTCGAACGCCATCAAGTTCACTCCACAATCGGGTAAGATCGTTCTGACCGTGGGGCGGTCGACAGATGGCGGGCAATTCATCTCCGTGGTCGACAACGGCCCCGGAATTCCCGAAGAGGAAATCGAAACCGTCTTGTCGTCTTTCGGTCAGGGATCGCTGGCGCAAAAGACCGCCGAGCAAGGGGCCGGCCTCGGTTTGCCCATCGTCCAGAAGATCATGGACCTTCATCAGGGACGGTTCGATCTGTTCTCCAAGCTGCGCTTCGGCACCGAAGTGATCGCCACCTTCCCCCGAGCCCGCGTCATGGAAGGCATCGCGCCTGTGGTCGAGCAGCGCAACAGGCTTGAGATCTACTCGGAAGCTTCCTAGAGCGCGTCTTGATCTGATTGAATCGGTTTGGGATTCCCAA